>Ga0256843_1001416_pt1 | contig 18954 bp, 18 predicted proteins | sample AlvinellametaG_FD_191572 | JGI IMG/M metagenome (GOLD analysis project Ga0256843, IMG submission 191572) | Pompeii worm associated microbial communities from hydrothermal vent at the East Pacific Rise, Pacific Ocean - Alvinella | ecosystem: Host-associated > Annelida > Integument > Unclassified ... | reverse complement strand
ATCGTCGTTTCCTGGAATTGGAACATCGATTAAATCAGGGTCACAGTTTGTATCTACAGGCGCAACGATTGGAAGACCAAGTTTGTTAGCTTCACCAACTGCGATTTTTTCTTTTACAGTATCAACGATAAATAGCATATCAGGAACAGTTTTCATATGTCTGATACCGCCGATGAATTTTTCTAGTTTTGCTTTTCTTCTGGCAAGGATTAATCTTTCTTTTTTAGTTAAAAGATTGATTTGTCCGCTTTCTTCCATTTTTTCAATAATTTCTAATTTTCTGATTGATTTTTGAATTGTTTTGAAGTTTGTAAGCATACCGCCTAGCCATCTGTGGTTTACATACGGCATACCACATCTCTCAGCATGTTCTTTAATAGCGTCAACAGCTTGTTTTTTAGTACCTACGAAAAGAATAGTTTTACCTTCTTCTGCAGCGTTTTTAACTACATTGTATGCATATTTGATATGTCTTAGTGTTTTTTGAAGGTCGATAATATAAATGTTTTTTCTTACGCCAAAAATGTATTTTTTCATTTTTGGGTTCCATCTTCTCTTTTGGTGACCGAAGTGTACACCACACTCTAAAAGGTCTTTCATTGTTACATTACACGGCATTGTTTCTCCTTGAATTATTTTGTTTTTGGTTCGGGTTTAGCCTCCCTCTTCTTTAACACCAAAATCCGGTGCAACCCTACCAAGGAATAAAGAGGTGAGAACTAGAAACGGAATTTTATCAAAAATAATGTATAATTGCAAACATAATAGTTAACTTGTATATTAGTTACTGGTATATTGGTTATTTGGATGTTGAAACATATATTATTAACAACCATTTTCCATCACTAACATACTAATATACTAATAACAAACACACCAAATTCAAGGAGTAAATATGCCGATGTTAGACAGTTTTTTGGTAGACCACGTAAAAATGCCAAGTCCGGGACTAAGAATTGCCAAACACGTAAAAACGCCAAGCGGCGATATTATTACGGTTTATGACGTCAGATTTGCAAAACCAAACAAAGAAATTATCGACGAAAGAGCCATGCATACGCTTGAACATCTTTTTGCGGGATATATGAGAGACAATCTGCAAAATTACGAAATAATCGATATATCGCCTATGGGATGCCGCACAGGGTTTTATATGAGCGTCATAGGCGAACCTGAAAATGAAGAAGTAATAAATGCATGGAAAAAATCTATGCAAAACGTGCTTGAAACGGATACAATTCCGGAAGCAAACGTTTACCAGTGCGGAAGCTGTTATATGCATTCACTCGAAGGTGCTAAAAAAGTGGCTAAACACATTTTGGACAATAAGATCGTAATTATGGATAACGAAGCCCTGGCTTTAAATCCAGAGAATATTCCAAACGATTGCAACGTTGATGTTTCAAAGGTTAAAATTTTAGGCAAATGAAACTAATAAAAAAAGAATTTCTTTTTTTTATTTTTCTTTTTTTGTTTTTGATTTTTATAACCGTATACCCAAAAGAAATAAATTATATATATGATTATATAGGTTGGAGCACCATAAGAGCATTAAGCGTGCTGCTTTTATTAACTACGGCTTTGAAACTTTCGAATATATTTGATTATATTTCGGCAAAATTCGTAACTTTCCTGCATACCGAAAAAACATTGGCATTGTTTTTTGTAATGCTGAGTATGTTTCTGTCTATGTTTCTTACAAACGACATAACTCTTTTTGTAGTAGTTCCTATTACCATATCGTTAAAACATATTATCAAAAACGATATAACAAAACTGGTTATTTTTGAAGCAATTGCAGTAAACGTGGGGTCTTTGCTTACACCTATAGGCAATCCCCAAAACCTGTTTTTATTCAGAGAATGGGGAGTCGGTTTTTACGATTTTTTACGTATTATGAGCCCTGTATTTGTAATAAGCGCCGTTTTGCTTTTTTTATTTACATTAACAGTGTTTCCGAAAAAACCTTTGGAAATAACCGACATTAAAACACCTAAACCCGATAAATTTTTATTTTTTACGACAATTGTGTTTTTTATTGTTTTTATTTTTGCATTAGAAATGCATTTCGTCAAAATTTTAATACCGGCGGTTATAATGTGGTTTTTAATAATAAAAAAAGAGGTTTTTTTAAAATTCGACTATTTTTTAATTTTTACATTTATACTTATGTTTATTGATTTTAACATTATCAGCAATATTGATTTTGTAAAGAATATAATAAGCTCCATTAATCTAAATTCATTAAATGTCTTTAACCTTAGTGTCGCGGCAAGCCAGTTTATGAGCAACGTTCCTGCCGCTATTTTCGTAAGCAAATTTTCTCACGATTATCAGGCGATAGCTTACGGCGTAAATGTAGCCGGAAACGGATTTATTATTGCGTCACTGGCAAATATAATAGCTCTCAGGTTTCTTAACTCCTCAAAAGCTTATGTTGATTTTCACAAATACTCCATACCGTATTTTATCTTATCTTATCTATTAGTTTTTGTAATACTTGATTAAAAAAGAGAAGTTTTGTCTTATTTATGTTAAAATGAGATAAAAATTATCTCAAAGGATCAATATGAAAAGAAGAGAAGCACTAAAAATCGGAGCGCTAGGATTAATGGCGGCAGCTGTAACACCGGCAATGGCAAGTAAAGATGAGTACGAAGAAAGCCCGTACAAAAAATACAGAGAAAAAATTTACAACAGAAACAGATATGAAAAAGATTCAAAAAACCCTACAAAAGGCGAACTAAAACACACACCTGAAATAAAAATAGGCAAAAAAGACGCTAACGGATATACCTTAGTAGAAATTACAATAGGCCAGGAAGGTATAATACATCCAAGCAGCGAGAGCCACTGGATTGATTTTATCGAACTTGACGCAGACGGGAAACTCGTTGCAAGAACACTTTTCGAACCGGGCAAAGCTATGGGATATGCGGCATATAAAGTAAAACTTGACGGTGTTAAAAAACTTACAGCCAGAGAAGGATGTAATAAACACGGAATCTGGGAATATACAATTACACTGTAATTCCCTTCTCTGTTTTTCTTAAACATATAAGTGTCTGGCTCTAAAATACACATATCTATGATATGATATTAAATAAATAAACATTTTGATTTTTGATTATTTAAAGAAAATTTAAAAAGAGATTATCTGTGTTTGAGAATCTCTTTTATTTTTTCCAGATTACCGCTTTTTATTAAGCATTTTTCAATCGTACAGAGTTCGTAGCTTTCCCCTTGTTTTAACTCCAGATAAGGATACCCCGTATAAATACATTCCGGTTTTTCAACACTTAAAACATACACTCCGTAATGTTTCATCAAATAGGCTTTGGTTATTGAAGGATAATAAAGAGGATATCTGTTTATATAATAACCTCCCGTTTTTATTATCTCCGTACCCTCCTTCCATAAATTATAATCATAATTCAAAATAGCAAGCCTTAAAAAGTCCTGTGCCAAAACAGAAAGAGACGAAGCGTAAGCACTGTCGCTAAAATCAGCTTCAATATCATTTTCATAATTCATATACCAAACGTTTTTTTTAAAAACAAAAACTTCTTTTGCAAGTTTATCTGCTGTTTTTATATATTCTTCATTAAAAGTGGCTTCATAAGCGTCTATCAGCGCTTTTATAAGATAAGCATAATCTTCTAAAAGAGCATTTGTTTTTGCCTTTTCGTTTTTATTGTATGAATGATACAGTGTTTTGCCTGAATACATTGTTTTTAAAAGAGTATCCAACGTTTTCAAACCTTCTTTTTTATATTTTTCTTCTATACATCCGGCTTTTAAAAGCGCAGAAACAATCATTGAGTTCCATGCGGTTATTTTTTTGGTATCTATAAAAGGAAACTCTCTTTTACTTCTGATATCCTGCAGAATTTTAAGAGCATGTCTGTAATTATCAGGTTTTTCCCCTTGTATTACCGGATTGTTTCTTGAATTGAAATTTCCGTATTTTTTAATACCGAAATATTCCATAAGCTCTGATGCGTTATCAAAAACATTAAAAGCGTTTTTTATTTCATCATAAGAATATACGAAATAAGCACCTTCTTTTCCTTCGCTTTCAGCACTGCTTGCGCTGTAAAACAGACCATTTTGGTCACGGTATCTGTTTAGCATTTCATCTAGACTTCTAAATGCAGCCGTTTTATACAGTTCGTTTTTTGTAATATCATACATCCTAAGATATACAAAAGGCAGATTTGCATTGTTATAAAGCATTTTTTCAAAATGTGGAATTTCCCATTTCGCATCGGTAGAATATCTGTAAAAGCCGCCTTCAATCTGATCGAAAATTCCTCCCTGCGCCATTTTTTTAAGAGTGACATTCAGTATTTCAAAAATTTTTTCATCACCTTTAAGCTCATATATATCTATTAACAGATCAAGCGTGCTCTCCATAGGAAATTTAGGAGCTCCTTTCATGCCTCCGTATTTAAAATCAAAAGCGTTTAACGCCTCCGTTTGAATTTTTTCAGTTATATTGTCTGAAATTTCCATTTTCTTAACAACTCCGCCGCTTTTTAAATACTCTTTTAAATTTGAAGCGATTTTTTCTATTTTTTCCGGATTGTTTTTCCAGTCATCAGCAATAGATGTAAGAATTTCTTTAAGTCCGGGACCCATTTGAGAAAAATGCGGAGGAATATACGTAGCCGAATAAAACACATCTCCGCTTGGAGTCATTATAACAGTAAGAGGCCACCCTCCGGCACGGTTATGCATTATCTGATATATTTTTTGATACTTTTTATCAATGTCGGGCATTTCTTCCCTGTCGACTTTTATACTTACGAAATTTTTATTTAAAACATAGGCTATTTCTCTGTTTTCAAAACTCTCCCTCTCCATCACATGACACCAGTGGCATGTGGAATATCCTATAGATAAAAATATAAGTCTGTTTTCTTTTTTTGCTTTTTCAAACGCTTCATTACTCCAAGGATACCAGTCCACCGGATTATCAGCATGCTGAAGAAGATAAGGGCTATCGCTGTGTTGTAAATGATTTGCCATTGTTAATACTCCTATTAAAAAAATTATAAATATTTTCACAGCTCTCCTTATAACATAAAAGATAATTTTTGTCTAATTTTAACAAATAAATTTCAATCCCGTATATGCTATAATTACAATAAAAAAGGATACATTATGTCTAAAAAAAGAGTGGCTATAAACGGACTTGGCAGAATCGGAAAAATGGTTTTATGGCATTATGTAACACAAAAACCTGAAAATATTGAAATTGTAGTGGCAAACGGGGGCAGCGGAACTCCTGAAGATTTGGCTTATATGCTGAAATTCGACTCAGTTCACGGCAGATTTCCAGTAAATGTAGAATACACAGACAATTCTCTTATTATTGACGGAAAAGAAATAGCAATCGTCAGCGAAAGAGACCCTGAAAAATTACCTTGGAAAGAGATGAATATTGATATCGTTCTTGAAGCAACCGGTAAATTTACAAAAAGAGACGATGCGGCAAAACATATTACTGCGGGAGCTAAAAAAGTAATTATTACAGCTCCGGGAAAACAAGTGGACAAAACAATCGTTCTGGGCGTAAATCATGACGAATACGATCCTCAAAACCATCACGTAATTTCAAATGCGTCATGTACTACAAATTCGCTTGCGCCTGTTATGAAAATTCTTGAAGACGAATTCGGAGTGGAAAGCGCTCTTGTAACCACGGTGCACGCTTATACCTCAAGCCAGGTTACAATAGACAGAAAAAAACCGGGCAAACACAGAAGAGGAAGAGCTGCGGCCGTAAATATCATCCCGACCACTACAGGCGCGGCAAAAGCGACAATAGAAGTTATTCCGAATTTAGCAGGCAAAATGCACGCAATGGCTCTTAGAGTTCCTGTTGCCGATGTGGCTATTACAGATATTTCTGTAACACTTAAAAAAGAAACTACCACTGAAGATTTAAACAAAACATTTGAAAAATACGCAAACGGTAAAATGAAAGGTATTTTAGGAATAACTTACGAAGAAGTTGTATCTACCGACATGATAAGCAATCCACATTCAAGCACTATTGACGCCCTTTCAACCGCCGTAGTTGAAGGTAACAAAGCAAAAATACTTACATGGTACGATAATGAATTCGGTTATGCCGGAAGAGTTTTGGAACTGGCTCAAATGGTAGCAGAAAAACTATAAAAAAGGGACGGCTTTTTATCCCTTTTTTAATTTTCAGATTTTAATATTTTATTTATATATCCGTTGCTTACACCTAGAAATCTGGCTATTTCGGTATATTTGTATCCGGCTTCTTTTGCAGCCATAATTGCATCTTTTTTTTCTTCATACTCTTCAAAAAAGTCGCTTATTTTTTTGCGTATTACTTTTAGCTCTCCGTCCACTTTAATAATCTTAGGCTCATTATATATCTCTTCAAGTTCAAATTTTTCAAGAGGTTTATTAAGCCATTCTATATATTCTTCAAGAGGTTTTTGGAAAATCATACTGCCTTCGATAATCTCATTGAATTTGTTTTTTTTCAATCTAAGAGCAAGTGACTGGTATTCGTAATCTTTAATATCGTCTACAAGCCCTAACACCAAAGCGTTTCTTTCTATATATTTTATAACTTTCCAGCTGTGGTTGTCGTCAAACATCATATAACTTTCAAATCTTCCTTTCCACAAATGCCCTACTCTTCCTGTTTTATAGTTATACCAGGCCGCATATGCCGAATTTAAAAACCTCATAGCTTCACTGAGATTCGGAAGCGTCGTTTCTAATAATATATGGTAATGATTCGGAAGAATGGTAAAAGCGTGAAAAACGACTTTATAATCATATTTAGTTTTAAGCATCAGTTCCATAAATTTAAAAAAATCTTCTTTTTCGTTAAAAATTTCTGCACCGTTAACACCTCTGTTTACTATATGATAAAATCCGGGATCGTTAACTCTTGGTTTTCTTGCCATTATCTCTCCTTATGTAATAAAAACCGACTGTCACTTTTTTATTCTCAGTGCCAGACACTTGATATCGAAATTATAACATATTAATATTCTTTGGTAAAATATGTCACCTTTAAATTGGAGCCGCTATGAAAATCGTAATACTTGACGACAGCAAAGTTTTCTTGTCGTATATCAAAAAACAGCTGCAAAAACTCGGCTATATTGATATATATACTTTTAACGAACCTTCTTCTTTTTACACTTTTTTTGAAAACGGAAACACTGATACCGATGTGGTTTTTATAGATTATCATTTAAAAGAAACAGACGGACTCAAAGTCCTGGAAAAAATAAACCATCATCTGCCATATACATATAAAATAATGATTACCGGCGACAATGATCCGAATCTTAAAGAACAAGCTCTCGAAACCGGTTATGACAACTTCTTTACAAAAGATATTTCTCTTATAGATTTAAAAGCGCTTTTAAATATGATTACGACCATAAGAAAATTCGTCAAAAAGGAGCTTCAAAAAAAAGAAGAGCTGAAAAAACTTCTAAGCTATAAAGAAAAACAGGAACAGATAATACACAGAAAACAGAACAAAATAATGCAAAATGAACTTGAAATGTTTTTTGACGAGAATTTCCTGTTTGAAACTTTTTTTGCTCCGAAAGATATGCTCACGGGTGATACTATTCATACCAAAAAACTTTCAAAAAACGAATATTTTATAGGTGTAATCGATGCCATGGGTAAAGGGTTAGGTGCCTCTTTGACATCATTTAACGCATTGTCCTTTTTAAAACATTCAATAAAAAAAGCCATTGAATATAATGATTTTAACTTCGAAAAACTGGTTAACGATTTCGTAAACTATATTAAAAACATCCTGTTAGACAATGAAATACTGTGCGCTACGCTTGTATATATAAAAGATGACAAAATTTATTATTCCAATTTCGGGAATCCTCCGATACTTTCTTCCAAAAACATAATTCCGGCAAACAATTATCCAATAACAGTAAACACGCAACAAACACACATCGACAGCATTCAAACAGAAAACAAACTGCTGATATCAAGCGACGGTATTTTTGAGTCACCTTACGAAGAAACTATTTATTATAAAAGGCTTAAATCAATATTTCCCAAAATCACTTTTTTAAAAGAGCTCATGGAGGACTTTTACGCCAAATCCCATCAGATTGACGATACCTGCCTCGTTTATATTACGAAAGAGAAAAACGGATTTCAAACTCTTTTTGAAGATACGCTGGAATTAAATAAAAATGCAATCGATCATTTTCTTGAAAAACTGATATCCCAAAATATCCCGCTGATTGAACAGATTCATCTGATATTACACGAAATACTCACTAATACATACGAATACGGTATCTTAAATATTGAAAACAAAGATATTCCGAAACATAAAAAAAAGAAGCTTAAAAATGATGAAAACAAAAAATTTTTCGCTAAAATTAAATTAAGCAAAAATGAAAATTGGCTGAAAATCGAATACGAAGACACAACAAAAGGGTTCGATGTTCAGACAATAAAAGACGCATTTTACAAAAAATATCACGGGAGGGGGATTAAAATCATAAAGCACCTCTCCTACGGACTGTTTTTTAACGAAAACGGAACGGCAATTAAAATCTTCTTAAAGGTTAAACAATGAAAATAGAAATAAACGGAAACGAAATAAATATAAATTCTCCTGTAGTAACAATTTCTGACGTTGAGAAACTGTTACAGATTCTGACTTCCAAAGAAAACGAACCTCAAATCATATTAAATATTAAATCTTTTTCACTTCCTTCAAGTATTATAGGGGAACTTTTAAGACTTCACGACAAAGGGGTTGCAATTATGATAAATGTTTACGATAATACGCTTTATGAACTTTTAGACGCTTTAAAACTTACACAAAAATTTAAAATAAGGAAGATCTGATGCATTCTATCGTCAAAGACTTTAACCTAAAACTGCTTGGAATCAACCTCTTAACGAGTTTTATTCTTTTATTGTACACATATTTCGAATATCCCGGCGATTTCATCTCCACGGCTTTTGAACATCTTATAATCGCCATAGTTATTCAGGTGGCTGCATATTATCTTTTAAAATATTACGTAATAAACCCTATCCAGGAATACATTTCTATTTCAAAAGAACTAAGCGAAGGGGACGGTGATTTAACAAAACAGATCAGTATTAAACAGCACAATGAAATCAAACAGGCCGCCGATTATATAAACAAATTTATTTCAAACGTAAGAGAAGTGATTATCGACATAAAAAACACAAGTTCTATTGTGTCAAATAATACAAAAGAACTGGAAAATATTGTAAAACAGCTAAAAAGCACAATACACCAGACAGACGTGGAAGCAAGCGAAATTTCAAAAATATCCAATACGCTGGCACAGCATCTTGACAAAACGGAAGCATCAGTAGCTTCAACTACAGATACGTTAATAAAAACAGCCGACTTTTTAGAAAATTTCAGCAATTCTTTAATAAAAACAACAGATGAAATTATGAAAATAAATTCAAAAGAGCAGGAACTAAACAACCTCCTTCACAACCTGAACTCTCAAACCGAAGAAATAAAAAACGTTTTACAGATAATTTCAAGTATTACCGAACAGACCGAACTTCTTGCACTAAATGCGGCTATAGAGGCTGCCAGAGCGGGAGAACACGGAAGAGGGTTTGCGGTAGTTGCGGATGAAGTCAGAAAACTGGCGGAAGAAAGCGCTAATTCTCTGGTAAATATAGAAACCATTATCAAAAACATTACTCAAACCATTGATTTAACCTCAAATGAAATCAACAATAACTCTGAAAAAATGAATGTTTTAGCCTCTCATACTAACGAAATCACCACACAGCTGGAGCAAATCCTGCAGATGAATAAAGATAATATATTATATGCCAAAGACGCTACTAAGAACGTTACCATCATGGCGTTTGAAGCAAAACAGCTCATGACCCACACTGAAAAACTTACCGATATTTCCACACAAAACGTTTCAATAGCAAAATCGATTTCAAAAATTACGGATATGCTAAAATCCGCATTCAGCAAACTTTATAAAGAAGTGTCAAGATTCAAAGTGTAAACAGGCAAATCTGTAATCACAGAATTTACACATATCTTTCTCTTCGCTTCTTTTAATCTCTCCTGATATAGAATCAAGCTTTTTTTCAAGACTTTTAATATCCGGATCCACTTTTATGAGTTTTACGTTGTATATGTCCCAATAATATATTTCGCTCTCAGGCATCAGATATTTATATACTTCTGCCTGCGTTAAATCTTTCAAATAATCCTGTTTTTTAGAAGTTTTATAATCATAAATTTTATTTCCTATGACCCTGTCGGCCCTTGCCTGAATGATGAAATTTTTATATTTTCCGGAAGGAAGCTGTATTTCGCACTGCGCAGGTTTTGTCAGTTCTTCAAAATCTATATAGGCGAATTTTTTTATTTTATCCTCCCACTCCGATTTAATTTCAAAATACTCTCTTTTAGAACAGTTTTTCAAAAGTTCCGACATTATACGTGAGAAATACTCTTCCGCAGAGCCGGGCTGTGTTTTTAAAACAATCTGCAGTGCGTTATGCAGTCTGCTTCCGAAATAATCTTTATCCTCATCGTTTTTAATGTTTAATACATACGAAAAATAATATTTCATAGGACACTCAAGCAGCGTTTTGAGCTTGGTAGGGGTGATTGTTTCCGGAAGCTCAAACGCTCCTTTATATTCATAAAATTCAGGTTTGCTTGTTTTATAAACGGCCTGGGAATAATACTCATCCCTGTTTTCCCCAAAATCCAGACCCAGCTCGTATAAAAATCTGCTGGGTTCCTTTTCTTCGTTTTTCACATATGAAATTTTGGCAAATTTGGCATTAAGCAAAATATTATAATAATAGTTTTTCTGCAGAGCCTCTTTGTCTTTTCTGGTAGGCAGTTTTGCTTTTTTTCTTATTGCAGAATTTAAAAAGAAATCTTTATCTCCCACGTTAGGCACAAATTCATCGTTAAAATCGGCTATAATTACTCCGTCAAATTTCATACCTCTGCTTTCAAGCACGCCCATAACAGTAACTTTTCCGCCTTTAACGTCGTCAAAAGTAAGGTTTTTAAATCTTTCCAAAAGAAAATGCAGTATTTCTTCTTTGGAATAATGTTTTAACGCATCCAGCTTTGAAATTTTATAAATCTCTTCATCAAGAAGCTTTCTTTCTTTTAACGTTGCATGCTTAAGCACAAACTGCAGTATTTCGTCAAAAGTGTTCAGTTTTTCAAATTCTTCAATTTTTTCTTTTGCCTTCAGATAAGAAACCTCATCTTTTTGCACAGTATAATTATAAACAGCCTCCAGCATAATATAAATCTGCGAATGTGTAAAACTTTCCCCCATGGCAAAATTGAGATTGTTTTTCGTATCCAGCAGTTTCAAATACCTGCTGTATGTCTCATCCGGCAGAATTACTGCTATTTTTTCTGGTTTAACACCTTTAGCGACCATTTCTTCTATACTGGCAAAAATATATGAAGTCTGAGCTATTCTGCTTGAAAAATGCTCAACTTCAACATCCGCCATATCAGGCAGGGGCTTATAATCCAAAACTATGTTTTGATGTATATCAAACCTGTATTCTCCTAATTTAAATTCTCCGAACATTTTTTGTATAAGATTTCTGTTATAAGGAGTAACCCTGAAAACCATTTCCACAGGCACAGGTATGTTTTTTATAATTTCCAGATCCGTTTTGGGCAGATATCCGCTTAAATATATTTCCGTTTTATCTATATTTTCAAAAAAGTTTCTGTTTATTTCGTATTCTTCCAAAACGGTTTTATCATACAGGGAATTTTCTTTAAGCAGTTTTTTATATTCATAATAAATCTCTTTAAGCACAGACAGATGCTCTTCATATTCCAGGTAGGTGTCTGCCAGTTCAATATCTTCAATGGATCTTTTCTCAAGATAAATCTCGTTAAAAAACGAGATAATAAATTCAGCATTCTTAAAAAAATTTAAAAAATCTTTTTTTAAACCCAGTTTTTCTATATCAATATTTTCCAGAGCTTTATATAAATAAATTTTTTTAAAATCGCCGTCTATTAAAGAAGCGTTTTTTACAATTATACATTTATCTAAAAATTCGCCTATAGTAATAAGTTTAGGAAGAAATGAGTCGTTTTGGCTTTTTACAAACTCTCTTATCTCCCTTTTGGTGCTGAAAACCTTTAATATCATATTTTTTCGACTCTGATAATTCTGTTGCCGTCAATAACCACTCTTACTTTATCTCCGGCCTGAATGTTTACGCCTTTGACAATAGCTACGATATTTCTGCCGTCGTCAAGTTTTATATACAGTTCCTCGCCGTTTGCCTTATCGGCTTCATATCCTGCATAAGCTCCTCCAAGGCCTCCTAAAAGTGTAGTCAATACGTTTCCTTTTCCGTTTCCAAAAAGACTGCCTATTACCGTTCCGGCTATGGCTCCCGTCATTACTCCGGTTCCGTTATCTTTGATAATAACTTTTTTTACACTTGTAACAACTCCTGTTTTATAGGTATACATTACATTCACATCGCTTAACGCAACTTCATTTGAATTATACATCTGAGTACATCCAGTAAATAAAACGGCACCCAGTCCAAGCGCCATAATCATTTTTTTCATAACCGTCCTTTTTTTATTAGTATTATACATTATTGCAATTAAATTAAATTAAATTCCTGAAAATTAGTTTCACTTATTTTTAACTCATATAATGTATTATTAAAGAAAAAAAGAGGTTCGCAATGCAGGTAATACAAGATATTAAAAGTGAAATTTCAAAAGTTATTATAGGACACGGGCATTTAATAGACTCTATGCTTATAGGACTGATCACCGGAGGCCATCTTCTTGTGGAAGGGGTTCCGGGTATTGCCAAAACAAAAAGCGTTTTAACTCTGGCAAAAACAATCGGTCTTGATTTTAAAAGGGTTCAGTTTACGCCGGACCTGCTTCCGAGCGACATCACGGGAATTGAAATATACAATCCTAAAACCAATGAGTTTGAAATAAAAAAAGGGCCTATTTTTACAAATCTTTTACTTGCGGATGAAATCAACAGAGCTCCTGCAAAAGTCCAAAGCGCCCTGTTGGAAGTTATGCAGGAAAAACAGGTAACCATTGCAAAAGAAACGTTTAAACTTTCCCCTCCTTTTTTAGTAATAGCGACTCAAAACCCTATTGAGCAGGAAGGAACCTACCCTCTTCCCGAAGCACAGCTTGACAGATTTATTATGAAAATCAACGTAACATACAACTCTTTAGATGAAGAGATCCTTATAGTCAAATCTCAAAGCGCCAAAGAGCCGTCTCAGGTAGCGACAATAGACGATATTTTGAACCTGCAAAAAAAACTTGACGAAATACATATGGACGAAGAACTTTTAAAATATATAGCAAAAATAACGGATGCGACCAGAAATCCTCAGAAATACGGTCTTGAAACAGCTGAATACATCGAATACGGCGTAAGCCCGAGAGCTACAATAGCTATGTATAACTGTTCAAAAGCGTATGCAATGATCCAAAACAAAGACTATGTCACTCCTCTGGACATTGTAAAAGTAGCAAAAGACGTATTAAGACACAGAATTATTTTAAATTATAAAGCGGAAATAGACGAAATAAGCATTGAAGACGTAATAAACGACGTAATAAAAGCTATTCCGATTCCTTAAAAGGCTGAAACTAAATGAAAACAAAAGCACTGGTTTTAAAAACCAAAAAGAGAATTTTCGGAGCGTTGCTTGGAAGAAATCTCTCCAAATTTAAAGGTAACGGACTTGATTTCAGGGAATTCAGGGAATACAACTATGGAGAAGACTCCAAAAAAATAGACTGGAAAGTATCCGCAAAAATAAATAAACCCTTAGTAAAAGAATATGACGAAGAAAGGGAGCTGAGAATTATTATAGCCGTTCTTAAAAGCGGCACGCTGTTTTTCGGAAGCAAAAGACTTAAAACGGAACTTATAGCCGAAATTATAGCTTCTTTGGGATTGGCCGCCTTGGAAGAAGATAATAAAATACAGCTTGTGTTTTTGGGTAAAAATAAAAAAATATTCAAACCTACAAAAAATAAAAAAAGCGTTTACTCTTTCGTAAACTACACGCTTAAAACAGACTATTTACAAGAAGACTACACTCAAAGCGACATCGATTTTCTCAACAGCTTTAAAAAATCCCTTCTGTTTATTATAGGGGATTTTTTTAAACCTGTAGAACTGAGAAACCTGAAACATGAAACTTATGTAATATCCGTAAGAGACAAATTCGAAGAATCGCCACAGTTCAGCGGCTATACGGAAATAGTAGATCCCGTAAGCCTAAATTCGGTAAACGTATATTTCAACAAATCGTCTATAAACAGACTGCAAAAACATATAAAACGGCTTGACGCAAAAATCGCCTTGCAGTGTAAAAAAAGCAAAATACCTTTTACAAAAATATATACGGATGAAGAGCCTATATATAAACTCATAAAGCTGGTGAGGTAACTATGGATCTGTTAAAACAGTTAAAAGACATAAAGCCTAACGCTCATATAATCGACTATCAGTTTTATATATTCGTTATTTGCTGCATTATTGCAGTAATGCTTGTTTTATATTTAATATATAAATTTTTCAAAAAGAAAAAACCAAACCCTTATTTGCTGAAACTTCAGAATTTAGACTTTGGCGATTCAAAAAAAACGGCATATGAATTTTGCGAATACGCAAGATATTTTCTGAATGACGAAAACAGAAAAATTTATGAAGAACTGGCTAAAGAGCTCGAAAAATACAAATACAAGCCTAAAGTAGAAAAACTTGACGAACAGACCAAACAGAAAATAAAACAGTTTATAGAGGACATAGCACAATGAGTTTTGAATATCCCGTATTTTTATTAATCCCGGTTGTTTATCTTTTAATGAAATATTTTTTTACATCCGCCGATGACAGAATAATATTTCCTAATACGCAGCTTTTCGCAAAATCGGTAAGCAGATTTTCTCTGCCGGAATTTTTAATAATTCTTTTTTTATCTGTCGCACTGGCTTCTCCTGTAAAAAGCAAAATCATAACAAACACATACAAAAAAGGATATAATATCGTAATAGACCTCGACACAAGCGGTTCTATGGAGGAATTTAATAAATTAGGAGCCGCAAAGGCGGTAAGCCTGGATTTTGCAAAAAAAAGAAAAAACGACGCTTTGGGACTTGTGGTATTCGGAAACATAGCTTATATAGCCTCGCCTCTTACTTTTGACAAGAAAACGTTTAATGATATTTTAAAAAGAATATACGTATCAATCGCAGGAAATAAAACAGCTATTTACGATGCGCTTTTTTTATCGTCAAACCTTTTTAAAAACACGAAAGGCTCAAGAATTATAATACTTCTGACAGACGGTATGGACAATGCAAGTATAACGCCTCTGGATGTGGTTATTAAAAAACTGAAAAAAGAACATATTAAAGTATTCGCAATCGGTATAGGAAGCGATGCCGACGTTAGCGTTTTACAAAAAATAGCCAATTCGACAGGCGGTAAATTTTATCTTGCATCTTCTTTGGAAGACCTTCAGCAGATATATAAAGACATAGACAAACTTACAAAAAGCAAAATAAAATCCAATATTCAGATATTAAACACATATTATTACCAGTATCCGCTTTTTATAGCTATTTTACTGTTTTTATTTTACTTATACCAATACAGGAAGAACATATGGAGTTTCTAAACGGTTATTTTTTATTGTTGCTGCTTATTATACCTGCGTTGTTTTTGATAAAAGACAAAAAGCTTCCTTTTTCAAAAGAAGTCGCACAAAAAATAACACTAAAAGGCAAAATACCTAAAAAATTAAAATTTTACATTCTGCTTGCAAGTTTCGCTCTGTTTGTAACAGCATTAAGCAGGCCCGTTATCGACAACGGATACATAACAATAAAAGCTCCTGTTCAAAACCTTGTAATAGCCCTTGATATAAGTCACGAAATGGACAAAACGGATCTTTATCCGAATAGATACAAATTCGCTATTTCTAAAATAAAAGTCCTCTTAAAACATCTTAACTCCCAAAATGCGGCTCTGATACTGTTCGACAAAAACGCATATCTTATTTCAGCCCCTACAAAAGATTACGAATCTCTGATATATCTGCTTGACCATACTGATATCAAAGACATGCAAAGAACTCAGACAAGCGATATAAACAACATGATTTCTTCAGCAAAAAAACTCGTAAAAAATCCTAAAATAGTTATTTTTACTTCGAATATATACATTCCTAAAAAAGACAATATTTTCGTATATCTGTGTAAAAAAGCGGATATCAGAGCAAACAGCGTTTTTCAGGCGGAATACTCCAACAACAATATAAAAACGCTGGCAAAACTTCTTAATTCGTCAAAACATAAAGATATAAAAATAAAAGACAAAACGGAACTGTTTTATTTTCCTCTCGGACTTGGAATAATTCTGTTTTTCTTTGTAATATTTTTTCCTCTTAGGAGAATAAGATGAAAAAAATACTCTTTTTACTTATAGCAGTAAATCTTTTCGCTTTCGATTTTTTCACTATAAAAAAAGCGGATGAATATTATAAAAAAGGACAATATCTTTCAGCGGCAAAAGAATATGAAAAAATACATTCGCAAAAAGCCCTTTATAATGCGGCAAACAGTTACTATAAAGCCGGAGATTACAAAAAAGCGATTTCTCTTTACAGTAAAATTAATGAAAAAGATTTAAAATTTCAAAAATATTATAATACGGGTAACGCTTATGCTCTTTTACATCAATATAAAAAAGCCATAGAAGCATACAAAAAAGCATTAAAAATAAAAAAAGACAAAGATGCGGAATATAATCTAAAACTGATAGAGAAACTGCTAAAACACAAACACCAGCAAAAGAAAAACAACAAAAAAAACAATAATAATAAAAATAAAAAGAAAAAAAACGGCAGTCAAAATAAACAAAACGGCAAAAACAGTAAAAACAATAAAAATAAAAACGGAAATAAAACAAAAAACAAAAAACAAAATAAAAATAATAAAAACACTCAAAAAAACAGACAGCAAAACAATAATAAAGAAAAACAGAATAAAAAAACAGCAAAACAGCAAAATAAAAAACAGGAAAAAATGCAAAAACAGCGAATTGTGAAAACAAAAGAAACAAATACAAGCGATATCAGAATGAAATTTTATGAAAAACAGTTAAAATCTCTGCAGTTTAATACATTACTGATACCATTAAAAGGAAACGAATGAAAAAAATACTGTTATTTTTAATACCTATTTTGATGTTTGCGTATGTCAATGTAAGCGTAAACAAAAAAACAATTTACCCCGGTGAAGAGGTAATTTTTACAATCGAAGCCACCGGAAACAATATAAAGTTTCCAGCCATAAAAAATATAGACGGTTTTCCGGTCCAGGGTACGGCGGTTACGCAAAATATAACCATATTAAACGGAAACATGCAAAAAAGCGTTTCCAAAAGCTATATATTCTTTCCGACAAAAAGTGTTACTATTCCGTCATTTACGGTAAATGTAGACGGAAAAGATTTCAAAACAAAATCAATTAAAATAACGGTAACAAAGCCTAAAGAAAGCAAAAACGGCAATTTCAAACTTAAACTCTCCGTAAATAAAACAAAAGCTTATATAGGAGAACCTTTAGTATTTAAAATCAAATTTTTTCAAAAAGAAGGTACTTCCCCTCAAAGTATAGAAATACAAAAGCCGAATTTCAACAACTTTTATACAAAACAGATTTCAAAAAAAGAATATATTAAAAAAGGTTTTGACATTACCGAATATTCGTTTTTAATAATTCCTCAAAAAGCAGGAGATTACAAAATAGGACCTATTCTTGCAAAAGTCGGATATTTAAGCAAACAGACGCCTTTCCAAGATCCTTTTTTCAATCTGATGACCTCTACCCTAAAATATACAAATATTTTTTCTAATCAGGTAGATATTAACGTATCTTCAATCCCGGCCAACAGCGTTTACGGAAACTTTAAAGCATATTTCAGTGCCGATAAAACAGAAGTAAGCGCAAACGAACCGGTAAAAATAACCCTCAATATCAGCGGATGCGGAGATTTTTACGATTTACCGGATTTTAAACTGAACATTCCTAACGCTACGGTTTATGAAAACTCTCCGGTAATTAAAACTTTTATAAAAAACGACAGTTTATGCGGCACTTATACTAAAGAGTTTACTCTGGTATCCAATCAAAGCGTATCAATACCTCCTATCGAATTTAAAGCCTTCGACGGAAAACTAAAAACGGTCAAAACCAATAAACTCCTTATTACAGTTAAAAACTCTAAAAACAATCCCCCTGTGCACACAATATCAACACATACAAATCAAAAAATAATATATAAAACAAAAACAAACTACATTCTTCTTGGCCTTGTATTTGTTATAGGAATAATAGTGGGTATTTTAAGCATATATTTAATTAATTTAAAATCATCCTCAAATAATGATTTAATAAAGCAGATAAAAAAAGCGGATGAAAAAGAGCTGTTTAATCTGCTTTTAGAATATTCATATTATCCTGAAATCGAAAAAGTCTTAAAAGACCTTGAAGAAAACATTTACAACAATAAGAAAAATAAAATAGACAAAAAGAAAATTATCAAAATTATTAAATCAATAATAAAGAAATAATTTTTTTCTTTTTTCTCTCAAAAATCCCTTGACATCAAAAAAGTTATTGCGTATAATTTCAGTCCACAACGACAAGTTGTGAAAGAAAAGCTGACCCGTTAGCTCAGTCGGTAGAGCATCTGCCTTTTAAGCAGAGGGCCGTTGGTTCGAATCCAACACGGGTCACCATGTCCCCTTCGTCTAGGGGTCTAGGACACCGCCCTTTCACGGCGGCGACAGGGGTTCAAATCCCCT
>Ga0256843_1001415_pt1 | contig 18955 bp, 14 predicted proteins | sample AlvinellametaG_FD_191572 | JGI IMG/M metagenome (GOLD analysis project Ga0256843, IMG submission 191572) | Pompeii worm associated microbial communities from hydrothermal vent at the East Pacific Rise, Pacific Ocean - Alvinella | ecosystem: Host-associated > Annelida > Integument > Unclassified ... | reverse complement strand
AGCTTTGAGGACATCTTCGTCATCGAGGTCGACGATGATATACTTTTTGATGCGTTCCATCACGACACTGATAGGTGGGGCTTGAAGATGCTGCCGCTGGGCCTTCATCTGTTTGAAAGTGATCTGCTCTTTAAAGTGGCAAGAGACGCAGTACTGGTCAAAGAGAGCTTCTGATGCGTAGAGAGAGAAGGAAGACAGTATAAGTAATAGTGATCTCATGGCGCAATCATAGCGACTATTTATAAAATGAAACTAAACAGAAGCGGGTGGGCGCTCTTACCCTTTTTGTTGTTTAAAGGCCTTGGGCAGAGAGTCCGGTTTGGGCTCTTTGTGGATCAGTTTTATCAAGATAGTGACGATGATGACCTGAAAGAGTGCTGCAAGGATAAAGGCGAAGTAGTGGAGTTTGTCGATACTGCTGCTATGGTAGGCGATGGTCGCTACTGCGATGAGAAGGGTCAAGGGCATAGAGTGGCTTAGGCCAAGCAGGACCGCTGCACGGTAGCCGAGGATGTTCTTGAAGACGAGTGCACTGACAACACGCATACTGATCATCGCACCAGTGATCATCAAGGCCGTGGTGACCAGACCGTCCATAAAGAGGGAGTCAAGGTTGAAAGTGGTCCCGATGTTGATAAAGAAGACCGGGATCAGAAAGCCGAACCCGAAACTGGCCAGACGGTGGGGAAGGTCCTGTTTATGGGTAAAGAAGGTGGGGATGAACATCCCGGCTATAAAGGCACCAAAGGCGAGCTCAAGGTGGAGATAGAGCATTACGGCGACCAGGATGAACAAGATACCGATAGAGAGGCGCAGGTCCTGTTCCTGGTTATCCTCATGCGGCATCAACGCCGTACCGACCTCTGGGAACCACCAAAAGAGCAGTTGCAGGGCTCGAAAGAGGATGAAGATGATAAAGATGAAGAGTATCAGTGCTCCCATCGACTTGAGAAATGCGATCCCGAAACCATCTTGCAGAGCGGTAGATGTGAGGGTCAGTGCGGCGATACTGATCACCTCTCCGATGCCACCTGCGGTCATACCGAGGGTAAGCCATGGGGTCTTTCCATACTCCTTGGAGAGGGTGACGACCAGACCGACGGAGATAAGCGGCAGTAAGACGATAAAGATCTTTCCGAGTCCAAAATAGAAGGTGAAACCGATGGAGAAGAGATAGAGCAGTCCCAGATAGAGGAGGATACGCCGCATCAAAGCACGGTTGGTACGCAGGACCTTCTTGATATCGACCTCGGTACCGGCGATGAACATGAGGTAGAGAAAACCGACCTCTGCAACCAGCTCAAAAAGATAGTGGTGGTGTAGCAGCCCTGCATAAGCAAAGAGGGCACCAAGGATGATCTCGATGGGTGTTGTCGGCATCTTGATCAGCTTCGCGATGAAAGGTGAGAAGATAACGATCAGAGAAAGAGAGATAAGTAATAAGAGATCATCAAACATGGTGGTGATTATAGCAAGTTATAGGTGGATTGTACTTAGGGAGTGAAGCTGGTGTGCGTCGTCTGCTGCGACTACACTTTTTGAGCGACACTGAAGCCCAGCTCTTTGAGCATCTCAAGATCGCTCTGCTTGTCACGACCCTGTGTGGTGAGGTAGTTCCCGATGACGATAGAGTTGGCACCGGCAGCGAAGATCTCTTTTTGACGGGTACCGAACTGCAGTTCACGTCCGCCTGCGACCATGATACGCTCAGCATCGCTGATGATCTCTCTGGCGAGGGTGATCAGCTCTAAAGCCTCATCCGTACTCAGTGGATTGGGTGAGAGTGGCAGTGCCGGGTTATGATGGTAGAAGTTAAGAGGTACAGAGGTAGGGTCGAGCGATTTGAGCGCTTCGAGCATCGAGATGCGGTCCTCCTGGGTCTCTCCCATACCGAAGATCCCTCCGGTGATGAGCTTGAGACCGGCTTTGTTGACGTTCTTACAGGTCTCGTAACGCTCACGCCATGGGTGGGTCGTACAGACCTCAGGGTAGAAAGCCTCGGCAGTCTCAAGGTTGTGGTTGTAGGCTTTGACACCGGCCTCTTTAAGGGTCAGCAGCTGTTCGACACTTGCGGTACCGTTACAGGCGATGAGACGCAGGTCTGGGACCTCGCTTGAGACAGCGCGTGCCACCTCACAGACGAACTTCAGGACCTTGTCATCGATCCCTTTGTTGGCAGTGACGAGACAGAATCCAAGAGCACCTGAGGCTCGGGCTGCTTTGGCCTCTTCGACGATGGTCTCGATAGGTTTCTGGATGTAGCGTTCGATGTCCGCTTTGTACTTGACACTCTGTGAACAGAACTTACAGTCCTCATTACAGGTACCGCTGTTGATGTTGGAGATGGCGCAGAGAAAGATCTTTTGAGACATTAGGTGCTCCTTTCAAAAGAGAAGTGCTGCTCTTTGAACTTCTTACGTTTAAGTTCACGGGCATAATAGGTGACAATGAAGTGGCTGTCAGTGATCTCGAGCATGGCACATTCACTGACGGGTTTGTTCCTGGCACAGGCTTCACCCGGGTTTAGAAAGAGGGTTCCGTTGGTGAACTCACAGTCAAAGGTGTGGGTATGTCCGTAGATGATCACATCGGCATCAGGAGACATGAAAAAGGGGAGGTGCATCAACTTGAACTTGCTGTGGGCGAGTTTAAAGTAGTGGGGTTCCTGAACGAGGTTATAGTCGTTATGGACCGTATGGAGGTGGGCATCGTTGTTCCCGTAGACCGCGACATAGCGCAGACCGGTCTCAACGAGTTGGTCAAGCATCTCGGTCTTGACGATGTCTCCGGCATGGATCAGGAACTCTGCCCCCTCACTAAGGAGGAGGTCGATCACCTTTTGGGAGCGTTTCTCTTTTTTATGGGTGTCTGAGAGGATACCTATCTTCATAAAAAAGTCCCTTTTTTATGGGGGAAGAGGGGTGTTGGGGCCATCTTGAAACTTCTCTCTTTCCGCATTCCTCTTTCCTCTTTACTTGTCGATCTCATCGGCAGGTGTGCGATCCTTACAGCGGATACACTCATAGACCTCTTTGTTTCGGTAGGTACGGCGTGCGAGCGTACCGCCACACCCCTCTACCTCACACTTCTTCTTAGAAGGTTCGAACTTGGAGATGAACTTACAGTTAGGGTAGTCTTCACAACCCCAGAACGGTCCGCGACGTGAGTTGCGGTAGACCAGTTTCTTGCCACAGTCCGGACAAGGGACCTTGGACTCTTTGGCCTCGATCTCCATCGACTTGGTGTTCTTACACTCGGGGTAGTTGCTACAGGCCAGGAACTTGCCGTTACGTCCGTTCTTGATGACCATGTCGCCGCCACACTTGTCACACTTCTCATCAGTGGTCTCGACTTTAGGGGCTTCACCCTCTTCACCATCTTCGCTGACCTGTTCGGTGTACTTGCACTTTGGAAAACCGCTACAGGCAATGAAGTTTCCGTAACGTCCCGAACGCAGCAGCAGCTCTGAACCACACTGTGGACAGTTACGACCGAGTGGTTTGGCAAGTTTAAGGGAGACGATCTTCTCTTTACCTTCTTTGACACGCTCGATGAACGGGAAGTAGAAGTCGTTCAAGACGCTCTGCCAGTCCTTGCCCTCTTCGGCGATCTTGTCAAGGACCTCTTCCATGTTGGCGGTAAAGTTGGCATCGACGATGTCACTGAAGTGCTTCTCCAGCATCTCGATGACGGTAAAGGCGACCTCGGTCGGTGCGATCTGACGCTTTTCGATCGTGATGTAGTTACGTGCCTGCAGTGTAGAGATGGTCGGGGCATAGGTCGATGGACGGCCGATCCCTTCTGCTTCGAGCTGCTTGATCAGACTTGCTTCCGAGAAACGAGACGGTGGCTCAGTGAAGTGTTGGGTCGGTTTGATCTTCTCGATAGCGATCTCCTGACCTTTACTTAGTGTCGGCAGCAGCTTGTCTTTGTCATCTGTACCGACGACCTTGTAGAAACCGTCAAAGATCAGCTTACGGCCGCTTGCACGGTACTCAGCGCTCTCGCTCTTGAAGATGATGGACTGCTGCTCAAAGATGGCATCGTTCATCTGACATGCGACAAAACGGTTATAGATGAGGGTATATAACTTGAGCTCATCGGGTTTGAGGTAGGCTGCAGCGACCTTTGGTGTGAACGAAAGGATGGTAGGGCGGATCGCCTCGTGCGCCTCCTGTGCCCCTTTTGACTTCTTGTTGTAGGTCTTGGGGCTCTTTGGAAGGTACTTCTCACCATAGGTGTTGAGGATGTTCTCACGAACTGCTTCGACCGCTTCTTTGGCCATGTTCAGTGAGTCGGTACGCATATAGGTGATGACACCTGAGGTGCCGTCTGGTGTCTTGACACCCTCATAGAGTGTCTGCGCGAGCATCATCGTCTTCTTAGGAGACATCGAGAGCTTGCTCGATGCGGTCTGCTGTAGTGTCGAGGTCATAAAAGGCGGAGGCGTCGAGCTTTTGCGCTGCTTGGTCTCGATGGAAGCGACATGAAAGGTCTCACCCTTGATGACAGCGGTCATCTCTTTGGCCTTCTCCCCGCTCTCTATAGAGAGCTTGGAGAGTTTCTCATCTTTGTACTTGATAAGGTTCGCATCGATGTTCGGTGCGAAGGTGGTGTCGATGGTCCAGTACTCTACCGGTACGAAGGCTTTGATCTCGCGTTCACGGTCGACGACGATCTTGAGTGTCGAAGACTGGACACGTCCTGCAGAGAGCCCTTTCTGGATCTTGGAGGCCAGTAGTGGTGAAAGCTTGTAGCCGACGATACGGTCAAGCAGACGACGGGTCTGCTGGGCATTGACCTGGTCCATGTCGATCTTGCGCGGGTTGTCAAGTGCTGCCTGGATGGCGGTCTTGGTGATCTCGTGAAAGACGATGCGCGGCAGCTCTTCAGGGTCGAGCTTGGTGGTCTTGGCGATGGCGTGGCCAACGTGCCAGCCGATCGCCTCTCCCTCACGGTCCTCATCGGTCGCGATATAGATGGTGTCCGCTTTTTTGGCAAGCTCTTTGATCTGTTTGACCGTGGCTGCGTTCTCTTTGGCGACACTGTACTCGGGGGTCAGCGTCTTTGCCTCTTCATCGATCTTGATCCCGAAACGGCTCTTTGGCAGGTCACGGATATGCCCTTTGGAGGCGATGACCTCATACTCTTTACCAAGAAAGTTCTTGATGGTCTTTGCTTTGGCAGGTGACTCGACGATAATTAATTTCAAATAGTGTTCCTTGCTTGTATGGGCGCTGTAGCCCTCTAAAACGTTTTCCTATATATAGTATGGAAACAAAAAAGTCTGAAAGTGTATCAAAACTTTTATAAGTTTGGGAAAAAGCGGGCCATCTCAAAGAAAAAGGGAAGTTCTTCTAGAAGCTGCAACCGCGATAGCCATACTGCTTGAGGACCTTCTCTACGACCTCGATGACGTAGTCAACATCTTTTTCGTCCATCTCTGCATGACAAGGCAGTAACAGTTGCGACTTAAAGAGCTCTTCTGCACCAAAGAGAGAACGCTTATCATCTAAAAACAGGGTGGTCTTGTAGATAGGCTTGTTTCCCACGCTTACAGGTATGCCGGCATCGAGCAGTGCCTGATAGATATCCTCTTTGGGGCAGAAGAGTGCAGGTATCAGGAAGATGGGAAAGAGTGGATACGGGGTGAGGTCCTTCTTTTTCGGCAGTGTGATCAGACGGTTGGAGGAGAGCCTACGCAGATAATGTTCCTGCAGCGTCTTGATATGTCCAAGATCACTGGAGAAGCTTTTGGACCCCTCTAAAGCATGGCTTGCGATAAGAGGGGTAAGAGAGGTGTTGTCCCTGCTGTTGACAAGGTCGTAGTTCCATAACTTTGTCGGGATGAGACCTCCTGAAGCATATGCCTTAAGTCTTTGAGCTGTTCCTGGGTCATCTGTAGCCAGAAATGCCCCTTTCGTCCCAGGAGAAGAGAAAAGGGGTGCAAGGTTGTAGCAGACCACTTCTCCAGAAGTATTTCTGTCACTGTAGAGGAGCTGTGAAGCATCTTCTATCATCAAGAGGTCATGGCTTCTGCAGAAGGCAGCGATACTCTCAAGGTCCGAGTGAAGACCATGGTTGTGCGTAGCGATAAAGAGTCTGCTCTTTTCACTCTTTGTCCGCTCCAGCAGGCGTGTCTCGACAGTCCCATCGAGTCTCAGGTCGTAGTAACAGGCTCTTTTGTTCGACCTGTCGATAGCATTGAATAGGGGTATGGGTGCATTGGCAGAGGTGAGGATGTCACAGCTCTCATCAACGAGGGAGATGGCTGCCATCCATGCAGCGGTGTCAGAGTCGAAGAGGATGATGTACTGTAGGTCCAGCAGTCCGGAGAGAAAGGACTCAAGCTCCTGATAGCTTATGTGATCGGCCGGGAGGGTGTTCATAGTGACTCTTTATAAGGATTGATCGTATCTTATATTGTAGCTAATTCGCTCTGTTAAGTTTTATTTATTCTAAAAAATTATATTATAGAAAGAGAAGATAGATAGCCAAATCGCTGTAAAGATGTCAAAATATAACGTTTTTGCAATGCGGCTTGGTTATACTTATCGTGAAAAAGGTTCAAGAGAACCAGAAAAAGGATAAAACATGAAATTACGTTCAATTGCTTTAGCAGGACTTTTAGGAGCTGGTATGCTGATGACCAGTGGTTGTACCGAAGATGATGTCAAAGACGCTATCAATGATCTGCTCAAACCAAATGTAGTATATGTCGTCAACGGTTATGGTAGTGATATTACAGCATATGCCAATACAGACTCGGCTATCTTGGCCAATACAGAGATGAATGTCTTTGCCATGAGTGACCAAGAAGCTGCAGATGTCTACTATACTGTAGGTGCAAACTCATCAGAGCACACCTCGCTTGCTTATGGCAATGCGCATCTGTATGTCGCTTCAAACAGCTGTAACCTTGTCAATGGATTCGGTTCTGTGACAGATGTCTCTACAGGAACGGGTGTTGTAGAACTTGTAAATGCGACAAATACTGTATTGACGGCTGACAGCACGAATACTGTCACTGTTCATGTCACAAACGGTGGTACGACAGTCGATACGGTCTTGACACTGCAGAGCGGTACTACTGTAGCCGAATGTTCTAAAGCAGCCAGTACCGTCTCGATCGCAGATCTTGGTATCGTTCAAGGTTCTACGGTCAGTGTGACGATCGGTGCTACGACATCTGACCCATATACGGTCCAGGATGATGTACCGACGACAGTCGATGTCGATATCGTCTATCTTGGTGGTGAAGATGCAGTCGCAGTCCCTCTAGTGAAGTGGGATGACCTGATCTAAGTGCTCTTTATGAGGAGGTGTTGATTTATCAACAGCTCTTCGCTATAATGCCACTCTACTTTAAGCGCTCAGTACTGTTAGCAGTCTTGAACGCTTCCCTTTAGACCTGTGCAATAGCATTTGGGGACAATGGGTCAGGATGGGAACATAGCAGCCCACCCTCACTTGTTATGTGCCGCAGGTATCTGGAGGGGAGTACTTTCCCAACCACTTTTTCATTTTAGTCTTCGTCGCTACATTCGTCATGTACAACAGTACACTTCCTCATTATGCTCCTTGATAAAATAAAAAATTGATTGGGAAAGCAAGCTTTCCATAAAATAGTGATCGCTATATTTTCTCAATTAAGTATTTATAAGCCTGTTTCTTTTCAATCAACAAAGAATTGGTGAAAATTGGTGTAATTCGTGGACTGGTTCTCTTTTATAGCAACTCATTGGCGATGTCGTCTATATGGTTACGTTTGCCGTATTTGACATGGTAGAAGCCGAGGCTGAAGCAACGATGAGTGAGGGGACGACGAACCACATCACGTTGAACGCCATCATGGCATAGTAATCGACCATACTGAAGAGTGCGATAAAGAGCAGAAAGTAGACAAAACTGACTTTTAGAAACTTCAACATCCTGAACTTTCTGGGTTTATGGTGATGCTGCTGTTTGTGTTGTCTGTGTGCTTTATGCTGGTTCTTTTTGGACATGAGGTACTTCTTGTATAAAAGCTGATATGGCTGTGTCAAGATATTCAAGAAAGATCGGTGTGATGGGGTCTTGACAAAAGCATGCGCACTCATCTTCTTGTCTGTACTACACAAGTATAGTACGTTTTTGAAGCAATAACCAGAGCTCTTAACTTCTTGGGAGGCGGATCACTTTGATGTCGGCGTTGAGCTTTTGGCGATCGAAGTAGTCTTTGAGGATCGTCTCGCGTTTCTGTCCCATCAGTGCGTTGGAGATCTGTGGACGGATCGCTTCAAGGTCAGGGGCACTGCTGCTGCCTTTCTCTTTGAGATAGAAGCTCATATAGCCGCCGTTTGGTGAGGGAATGATCTGTGTGAAGCTGTTGAGCGGTGTCTTGTCAAGAAGTTCGGCAAGACGGGGGTTCATCTTGGAGGCTTCAAGAAGACGCTCTTCACTGTGGACATCAGGTGCATAGAACATCGGGTTGTCGATCTTCTCCTGGAGTCTGCTCTGGTCAGTCGCACTGTAGACGATGACTGTAAATGTCGAAGGTGTTATGAACTCATCCTTATGAAGTTTATAATACTCTTCGATCTCTTCATCGCTGGGCTGTTCCAGGTGTGAGAAAGCGATGGCGTTATAGAGCTTTTGATGAAGGATCTTCTCTTTGATCTTCTCTTTGAGCTTCTTCTCACTGAGCCCTTGGGAACTTTGTATCGCCTGATAGAGTTCGATGACGCTGAGGTGGTTCTGTTCAGCCATACGCTGGATGTCTTCAAAGACCTCCTGCTTGGAGACCGTGATATGGCGCTCTTTGATCTCCATCTCTTCGAGCTTCTTTCGCTCCAACATCTCGATAGCCTGCTCCTGAGGGATGTTGTGCTCCTTCATGGCCGAAGTGATATCATATAGGGTTATGGGTTGGTCCTTGACGAGGATGGCAACGGCATCGATCGTCTCTGCATGTAGCGCGATGACAAAAAGTAGAGGGAGTAAAAATCTCAAAAAAAGCTCACTTGGGTTTGATTGGCATATTTTACCTTGTTTAATCTAATGCTTACATACAGTCCACTTTTAAAGCCCGTTTTTGGTAAAATTCCACATTTAAATTTAGAGTACATCTAATAAAGGTCAAACATGATTGTGACACGTTTCGCTCCAAGTCCTACAGGCTACCTCCATATCGGCGGTCTTCGTACAGCCCTGCTATCTTATCTCTGGGCACGCCGTAATGGCGGCAAGTTCGTACTTCGTATCGAAGACACGGACAAGAGCCGTAACTCCGAAGAGGCTGCAAAAGCGATCGTAGAAGCATTTAGATGGGTCGGTCTTGAGCATGATGGAGAGATCGTCTATCAGTCACAGCGTGATGAGATCTATGCCAAGTACATCCAGCAGCTGCTTGATGAAGATAAGGCCTATAAGTGCTATATGAGCAAAGATGAGTTGAGTGCACTTCGTGAAGAGCAGATGGCCAACAAAGAGCGTACCCGCTATGACGGACGTTATCGCGACTTCACAGGAACACCTCCCGAAGGTGTCGAGCCGGTCATCCGTATCAAAGCACCGACCACAGGTGAGATCGTCATCGATGACGGCATCAAAGGTCGTGTCAGTTTTCAGGCAGAGGATATTCTTGACGACTTCATCATCGCACGTGCAGACGGCTCGCCTACCTATAATTTCGTTGTGGCTGTAGATGATGCGCTTATGGGTATCAACGAAGTGATCCGTGGGGATGATCATCTTTCGAACACACCAAAACAGATGGTCGTCTATGAGGCACTCGGATTTGATCTGCCAAATTTCTATCATGTTCCGATGATCCATAATGCAAGCGGCAAGAAGCTCTCCAAGCGTGACGGTGCGACCGATGTCATGGCCTATAAAGAGATGGGCTATCTGCCTGAGGCACTGCTGAACTTCCTGGTACGTCTGGGTTGGAGCAATGGTGATCAGGAGATCTTCTCTATGGAAGAGATGATCGCGCTTTTTGACCCTTCTAACATCAATAAGTCTGCTTCGATCTATAATGTCGACAAACTCGACTGGTTGAACGCACACTATATCAAGAACAGTCCCAATACAAAGCTGGCAGAGCTTTTGAAAGAGTTTGGCGTGGACATCGAAGGTCATGATCGTAAAGAGTTCCTGTTGGATGCACTCAAAGAACGTGCCAAGAACCTCAAAGAGCTGGCCGAGATGGTTCCTGCGATCTTGGATGCACCATCTGCTTATGATGAGAAGGCGGTAAAAAAAGCCTTTAAAGGTGATGCTGTCGAGATCTTGAAAGCCTTTGTCCAAAAACTTGAAACTGCAGGTGAACTGCATCTTCCTTCAGATTATCATGGTGTCATGGAGTCACTTGTCTCAGAGCTGGGGATCGGATTTGGAAAGATCGGTATGCCACTTCGTGTCGCACTTCTGGGTGCGATGGGTGGACCGGGTATGGACAGTGTGATGGCTGTCATCGGAAAAGATGAGACGGTCCGCAGGATCAACAACGCTGTATCAGCACTTTCATAGAAGGAGATAGGTTATGAGTATTAGAGAAGGTGCATTCGCACAAGAAGCAAGAGATTACCACGAGGGTGATCGTCCGGGCAAGATCGCTACTGAGGTGACGAAGTCGTTTCATTCACAAAAAGACCTGAGTCTGGCCTATACTCCAGGTGTGGCAGTACCTTGTCTCGATATCGAGGAGAATCCGGATGAGGCATACCGCTATACAGCAAAAGCGAATCTCATAGGTGTCATCTCTAACGGCACAGCGGTCCTTGGCCTTGGAGATATCGGTCCCTTGGCTTCAAAGCCGGTGATGGAGGGCAAGGCGATACTTTTTAAGAAGTTCAGCGATCTGGACGCCTATGATATCGAAGTCGACACAAAGGACATCACCCGTTTTTGTAATGTGGTAGAGGCGATCGCACCTACTTTTGGGGGTATCAACCTCGAAGACATCAAAGCACCTGAGTGTTTTGAGATCGAAAAACGTCTTGTAGAAGCGTTGGATATCCCTGTCATGCATGACGATCAGCATGGTACGGCAGTTATCTCTGCAGCAGCCATCATGAACGCCTGTCGTCTGACAGAGCGACAGATCTCAGATATCCGTGTGGTGATCGTCGGTGCCGGTGCAGCAGCGATCTCATGTGGGCGTCTTTATCGTCATATGGGCGTCAAGACGATCATCATGATCGACTCAAAAGGGGTGATCCATAATGGTCGTGACGATCTCAATGAGTATAAAAGAGAGTTCTCACTACAGGTAGAGACGACACAAGAAGATGCCTTTGTCGGTGCAGATGTGGTCGTAGGGCTCTCTCGTCCGGGTACTTTTGGTGTTGAGGATATCAAACGGATGTCAGCTGATCCGATCATCTTCACTTTGGCGAACCCGACACCGGAGATGTTCCCTGAAGATGTTCGTAAAGCACGTCCTGATGCGATCATCGCTACCGGTCGAAGTGACTTCCCTAACCAGGTCAACAACGTCTTGGGCTTTCCGTTTATCTTCCGTGGCGCCCTGGATGTCCGTGCAAGAAAGATCAATATGGAGATGAAGGTCGCCGCTTCTGAGGCCTTGGCCGCTTTGGCACGTCAAGAGGTGCCTGAGTATATCAGTGAGCTCTATGGTACGGAAGTGACATTTGGACGGGAGTATCTTATACCGAAGCCGTTTGACAAGCGTCTTATCGTCGAGGTCTCTGCTGCTGTTGCAGCAGCGGCACTTGTGACCGGTTCAAGCTCACGCAGTGATTTTGATATCACTCAGTATAAAGAGTCGCTGGCCAAACGTGTCTGTGTCGACTGCGACTAAAGAGAACCATTTTTGAAGCCACACTGTCGACAGTGTGACCTTAGATCGCTAAGACCATCAGCTTGTTGATCGTTATGATCACCTGCTTGACCTCTATATGCTCCTCTTCGAGCAGACAGTCTATCTGTCTGACTGTCTCCTCAAAATGTTTTTTATCACTGTTTCTATAGTTCACAAAGGCCTCTTTTGCTGTCTCACCGACACGTTGGAAGTTGAGTATCTTCTTGGTGAGGTTGACGACGATAAGCTCTATATAGTGCAGCATCTGTGCCTTCAACTCTCTGTCAGCCCCTTCGTTTATCTTCAGTTCATCAAGTATCTTCAGTAGTTTCATGATCCTCATCTCGTTGAAGATGATATAGAAGAGGGTGGCCACATTCTCAAAGCTGCTGTCATTATGCTCTTTGATGATGATGGCAGCTACAGCAAAGCGTAAGTAGTCTATAGAGGCGAAGAAGCGATTGAACGACTGGTTACCGGGAAGTATCTCGGTAGTCTCGTCGATCATCTCGATGTTGTTGAGCAGGTTGAAGAGACGGTCTTTATAATCAAGTATATGGGCAGAGTCTATCTGTTCGGAATCAAGATAGTTAAGCATCCACTTTGTTGAGAAGATAAGGGTCCGTTCGATATTGTCAAGGAGCTCATACTGCGTTGAAAGTGGCATACTGTAATCATGACGATAGATCTCAAAACGGATATCATTAGCACCGAAAAGGTTATTGCTGATGAGGTAGGATTTTATCTTGTCTATGAACTTGGCATTACCCAGACGGTCATAATCGTGAATGAAACTGGCCCCTTGCAGATTGATGATGGTGTCTGCGATGACAGTAGCGATGATCTGACGTCTCAAGGGGTGCAGTTTGATCTCGTTCTCATAGACACTGACAAAGGACTTTGGAAAGTACTTGAAGAGAAAGTCGACACTGTGCGGATCATCGACGAGAGTACTCTCCAGAAGTATCGTCTTGATGAAGATCTTCGAATAGGAGAGCAGTGAGGCAAGAATAGGACGTACGATAGTGTTCTTCTTGGTCAGGACCGTTCCGATGTTCTCTGCTTTTGGGATGAAGAAGTCACGACGGTTGAAGGCAGCGATGTTCTCACTCAAGATATCGATAGTAGCATTAAAATCATGCAGATAGACCTGTGAGAGCTGTTCATCTCTTGAGAGGGCAAGGGCCTGTCGGTAGTTGCTCCAAAGGACCATGTTGACGACCTGCTGTGTAAGAGACTGCAGGGTCTCGCGAGCGGACTTCTCTGTCAAAAGCTCCTTCTCTTTAAGGATGTTCAGAAGGATCTTGAGGTTGACCTCATGGTCTGAAGTATCGACACCTGCGGCATTGTCGATACCGTCAATATTGATCTTACCGCCATTGAGTGCATACTCGATACGTGCACGTTGGGTAAACCCGAGATTCCCGCCTTCGCAGACAACGGCACATTTAAGGTCTGCCGCATCTACACGTACCGCTTCGTTCTGTTTGTCGCCAAGGTCAAGATTGCTCTCTTCGGTGTGTTTGACATAGGTACCGACCCCTCCGTTAAAGAGCAGGTCCACCTTGAGACATAGGAGGTGTCGGGCCAGCTCTTCACCGCTCATAGTCGCCGCTTTGCTCTTGATCAGGGACTGTATCTCTTTAGAGAGGGTGATGGACTTCTCACTGCGCAAGAAGACTCCGCCCCCTTTTGAGATCAATGTACGCTCATAGGCACTCCATGAACCATCCTTGGCATTGAAGAGACGTTTACGCTCCTGATAAGAGGCTTCTTTGTCCGGGGTCGGATCGATAAATATCTCTTTATGGGAGATAGCACCCAAGAGTTTGAAGTGTGGAGACTCTAACATCCCGTTGCCGAAGACATCTCCGTTCATAGAACCGATACCGATGACAGTGATACTCTCTTCTCTGAAGTTGACACCCTTCTCCAGAAAGAAGCGTTCGGTCGACTTGAGTGCTCCCTTTGCTGTGATACCGAGTTCTTTATGTCCAAAACCGTTAGACCCGCCACTGGCAAAGGCGTCACCAAGCCAGAAATTGCGTTCGATGGCGATGGCGTTGGCGACGTCGCTCATAGCTGCGGTACCTTTGTCCGCTGCGACGACAAAATAGGCATCGTCAGCATCATAGGCGATGATACTCTTGTTCTTGATGATCTTGCCATCGACACGGTTGTCAACGAGGTCAAGAAGGTTGTTGATAAAAGCGGAATAGACCGTCTTGAAGAACTCCTTTGTGATCTCACTGCGCTCTTTGTGGATGACAAAACCACCCTTGGCCCCATCAGGGATGATGATGGCGTTCTTGCCCTCTTGTGTGATCATCAGTGATTTGATCTCGGTACGGTAATCTTCATGGCGTTCGCTCCAACGGAGCCCGCCGCGTGAGACTTTCGACATACGCAGGTGGACACCGGAGAAGTCTTTGTGCGAGACAAAGGCTTCGATACGGGGCTGCATCCCTTTGAGGTTATAGGCGAACTCTGCGGTATTGATCTTGAAAGCGATCGCTTCTTGCTCCAGGAAGTAGTTGGTCCTGAGCATCGACTGCAGCAGTGCGTAGGTCAGTTTCAAGATCTTGTCGTCAGTGATGTTTGGGACCTGTTTGATCTTGCTCTCTATCTGAGACTCAAGCTCTTTAAGCTTGCTTTTACGTCCGGTCAGTTTCGGATCGAACTTGGTATAGAAGTAGTTGACAAAGAGCTTGGACATCTCAGCATGGGTGGTAAGTGTATGAAGAAAACTGCCAAGGTTTATGGAGAGGACAGCCTGGTCCATGTATTCGATCATCGCTTTGAGCAGTGAGAGGTGTCTGAGGTTGAGGTTCTGTGCACAGACCAGTGAGAAGAGGCGGTTGACCTCAAAACTCTCTCCCTTCAGAGTATGGGTGATCACGGTCTCGATGTTCTCTTTTGCTTCGACGATCTTGTCGATGTCGATCAGGTTCAGGTTAAAACGTTTGAGGTGGATCGTATTTTGGTCATGCTCAAAACTGAAGGCGACCTCGTCGATGATGTTGAATCCAAAATGGTGGAGGATAGGCATGATCAAAGAGAGCATCAACGCCTGTTCGGAGTAGATACGTATAGCAGCACTTTCATCTTTGATCAGCACCTGGACGATGATCTTCTCTTTTTGGATCTGTTCGAAGAACGCTCCGCTTATATTGATGTCATCTGGTGTCAGAAGTTGTGAACAGATAGCACTCATCATCTCTTTTTGAGGCATGTAGATCCTTTGGTCGTATGAAAATAGTTTGGTCAGTTAAGTCTAGAATATTGTAACACATAATCACTATCTTGGGGGGTGTGCAAGTAGTCTCTTAGATGATGATCGTGGTTTGGGTAACAGTACGTTGTGGTTTTCCAAAATAGTACCCCTGTCCATAGGTGATACCCATGGTCTTAAGCTTCTGTGCGATCTCTTGGGTCTCAACGAACTCGGCAACGGTCTCGACGCCGAGGATGTCTGCATAGTGGACGATCGCCTCTACTGTCTTGAGGTACTTCTCATCACCAATGATCTTGGAGATCAAAGAGCCATCGATCTTGAGTGTGTCGACAGAGAGTTTGGCAAGATAGGAGAAGTTCGAGTAGCCGGTACCAAAGTCATCGATAGCGATACGACAGCCGTAGCTTCTTAAGAGGGTGATAAAGTGTTCGGTAGCCTGGAGGTCAAAGAGGTTCTCACTCTCTAGAAGTTCGATCTCAAGACGTTTGGCACTTTCAGGGTTGGCGATCAAGAGTGCTTCGAGCATCGACATCAACTCTTTATCCAAAAGGTCCTGCATGGAGAGATTGATAGAGAAACGGTAAGGTTGATCTGCGAAAGCGGCAAAGACCTTCTCTATCATGACTTTGGTCAGTTCTCGATAGAGCGGTGTCTGTGCAGCAAGAGCAAGGAAGACAGAAGGAGCGGTCAAAGTGTCATCATGATTACGTTGTCTGATCAGTGCCTCATATTTGACGATCTCTCCACTCTTGAAATCGATGATAGGTTGAAAACAGGGGATGATCCGGTCCTCTTCGATCGCTAAAGAGAGAGACTGCAAGACGTTGATGTTGTTCTGTATCTGCTCTTTGAGGTTAAGTTCAGGGGTGAACTGTACGATAGTCTCGGCTTTTCTCTTTTTGTAGTGCTTTAAGACCATATCTGCGTTCTCAAGAAGAGGCGGGATGGAGTTTATGGCGATACTGATGGTGATGTTGATCTCTATATCATTATCTACAAAGATAAAGTGTTTGATGCTCTGTGCCAGCGCTTCTGCAAAGCTCAATGCCTTCTTATCGTTGATCGACTCGAGTAATATACCGAAGTCATCTCCACCCAGGCGGTAATAACTTGGGTCGTATGGGGCAAACATCGGCAGTTTGATCAGTTGAGAGACCTCTTGAAGGATGTAGTCTCCCATCTGTGCACCATAAAGGTCGTTGACATGCTTGAAACCGTTGATGTTTATGAGTATGAAGGTCGGTCTTTTGTAACGCTCCTTTTGGAGTGTTCTGTTGAGGCTGTTTCGGTTCAAAAGACCGGTCAGTACATCAAAGTTCGCAGCATATTCCAACTCTTTTTTAAGTTTTTTAAGACGACGGTTCTCATTTTGAGAACGGGTGAGCAGCAGGATGATGACCACCATCGCACTGATGATGAACAGTAAAAGCATCATGGCCAGCATGTCGATCATGACGAAGTCGGTCTGTGCGATCTGGTTGAAGCTCTCTTTGAGACTGTTGAGTGCGAGTTCGACCTCTTTGTTCTGCAGAGTGTTGATGATGGTCACAAAAGCTGGAAAGTTGGTTTGAATGTAGTTGATATGGAGTGCAATCGTCTCGATGAAGTCTTTCTGCTCTTCTGTAGTGGCGGGGTACTTCTTGAGACTGTTCAGATGTTCATCTACGGTAGTCAGATGGTCTTTGTCCAAGAGCCTTCGCATACTTGAGAGTTCAGAGATGATAGCATTGATATCTTTATAGACCGGGGAGTTGTTAGGAAAGAGGTCATGTGCCTGTTCCGTAAAGTTAAGTAGAAAGACAAAGGAGTTCTTGATCCCGGCATTGAGCATAAGATAGTGCTCTATGGCGCTGTTGTAGTCTGCGATACGCATACCCAGATCGATAAGCGGGTAGTCAAGTGGAAGGTACTGCTCTTCATGCAGGAGCGGTGCGTTGTAGAGGTTGGCATAGTCAGTATTGAGTCTCTGCATCCCTTCAGAGATATCATCTTGATTGCTGTAGCCGTAAAGGGCACTTTTCAGGATCTGATAGGAGAGCTTGTCATAACTGGTCTGGATGGTGTTGAGACCGTTGATGACCCTTTTGTACTGCTGTGCATACTCACGTTGGTGAAAGTAGTAGTAGCTGATCAAGATGATGGAGAAAGAGCCCAAGAAGAGTGCGGCAAGGAGTTTTTTGGTCATGGCATATCCAGTATGGCAGGTCGTTCACCTTCGAGTGTCTTGAGAAAATGTTTCAAGAGTGCGATGTCCTCTTTTGATATCTTGACACCGAGGTTGTAGTAGCCCATCGTATAGATAGCCTCATCAAGGTCTTTTGCTTTGCCATTGTGAAAATAGGGTGCTGTCAATGTGATATTACGCAGGGTGGGGACCTTGTAGACATTCTTGTGATATTTTTTTTGAGTGACTGCAAAGCGGTCTTGATATTTAGGGTCATGGGGGTACTCTCTAAAGAGACCCATCTTCTGAAAGGTGTTGGAGCCGATGTTGATACCGTTGTGACAGGTGATACAGCCAAGGGACTTGAACTTGGCATAACCGCGTTTCTCTTCTGGTGTCAGGGCTATCTCTCCCCTCAGATACTGGTCAAAACGGCTGTTGGGTGTGATAAGGGCCTTCTCAAACTCGATGATGGCATCGATGATCTTTTCATAGGTGATCTTCTTCTCGCCATAGACCTCGGCAAACTTTTGACGGTAGAAGTCACTCTGATTGATACGCATCTCGATCTTAGGTGGTGACATGTCCATCTCAAAATGGGCTGTCAAAGGTCCGTTGATCTGTTCTTGAAGGTCTGCTGCCCTGCCGTTCCAAAACTGTTTGAAGTTGTATCGGCTGTTGTAGACGGTAGGAGACTGTATGGTGCCTTTGCGGGTTTTGACACCTATAGAGACCTTTCTTGGGTCGGCACCGCCATGTTCAAAGTCGTGACAGCTGTGGCAGGAGACGCTCTGGTCAGAGGAGAGGATAGTGTCGTAGAAGAGGGTTCTGCCCAACTTGGCTTTCTTAAGGTCTATACCATTCAGGTCTTGCGGCAAAGGAGCGATGGGTTCGACAGCATATAAACAAGAGAGAAAAAAGAGTGAGAATAAAATAGTCTTGTACATATGAAGATGATACAGTAAAAAAGTAAAATATGTGGCACATTTTTCAACAAAAAAAATTACTTTTTTCTCTATGTGGTACTTATAACCTTTTTTGCTGTCTGGCCAGATGCCAGAACTTGCGCAGACCGGCTTCGGCTTTATGGTCAAGGGTATAAGAGATATAGGTCAGATAGCGACTGATCTCTTTAGCGGGGATATCGGTACGTCGTGCCGCCTTTTGTAACTGATACTGGGGGATCTTGTAGTGACTGCGGCTAAAGGTGTCTGCCAGTCGCTTGACCTGACGGTCATGTCCGTGATAACAGAGCAGTGCAAAGACAAAAGGGAGTTTATAGCGTTCATGCCAGGCCTCTGCGAGGTCGATGGCATCTGTGTCACCTGCAAGGTAGTGTTTTAAGGCGTTGTCGCCTATGAGTACCTCTCCGTGAAGACCGAGTATCTGTGCGAGTACATTCGAACTGGCACTGGCACTGTCTTCGATGTCGGAGATAGAGGGGAGCAGCAAGACACTGAGGACCTCTCTCTTTGCGATGATACCAAGCTTGACGTAGGACTCTTTTTGGGCTTTGATACTTGAGATGAAGGCGGCATCGACACGTCGTGCCGCATAGGCTGCATTGATCTGGGAGGGGACACCTTTCTTGTAGCGAAAACTCATATAGTGTTGTGATGAACGGCTGTAGCGTTTCATGAAAAGGTGAAAAGGCAGCAAGTTGAGGTATTCGATCTTACCAAATAACAATGAGAGCTCCCTTTTTTTGATGGCATTATAACTTACTCCCCTTTACCTTTAAATGTTATAA
>Ga0256843_1001414_pt1 | contig 18956 bp, 12 predicted proteins | sample AlvinellametaG_FD_191572 | JGI IMG/M metagenome (GOLD analysis project Ga0256843, IMG submission 191572) | Pompeii worm associated microbial communities from hydrothermal vent at the East Pacific Rise, Pacific Ocean - Alvinella | ecosystem: Host-associated > Annelida > Integument > Unclassified ... | reverse complement strand
AGAGGATTATTTAAGTGGTATGGCTCCTATCTTACATTTTATAGGAGAGCGAATTGATGAAAAAAAACCTCTCAAAACTCTTGAAAAATTTATTTTTTTTGGTGTAGGGTTAGGTCTACATATAGCTTCTATAGATAAAAAAATTGGAGCAAAGCAGTATCTTATCGTTGAGGATGATTTAGAACTTTTTAGACTTTCCCTCTTTACAAGTAGTTACAGTGAGCTTTCAAAGAAGGCGCAACTCTATTTTGCGATTTTTGATGATAATGTTGAGTTTACAGAGACAGGTGAAAAGTTTTTAAGTGAGAGATATGAAGAGAATCATTATATAAAATATTTTGAGATGTTAAGCCATTCTCAAGAGAAGAGAGAGGCTTTTCATCTCTGTGTTACAAATCAAGCACATCTTCGTTTTAGTTATGCAGAGATGTTAAAACAGACTCTTCTTCCTTTGGAAAATTTATTTAGTGAGTATCAATTTTTAGAGAGAAATATTACACTCAAAGAGACTCTTTTTGAGGAGAAACCATTTTTATTAGTAGCGGCTGGACCTTCGTTAGAAAAAAATATAGAGCTCCTCAAAGAAAAAGCAAAAAGTTTTGTTATAGTAGCTGTCTCTGCAACACTTCCTCTTCTTGAAAAGTTAGAAATTACTCCTCATATAGTTGTACATCTTGATGCTTTTGAAGCTTCTATAAAACATTTTGATGCTTTAGAATCTTTAGACTTTCTAAAAGATACTCTCTGCCTTTTTTCAGCAAAAACATCACCACTAATACTAAAGCGTTTAGAGAGTAAAAATATATTTTTATATGAAGAGTCTACCTCTTACAAAGAGAACTCCTTTCGCCCTGTTTCCCCGTGTGTAGGCTCATTAAGTTATCAAATATTGCTCTATTTAAAAGTGAAAAATATTTATCTGCTAGGTGTTGACTTAGCAGTTGATGCACAGACAGGTCAAACACACTCCTCTTCGCACATTTTTGCTAAAAGTTTGGATATAAGTGATGTGAAAAGTGATGAAAGAACTATAGAGTACAAGAAACATCTTTTAAGTGTGGAGGGAAATAGAGTAAGTAGTGTTTTTACTACGCCACATTTTAAGACTTCCATAGATATGATGAATTACAACACTTTAAAGGTCAAAGAGAATATCCAAACTATTAAAAATTTTGGAGATGGTGCAAAGTTTGATAAGGTTGAAGTTGCTCAGTTAATTGAGTGGGATGGCGATACCTTGGAAGAGAATTTGCATAAAGATTTACAAGTGATTTTTTCTCAGTATAGTCGAAGTGGCTTGAGTGAAAGAGAAAGAAAAACTCTCGAATTAAGAGTTGAATATGCTCAAGGTATACGAGAGAGACTCTTCTCTTATATATCTTTAGAAGTAGATACTGTAGATGCATTTAAACATAATCTGAAACAACTTGTAGAGGATATATCTAGAGATGATAGCATGGAACTCTCTAAGGTTTTTTATCTCTACTTTAGATATTTACTTCCTTATATATTTGACTTTGTAAATAGAGAAGATGTCAATATCTCTCAAAAAGAGTTACGTAGTATAAATAGAGTGATGGTAGAGCACTTGATGCAGTTAAGTTAAGGAATGAATTTTGCTCAACTACCCCACAGAGTCGTTTACTTTAAAGGATAAAGATGCAATCAATCGAGACCCTAGCTCTTCAAACATATGAAAATAATATAGCCTATTTTAAAAAGAGCCAACAAAAACTCTTTGAGATGATAAATGTTTTAAATCTTGCGATAGAGAAGGGTGACTATACCCCTCGATATGATTTAGAGTATCTCAAAGATTACTTTGATGTCAAAGAGTTAGCTACTGGAAACTATCTCTATGCAACTTCTTCATCAAAAGTCTCTAAAGAGTTTGCATCAATAGTAAACTTTAAAAAGAACAGCTACACTTATGAGGGTCTACCTGTATACAGAAGTACTGATATTCAAGATAGAGACTCAGATAAAGGGCGTGGTTTAGAGGGAATATACCCTATAATGGACTACTACTTAGATCATACAAGCGATACTGATTCTATGAAGTCGATAGAGAAGTTTATCTTCGTTGGTGTTGCTTTAGGTTTTCATATCTCAGAAATAGCCAAAAGAGTAGAGTCAAAATACTATCTTATTATCGAAGATGATTTAGAGCTTTTTAGACTCTCTCTCTTTACAACAGACTATGCAGGTTTAGCACGAAAGAGTGCACTCTATTTTGCCATTGCGGATGATGATAATCTTTTTTTAAAAACAATCAATCCATTTTTGGAGAATGCTTTTTTTGATAATAGATACTTAAAATATGCACACTTTCCAACTCACTCAACCAATAAGCTCAAACAGATTCAAAATGCGATACTTTCTCAAAATTTTATATCTTTTCACTATAAAACAGAACTTTATAAGTATCTGCGTCCTTTAGAGTACTTAAATGATGGCTATAAAGTTTTAAATCTCTCAAGACATATAAAAAATGATTTACTCTACTCAAAACCTGTTCTACTGATAACAGCAGGACCTTCACTTGAAAAAAATATAGAGTGGTTAAAAGAAAACCATGAACGGTTTATAATTATGGCAGTCTCTGCTACACTTAAAACACTTTATAAATATGGTATAAAACCAACGATTCTAACTCATGTAGATGGCTTTTCGACATCGATGAAACATTATGAAAATATACCAGTAGAGGAGTTTTTGAAAAATACTCTAGTGATTCTTGGACCATTTGCTGACTCTCTATTAAAGAAGCTTTTTAGGAAAGAACAGCTTTACTATTTTGAAGAGGAGACGGAGTATATTCGAGATTTTGGTTCTATTAGTGCACCTTGTGTTGGTTCATTTTCTCTTCTTTTAGGGCTTATTTTAAATACAAAAGAGTTCTATCTTTTAGGTTTAGATTTTGCAGTAGATCAAAAAACAGGCTCTACGCATACTAGTGGACATGCTCACAGTGAAGAGGTAGATATGATGAAAAAAGATGAGGTGAGTGATACCATGTCTTTACGTGAAAACCTACTTCCTGTTCAGGGAAATTTTGAGCCAAAAGTTTATACAAATACTCTTTTTAACTTCTCTTTACAATCTCTACAAAACAATATACTTAAAGTAAAAAGAGAAGATCAAGAGGTTTATAACTTAAATGATGGTGCCTATATCTATGCAACAACACCAACCAAGATTACTGAAGTAGATGTAAATAACTATGAGAAGTTAGATAAAGATAAGATAGCAAAGGAACTTAAAGCAACACTTGATAAACACTCTGTGACGCAATTAAATGATGCAGATATGGACTCTCTTCAAAAGAGACTTGAGTACTCTTTAGAGATAAAATCTAAGATAGAGGAGTACTCAAAGGGTGTTTCAAAGACAAGTCCAGAGAACTTTATGGCAGACTTACTTGGGGTGGTTTCTTCCATAGTAAAAGTAAGAAATCGAGAAACAAACAATATAGTACAGGTATACTACTCATACTTCAAACATGTTCTCCCAATAGTATTTGACCTTTTTAATACGCAAGGGTTAAAAAATAAAAAACAGCATATAAAAAGGCTTAATGAGATGATAACAAAAGAGATGATTAATATAGAAGGAATTTACTCACAAAGATTAAGTAGCTTTCTCTCTGGTGAAAAAGATAAAGTAAAAGAGAGAGAAACCTCTTTTATGTTAAGTCTGTATGAAGAGATAGATGTTGAAAAACTTCGTTCAATGAGAAGTAATAATCATACATTAAGCTTCTTTATAAATGAAAAAATATTAGAAGATGAAATTTTTCTTTCATACATAAAGGAGCTTTACACTCTAAGAGAGAAAGTTCTATTTTGTATCTATTATTTTGATGAAACATATTTAGAAGAGTTTCAACTTATTTTTAAAGAGCACCTTTCACGCTTTAGATTCATGATTCCAAAAGATATCTATGATGTGGCAGAAAGCTCTGATGTTTACATTATGAGTGGAAAAGTATATGCACATGATAAACTCTTTTTAAAATTAAGAGAGTTCTCAAATATTCCTACTATTCAGCATACACCAGTTCTTAAGGATGTCTCACTTAAATCGAGTTTAGAACCAATGAGCAAGGCATTGAGAGAGGCTACTCTTCTACGATGGAATTCACTCGGTTACAGTAAAGAAGATATAGAAAAAGCTAGTAATAGTATTCACTACTTAATATATAAACCATATCTTCCCTCTTTGACTCTTGATACTAATATGTATGACTTTATGTATAAAGATTTACTTTATGCTCTTTTGAGAGATGATAAAGCGAGAGAAGCGTATGTTGAGTATTATAGAAAAGAGATAATCTATCTAGAAAAAAATAGACTTATATGAGTGAAAAACAGTATGACTACCTTATAGTTGGTGCAGGTATCATTGGTATGACTATCGCATACCAATTACTAAAAAATTCTAAAAATATAAAAATCCTTATCATTGATAAAGAGTCAGATGTTGCCAAACATGCGAGTGGAAGAAACAGTGGTGTTTTACATGCTGGATTTTACTATACAAAAGATAGTCTCAAAGCAAAGTTTACCGTAGATGGTAATCGTTATATGCGAGAGTTTTGTAAGCAAAACAGTATCTTTGTGAATGAAACTAAGAAGATTGTTATCGCAAAAAATGAACAAGAGTTACAAACTCTTTTAGAACTTCAAACAAGAGCTCAGGTAAATGGTGTTGAGACAAAAATCATTGATGAGGAAGAGCTCAAAGAGATTGATGCAAATATAAAGACATACAAAAAAGCACTCTACTCTCCCACAACAGCAAGTGTCAATCCGACTGAAGTGTGTATGAAATTAAAAGAGATACTTTTAGATTCAGGAGTAGAGTTTCTTTTTAATACGGAGTTTGCAAAATCAGAGCTGGAGTATAAGTATCTTATAAACTCTGCAGGAGCCTATGCCGATAAAATAGCAAAAGAGTTTGGAGTAGCACAGGAGTATACAATGCTCCCATTTAAGGGAATTTATCTGAAGTATATGCAAGACAAAAGTGTTATCAAGACAAATATTTACCCTGTACCAAATCTAGCAAATCCATTTTTAGGTGTTCACTATACTATTACGGTGGATGGAAGCATTAAAATAGGACCAACTGCTATACCCGCACTCTGGAGAGAGAACTATAAAGGGTTTGAGAACTTCTCTTTTTTTGAGATGTGTGAGGTGCTTTACTATGAGGTAAAACTTTTTACATTAAACTCTTTTCACTTTAGAGATTTAGCCTTGAGTGAAGTAAGAAATTACGCAAAATCAGTTTTTATTCAAAAGGCTAAAGATATGGTCTACACTATTGGTGATGATTTTAAGGCAATGCCAGCAGGAATAAGAGCACAACTTTTGGATAAGAGAACAAATGAACTTGTACAAGATTTTGTTGTAGAACACGCTAAAAATTCAACACATATCTTAAATGCAGTGAGTCCAGCTTTTACCTGCTCTTTTGCTTTTGCAAAGCATGTCGTGTCTGAAATAAATCAAAGAGAAGAGAAAAGAGAGATATGAAAGCAGTTATTTTAGCAGGAGGGTTTGGTACAAGACTTCAGAGTGTTGTCAAAGATGTGCCAAAACCTATGGCAGATATAAATAAAAGACCTTTTTTAGAGTATCTACTTGAGAGACTTATAAGTGCAAATGTTACAGAAGTGGTGTTGAGTGTTGGCTATAAACAAGATATAATAAAGAACTATTTTAAAGATAAGTATAAGAGTATAGATATCCTCTATGCATCAGAAGATAAGCCTTTAGGTACAGGAGGTGCTCTTAAAAAATCTTTGAAGCTTCTTAATACAAAAGAGAATGTTTTAGTCCTTAACGGAGATACCTTTTATAACTTAGATATAAAGAAGTTTTACCAAAGTGCACTTTTAAATAATTTGACACTTTCACTCAAACCTATGCAAAATTTTGATAGATATGGAAGTGTTGAGATTGAGGGAGAATGCATCAGCTCTTTTAGAGAAAAAAGCTATGTTGATAAGGGCTTGATAAATGCTGGAGTCTACCTGATGAAGAGTAATCTTTTAGAGAGTGTAAAAGAGGAGCTCTTCTCTTTTGAAGATTTTTTACAAGAGCAAAAATGTATTCACTATTATGTAGAAGATAGCTATTTTGTCGATATAGGAATACCGCAAGATTATAAAAAAGCACAAATAGATTTTAAGGAACTTTTTTGATACTATCAAGAACACCACATCGGATATCTTTTTTTGGTGGAGGTACAGACTATCCCGAGTATTATTTAGAGCATGGTGGTAAAACACTTGGGGTGACAATAGATAAGTACTCCTATCTGAATCTACGAAACCTACCACCTTTTTTTGACTATAAACATCGTATAGTTTACTCAAAACAAGAGAATGTAAACAGAGCAGAGGAGATAGTTCACCCCTCTGTAAGAGAGACTTTTAAGTACTTTGGTGTTGAGGAGGGGGTCTCTGTACATCATGATGGAGATATACCGGCAAGAAGTGGTATGGGGTCAAGTTCTGCCTTTACAGTGGGACTTGTTCATGCCCTGCATGCTTTAAATGGAGAGATTATCTCTAAATCAGAGTTAACAAAAGAGGCGATTCACATAGAGCAAAACTTGATTCAAGAGAATGTTGGTTCTCAAGATCAGGCTTTTGCTGCTTATGGTGGTCTCAATATTATAGAATTTTTAGAAAATGGTGAGATTGGTGTGAATCCCATCATTATGAAACGAGATAGACTCCATGAGTTTCAAGAGAGTATTATGCTCTTTTTTAGTGGGCTCTCAAGAACTGCTTCAGAGATAGTCAAAGAGCAGAGAGAGAAGACCTCTATCAATATAGAAAATTTAAATAAGATGAAATCACTTGTGGATGAAGCCTATACTATCTTAACAGATGAGTCACGAGAGTTAAGAGAGTTTGGGGAGTTACTCAATCTTACATGGAAGTTGAAAAAAACACTCTCAAATAGAGTGACAAATAGTGAGATAGATGAGATGTATAAGAAAGCTTTAGAAGCTGGTGCTGTTGGTGGAAAACTTCTTGGTGCTGGTGGTGGTGGTTTTATGGCTTTTTATGTCGAAAAAGAGAATCACGCTAAGGTTATAGAAGCATTAGATGGGTATCTGCATATACCATTTAAATTTGATTTTGAGGGTTCTAAAATTGTTGTGTATGAGAATGAAAATAGGGGAAATTTATGAATTATGAGTTAGCATACTCGACCTTTGGTCAGGAAGAGAAGCAGGCTATGTATGATGTCATTGAGAGTGACATGTTTAGTATGGGAAAAAATGTGAAAGCATTTGAAGAGGAGTTCGCTCGCTTTTTTGGTAAAAAATATGCAGTTATGGTGAACTCCGGAAGTTCTGCAAATCTCGTAGCCTTAGCAGCACTTTTTTACAAAAAAGAGTCACCATTGCAAAAGGGTGATGAGGTGATAGTTCCCTGTATCTCTTGGGCAACAACTTTTTACCCTTTTCAGCAGTATGGCTTAAAACTAAAGTTTGTAGATGTAGAGTTAGAGACACTCAACTATGATATAGCAGAGTTGAAAAAAGCTGTAACTGATAAAACAAAGATGATTGTTACTGTGTCGGTATTGGGCAATCCAAACTACTTCGATGCCATAGAACAGATATGTCAAGAGAGAGATATTTTACTTTTTGATGATAACTGTGAGTCGATGGGTGCAAAATATAATGGCAAGTTTACAGGAACAAGTGGAGTAGTAAATACTTTCTCAACATTCTTTTCGCATCATATCTCTACTATGGAGGGAGGACTTATACTGAGTGATGATTTTGAGATATATTCTCTTTGTAAATCACTCCGTAATCATGGTTGGACAAGAGACCAAGATGAGGGAAGTCCTATCTATGAGAAAAAAGAGGATGACTTTTTTGAAGCGTACAGATTTATACTCCCTGGTTACAATGTTCGTCCCGGAGAGCTTCAAGGTGCTTTAGGTCTGCAACAGATAAAAAAACTACCAGCGATGATACAACAGCGTCGTAAAAATGCAGAGTATTTTGTGAGTAAGTTTGCTAATGATAAAAGATTTATCATACAAAAAGAGGTGGGTGAAAGCTCTTGGTTTAGTTTTACTATGATAATGCATCCCGAGACTCAGCTTCAAAGAGAGGATGTTTTTGTAGCACTTAAAGAGGCTAAAATTGGGTATAGAATCATAACAGGTGGTAACTTCTTAGAGCATGATGTTATCAAGTACTTTGATTATGAAGTGACAAAGTCGAGCAATGCTTCTTATGCACATAACAATGGATTTTTTATAGGAAATGCTCCAAAAGATATGACAAAAGAGATAGATTTACTCTATACAACATTAAAGGATTTATAAGATGAATATATTAATTACAGGCGGTGCAGGTTATTTAGGTTCGGTAATGGTTCCAGAACTACTTAAAAAAGGTCATAAGGTTACAGTTTTAGATACTTTTATGTTTGGACAAAACTCTTTAGCAGAGGTGTGTCACTTAGATGATTTTGATGTAGTACGAGGTGATGCTAGAGATAAAAATCTCTTAAAAAGTTTAACAAAAGATAAAGATGTTGTAATACCTTTAGCTGCACTTGTTGGGGCACCTCTATGTAATCGTGATATGATTGGTACAGTAACTACAAACAGAGATGCAGTGCAGACACTCTCAGATGTACTCTCTCCCTCTCAAAGAGTTTTAATGCCTATAACAAACAGTGGCTATGGGGTTGGTGAAGATGGTATTTACTGTACTGAGGAGACTCCTTTAAATCCTATCTCTGCTTACGGTGTTACAAAGGTAGAGGCGGAAAAAATCATACTTGAGCGTGAAAACTCCATGAGTTTTAGACTTGCGACGGTCTTTGGTATGAGCTCTCGTATGCGTCTAGATCTGCTTGTTAATGACTTTACTTATCGTGCTGTAAATGATGGGTTTATTGTTATTTTTGAGGGGCATTTTAAGCGTAACTATATTCATATTCGCGATGTTGCAAATGCTTTTATTCATGGAATTGATAATTTTGAAAGTATGAAAGGGGAGGCTTATAATGTCGGACTCTCTGATGCAAACCTTTCTAAGTTAGAGCTTTGTGATGTGATTAAAAAACATGTTCCAAACTTTACAGTAATGGAAGCAGAGATTGGAAAAGATCCTGACCAGAGAAACTATATAGTCTCAAATGATAAGATAGAAGCAACAGGATTTAAACCACGATTTAGTCTTGATATGGGAATCAAAGAGCTTATCAAAGGTTATACCATCATTAATAACTCTAAGTTTAGCAATGTTTAACAGAGAGTCTCTTATATATGTAGCTGGACATAAGGGCTTACTTGGTAGTGCTCTTTTGAGAGTGCTACAAAGAGAAGGGTATACAAATATACTCACTAAAACTCATGAAGAGTTGGATTTAAAAAATAAAGAACAAGTTGAAGAGTTTTTTACTTCAAGAGAGATAGAGTATATCTTCTTATGTGCTGGTAAAGTGGGTGGTATCATTGGTAACAAAAGAGAACCTGCTTCTTATCTGCATGAAAATATAGCTATTCAAGATACAATCTTTGAAGCAGCAAATAGACACAATATAAAAAATCTTATCTTTTATGGTTCCTCTTGTACCTATCCAAAAGTTTGTGAACAACCTATGAAAGAGGAGTATTGGCTTAGTGGTTCTATTGAAGAGACAAGTATGGGGTATGCTGCTGCTAAAATAGCAGGTATTATAGGGTGTAAATCTTACAATACAGAGTACAATACCAAGAGATTTATAGCAGTTATTCCAAACTCTATTTATGGTGCTAATGATAACTTTGATTTAGAGAACTCTCATGTCTTTTCAGCACTTATTAGAAAAATAGATGATGCAAAAAAAGAGAAAAAAGAGAGCTTAACACTCTGGGGAAGTGGTAAGCCTAGAAGAGAGTTTATTTATAGTGAAGATGTCGCGAGTGCAAGTATATTTCTGATGCAAAATGCACATAGATTGGAAAATAACCATTATAATTTAGGTTCTGGAGTAGATTACTCCATAAAAGAGTTAGCGGAGGCTATCTCTCAAGTTGTAGGCTATGAAGGTAAGATAGAGTTTGATAGCCAACAACCAGATGGTACGATGCAAAAACTACTTGACAGTAGTAGGTTTCTTGCCTTAGGTTGGAGACCGGAGACTTCATTTGAAGAGGGACTCTCTCTCACGTACAAATGGTATAAGGAGCATTATGAGTAATCTAAAACTACTAAAAGAAAAATCAAAAGAGATACGATGTGCAACACTGCATATTCACAAAATTGCACCTGAGACAAGGGTTGCATCATCACTCTCTCCCATTGAAATTTTTGTCTCTCTTTATTACGGAGATATACTCTCTTTTAACCCAAAAAATCCAAGAGATGATGCACGAGATAGGTTTATAGTCTCAAAAGGGCATGGCTCCATCTCTATGTATCCACTTCTGGCTGATTTAGGTTTTTTTGATAAGAGTGAGTTAGAGAATGTTTGTAAAGATGGTACCTTTTTAGGAGGTATTCCAGATCCCATCATCCCTGGATATGAAACAGTGAATGGCTCTTTAGGACATGGTCTAGGTGTCGGTTGTGGTATGGCAGTAGGACTCAAAACGCTGAAAAAAGAGCAAAATGTTGTTGTTCTCACAGGAGATGGAGAGTTAAATGAGGGTTCAAACTGGGAGGCAATCATGTTTGCACCCCAACATCAGTTAGATAACTTTACGCTTATTGTGGACTATAACAGAGTCTCGATGTTAGACTTTAGTAAAAACATCATTAACTTAAACTCTCTGAGTGATAAGTTTAGAGCTTTTAACTGGAGTGTGTACGAAGTGGAAGATGGACATAATGTAGAGGAGGTTCACTCTCTGTTGCAAACTGCTATCAAAAGTAGAGAGTCACGACCAAAAGTAGTTATAGTGAATACCATTAAGGGAAAAGGAGTACCGTTTTTAGAGACACACTCTTTGAGTCATATTTTATCTGTAAAGCCAGAAGATATTGACAAACTTATAGAGGAGATACAAAATGCAGATTAAAGCGATGCGTGATACATTTTTGGCCTCTTTATATGAAAAAATGGCGACAGATACGAGTATCTTTTTTCTTTCAGCAGATTTTGGTGCACCTCTACTAGATAAAATTCGTGAGGATTATCCAGAGAGATTTATCAATGTAGGTATAGCAGAGCAAAACCTTATTAATGTGGCAACAGGTCTTGCTTTAGAGGGATTTAGTGTATATGCTTATGCCATAGCTCCTTTTATCACAATGCGTTGTTTTGAGCAGATACGTGTCAATATCTCTATACTCTCTCATGTTAGAGAGTTAAATATCAACATTATAGGTGTTGGTGCGGGTGTGAGTTATGCTATGAGTGGTCCTACACATCACTGTTTAGAGGATCTCTCCATTATGCGTACTCTACCAAATATGGAAGTTTTTTCTCCAAGTGATTATGCACTCGCTGAGGCTTATGTAGAGAGAACACTGAGTGTAAAAAAACCAAAATATATAAGATTTGATGCAAAACCAATGCTTTCCTTAACAGAGAGAGTAGAAAACTTTGATGATGGTTTTAGAGTTCTTAAAAGAGGGAAAAAAGTAGCTGTTATCTCAACAGGATATATGACTCAAAAGATGTCAGAACTTGTTCAGGAGTTTGAAATTACACTTATAGACCTCTATCTTATCAATAGATATAACAAAGAAAAACTCCAAGAAGAGTTGGCAGAGATTAAGAATGTTATAACGCTTGAAGAAGCTTTTAAGAACAGTGGTGGCTTAGACGCTGAAATAAATTTTGCTTTGAAAGATAAAAATATAATCAATCTTGGTTTTGAAAAACGTTATACCTTTGAAGTGGGAAGCCGTGAGTTTGTGCATAGTGAGAATAGTCTTGGTAGAGAAGATATAATGAGGGAAATTCAAAAAGTTCTTTCATAAAAAGGGATTAGTGTGAAAAAAATATTATTAATTTTAGCAAAAGATAATTATCCATCGCCTGAGATAGTAGTCAATATAGTGCCTCAGGGTCTACCATATATAGCTAGTAGTTTAGAAGCAGCTGGTTATGAAGCGTATGGATTAAATCCAAACTACATACCATTTAGAGGGGATATAAAAGAGCATCTAAAAGAGATTCTTACTGAAAAAATTGAGGAGATAAAACCTGACTATATAGGTTTAAGTGGACTCTCCGCTGATTACATGTTTGTGCGAGATGCTATTGAGTCTATTCGTAAAATTGATGCTTCAATTCCTTTACTTCTTGGTGGGGGTATTATCTCTAGTGATGCTTCTTATATATTTGATGCCCTAAAAGTTGATTATGGTGTTTTATTGGAGGGGGAAATTACTGTTGTAAATCTTCTTGATACACTTGAAAAAGGTGGTGATCTCTCTGAAGTACATGGTATTGTCTATCGTAAAGATGGAGAGAGTATTATGAATGAGAAGCAGATGCAGAGTGTAGATCTTGATACACTCCCCTATCCAAATTATGATATTTTTAATATAGATCGTTACTATGAACTCTCCAATCAAGAGAATATGTATTTTACCGGACACACAAGATTAGACCCTAGAGTGATAGTAATTAGTGGTGGACGCTCATGCCCTTTTAAGTGTACTTTTTGCTATCACTCAACAGGTACTGCTTATAAAAACAGAGATGTTAATGATGTTATAGAGGAAATTAAATATTTTCATGCAAAATATAATTTTAATATAGTGAAGTTTTATGATGAACTTTTTTCTGTAAATCAAAATAGATTAATAGAGTTGTGTGATGCTATTATAGAGTTGAAAAAAACTACAAATATCAGTTTTGACTGGACCTGTACAATGCGAGTAAACCAGCTAAAAATACCAATACTTGAAAAGATGAAAGAGTCAGGCTGTTTTGCTATTGGTTTTGGTTTTGAGAGTGCGAGTGATATTGTGCTTAAAAGTATGGTAAAAAAAGTGAAGAAAAAAGATATTTTAACTGCTATTCATATGTGTGAAGAAGTTGGCATAGGAGTACAGGCTAACTTTATTTTTGGAGACCCTGCTGAGACTATAGAGACACAAAAAGAGACAGTAGAATTTTTCTTGGAGCATTGTAGAGACCATATTGTTCATATTGGTATTATCTCCCCATTCCCTGGTTCTCCTATTTGGGATTACTGTCTTGAGCATGGTGTTATAACAGATAGAAAAGTGTACTACGAAAATATTCATAAGGGAAATAGTAAAAATAACCTTATGAATATGACACAAATACCTGATGAGGATTTTTTTACAGAGATAGAGGGTATATTGGGAGAGGATTATAGACATTTTCAATCTGCTAAAGTTTTAGATGTTGTTAATGAGAAGAGTTGTAACATTGATGTAGAGTGTCCACACTGTAAAAAAGATGTAAAGTTTAAGTACCCACATATTCATTTTCCAAAAGATCTCTATGGTATTTTAAAACGAAGTGAACCTTTGATGCACTACTGTCCAGAGTGTCACAAAAGAATGTTAATTCCTATAATGAATATTAACAAAGAGTTCTCTTCACTCTTTAGGGAGTATATTAATGAGGTTAATAAAGTTGATGACTCTTCAAAAGTAGGGATTATTATAGGTAATGATGTACGACATTTAGAGACATATGTTGAGACAACAAAACTTTTTGAGTACTATGGTTTAAATCTTTCACGATTAGATATTTACTCTTTTTATGCCCTAAAAAAAGAGCAAAAAGATAGTGAGATGTTAGGCAAACCATTTCAAACATTGGATAAAGGGAGTATTATCTCTACACTCAAGTATATTATTTTACCACATGACCAGCAGTATAAAACATTAGAGCTTTTAAAAGGTGAAGGTGTTGATGAAAATGAGATTCTCTTTTTAAAATATAACTATAAGATAGAGGGATAAATTATGGTAGATAAAATTTTTGTACTAGGTGCTCCAAGGACAGGTTTTACACTACTTATCAGTATTATAAATGAACTCTCTCAATTTTCTAACTCATTAGAGAGTAAAAAAACTCTAGAATATAAGAGTTTAGTGAATATAGCGAGTATCTCCCTCAAGAGTGATTTTTTTACATTTTTCCAAGATAAAATAGATATGAATGAGTATATGTATAATGGAGAGTTTGATCTTCTAGTGGGTGGTCCAAAATGGATAAATCAGGAGAATAAAAACGAAGCAGTTATAAGAAAGTACATAGGTATTAAAGATAATGGTGATTTTACTTTTTTGCTCTATCTTCCAAAAAGTGCTCTCAATTACGATAGGGTTGTACACTCTCACTACTATCCTAAAAGTTGGGTTGAAGATAGCTTTTATGATGCATATCTTAAATTTGCTTCGGTTCGTAATCCTATGGGAGTGATAAATTCAGCGGTCTTTAGTATAAATGCTATAACATCAGAGTATATTACAAACTATATAGATGATTTTGATGAGGATGAGTTTCGAGAGGTGATGGCTCAGTATAAACTGACAGATTTAGATTTGTTTGAAGGACTTGTACGCTTTTTAAAAGAGTACTTAGATGAATTTATCTCTGTGATGCAACACTATAAAATTATTAAGTGGGAAGATATTATCAACTCGCCATATGAGACCATTACTACTCTATCAAAGTTACTCGATGTGACTGTTTCAAAGGATGAGATAGAAGAGATTTGGAGTCGATTAGATCATAAAAACCTTCCTAAACATCACTTATACAACTTTAGAAAAGGGCATGGTATCGTTGGAGAGTGGAAAAAAAGATTGACAAACCATCATCTCAAAATATTTGAAAAATATAACTTTAATCACTACTTGAAGATACTTGGTTATGATGAAATAGAGTATTTTGATGAGACTCTTTATAGTGAGTTCCAAAAAGAGATAAATGAGTACCTCAATCGTGGTGAAATATGTAATAAAATAGAGGATGATAATCTTTTTAAATTTTGCTGGAATAAGTCAAATATAGCACAAACAAAACATAAATTTGATAGATTTCAAAGAGAGGGGTCAACAAAACTTGAACGCTCTTCACTTAAAGATAAAGAGTTGGCTCTAATGTTTGCAAAACAGATGGAACCAAAAGTGACACGCATAAATGAGATGATGCGATTTTATGAGAAGAGTGAAGATTTCTCTTTGACTTTGGAACACTTTGAAGCATTATTAAGTGAAGAACTTGATGCAAAAGAGAGAGCGCAGATAGAGAATGAAAAAGAGAGAGTGCAAAATATGCAAAAATTAGAATTAAGAGTTGTTGATGTTGAAGAGTTTGAAGAGAATTTAAACATTTTAGAAAATTTCAATATAGTCAGTGATAGTGGATATGCGAAAAGTTTAAGAGAGAAGTATGCAGACAAGCAGAGTCTCTCTTCTCCAAATATAGTAATTACAGAAGATGACCCTACTCTTATGCTGCAAAACTATCTTCATAAACATAGTGGTGTAGTTCTTGCAAAAAAAGGCAAAAAGTACTTTAAAAACCAATCTCTTTTTCTTATCTCCATCCCAAAAGCTGGAACACATCTGCTCTTTGAGTTAGCAAAAGCATTTGGTTATAGGGAGGGTGGAGTTTGTCCAGAAAATCCAAAAGGTGGTTACTGGTACTATACGGAGTTTTCAAACTCTCATACAAGTGCAAAACACTTTTTTAAAGAAACTGTCTATAGAGCAGATTTTGGTAATAGAGATCACCCATTTGTTTACTCTCCGGCTCTTTTTATGTACAGAAACCCTTTAGATATTGTAGCTTCTGAGGCAAACTATTACCATAAAGAGACAAAAACAGCATTTTTCTCCTATCTAAGTACTTTAAGTTATGATGAGAGACTTATGCGTCTTATAGATGATAAGTGGCTACTAGGGAGTATTCGAGATAGAATGTCAGAGTTTGTAGCATGGAACTATTTTCAAAATGTTATCTCACTCTCTTTTGAAGAGCTTATTGGTGAGAAAGGTGGTGGAGATGAAGCTGTTCAAAAGGCTTTGATATGGTCCTTGCAGTTAAAACTACAGGTACCGGGAAAACCACTTGATTTTGCAAAACAACTTTTTAATCCAGATAGTAGTACCTTTTTTAAGGGACAGATTGGCGGACATAGAGAACTTTTTAAAGAGGAACATTTTGAGAAGTTTAGGGAGTTGGAGTCTGATTTTATGGATGAGTTTGGCTACTCTTTAGGTTCAATGAGTAAATTTTCTTCAAAAACTGATCTCTTTAGAGCAAAAAAACTTCACTACAACGATATGTTAGAGTTTCCACCTATCTTGAAGGTAAAAGATTTTTTTGCCCATAATATAGTAAAATATAAAAAATCATTTTATGGAATTCCTCATAGTTTAGGCTCTGTTGATTTAGAAAAAGATGCTTTAGAGAGTAGTATTTTAATCAATGATGATATAGAAAAATTAAAATTACAGATTATGATAAAGGCAGAAAATGGTTGATATTCTTTTTATAAATCCAGGTGATAGAAAAGCTGTCTTTCAAGATCTAGGAAAAGATTTAACAGCGATAGAACCACCATTTCAGATAGCTTCTTATGCTGCCTATCTAAGAGAGGAGGGACATAGTGTAGCCATACTCGATGCAAATGCTCAAAACATCTCTCCAGAGGAGACAGCGGAGCAAGTTAAAGAGATAAAGCCTCTTTTGGTTGCTATTATCGTTTATGGTAACCAACCCTCTGCATCCACTCAAAATATGCTCATCTCAGGAAAGATTGCCAAAGCGATAAAGAGCGAGAGTGATACAAAAGTGGTTATGGGTGGTCTTCACCCCTCTGCACTTCCCAAGAGAACTCTACAAGAGGAAGAAGTTGACTTTGTGATAGAGGGGGAGGAGCAGATTCCTCTCAACTCTTTGCTTTTTGCACTCAAAGAGAAGAAGTCCTTAGCCGATGTTCCGGGTTTGTGGTATAGAGAAGATGAAAAACTTTTACACAACCAAAAACCACCACTAATTGAGGATTTAGATAAGTACCTTCCTATGGCTGCATGGGATTTGCTGCCTATGCAAAAATATAGAGCACATAACTGGCACTGTTTTGACAGTATAGAAGAGAGATCACCTTACGGTGCTATCTATACATCTCTAGGTTGCCCCTATAAGTGTACTTTTTGCTGTATAAATGCACCTTTTGGAGGTTCAAGTATACGATATAGAACACCTGAGTTAGTTGTTGAGGAGATGGAACTTCTCAGTACAAAGTATGGTGTTAAAAATATTAAGATTATTGATGAGATGTTTGTTTTGGATGAGAGACACTATATGAAGATAGTTGATCTGCTCATTGAAAAAGACTTAGGTTTAAATATCTGGGCATATGCAAGAGTAGATACCGTTCATGAAAAAACACTCTCTAAGATGAAACAAGCAGGGTTTAACTGGTTAGCCCTTGGTATAGAGTCTGCAAATGCTGATGTGAGAGATGGTGCTTCTAAAAAGATGCGAGTTGATGATATTAAGAGTGTTGTACGAACAATCCAAGATGCAGGTATTCGTGTTATAGGGAACTATATTTTTGGACTTCCTGATGATACAAAAGAGTCGATGCAAGAGACGCTTGATATGGCAAAAGAGCTTAACTGTGAGTTTGGAAACTTCTACTGTGCTATGGCGTATCCCGGTTCACAACTCTATAACATCGCTTTAGAGGAGGGATGGAAACTTCCTGATGAGTGGACTGGATACTCCCAACACTCCTATAACATTCAACCTCTTCCATCTAAAACTCTCTTGGCTAAAGAGATTGTAGCTTTTAGAGATAATGCTTTTCATGAGTATAACGAAAACCCTCACTATCTTGAGATGTTAGAAAAAGAGTTTGGTGTTGAGGTTAGAGAGCATATAGAGTCCATTACAAAAACACGCCTCAAGAGAAAGATACTAGGGGATTAACTTATCTTAACTTGAGGGTGTTACGATAAATCTGATAGGGGTCATTTGGCTTACGTACCAAATCTTCAGTGAAATTGTCATAAAGAGTGATGATGTTATAATCTTTATCTTGCGACTCTAAAGACTCTTTTATCTCCTGTTCAAATTTTGCACTTGATATGATAATATTTTGGGCATAGTTGTCAATCTCTTCAGGTGCTATCACTAAAAAACCGTTTCTTTTTTTTCCCCATAGAGAGCTATCTTGGTCAGCTATTGCTTGAATGTTGAGCTCTTTTATGAAGGGTGCTGTATGAAAGAGGTTTGTAGTATGTACGCCTGCTCCATAGATAACAACTCTCTCCTCTTTGAGTAGGGCAAAAGAGTTTTTAAGAGAGTCTATGAACTTACGCCTTCTAAGAAGAAATCTAACACTATAAAGAAAAAAGGCTTTGATATCCTTCGCGATAAAATGAGGTCTTTTGAGAACATAGGCTATCTCTTCTCGCATTAGTTGAAACTCTTTACTCATAAAGTGGCTCATAATAGAGAAGATATGAAAAGTTGTATGCACTTTTAAAAAGATAGTATCAAGAATAACTCTCTTCTCCTCTTTTGGCTCTATTGACTCTATGGTAGAGAAGATTTGTTTAAATGCTTCAATGGAGTCATAGTTTTTGAGAGCATGTTTGAAAGATTTTTGTCGCATGGATTCTCTTTTTACATCATCTTGAAGGTAGTGTTTTACTTTTTCTAAAAGCTCCTCTTTGGAGAGAAAGGTATCTATACTCTCTTTGGGAAAAACTCTCTCGATGCCCGGCACATACTCAGTAAGAACAAAACCACCACAAAGTGCAATCTCTATGGGTTTACCTTTGTTCTGCTTAATTCTGTTGTTGATGTTTGAGCAGTAGGTGTAGACGCTGTTGTCGTAAGTTCCTGTAAAGCTCAGGTTTATTTTTGAACGATTAAAAATCTCTACGACTTTAGAAAAACTTACTTTGCCATTTTTTGTACCAACACCGTAAGACTCTACGTTTATACCATTATCTTGAAG
>Ga0256843_1001413_pt1 | contig 18981 bp, 18 predicted proteins | sample AlvinellametaG_FD_191572 | JGI IMG/M metagenome (GOLD analysis project Ga0256843, IMG submission 191572) | Pompeii worm associated microbial communities from hydrothermal vent at the East Pacific Rise, Pacific Ocean - Alvinella | ecosystem: Host-associated > Annelida > Integument > Unclassified ... | reverse complement strand
GCTTCAAGCGCACCAACTTTCGTATACGCTACTTTGACGATCGCTTTGAGATAGACTTTACCGCGCTGGATGAAGCCTATGAGCAGACATTGGCGCTGGCACTGCTTAAAGAGGGGCTCAAGCTGGGGGAGGTGTGTTTTGCCGAAACGACGGTAAGCTTTCATCAGCGTGAGATTCCCGAAGGCGCGCTCAAGGTCAAAGGCTTTGTTTGCGCGGCGATTAAAAATCCGCTGACCAAACGCAAAATCTTTCTCGAACCCGGCGAAGCGCACCATACCGAGATCGTTACCAACCACACCTTGCAAAAATACGAAACGCTCTTTGGCAAACCCTACGAAGCGACGCTTCGCATCACCCCGCTGTGGCAAAGCCCGAAACCGCAAACCTTTTGGTACGACAAAACCCCCTATGTGGCGTGGGAAGCCAAATACGAAATAGAAGCCGACGCGTTGATGAAACGGCTGTTGCTAACGACGGGAATGGGGAGTGATACGATGAAAAATCTGGGGTTTTTGGAGGTGGTGTGAGCACTACAATATCCATATTTCAAATCTCTGAAGAGGAAGAATGTCTCACACCTAACGTTGAAATACTACAACAATTTCCATTAAACTATTTTGTGATAAGATATGCAAGCGTTGCAAAAAGGTGTTTTGATGAAAGATTTTGACCGTTGGAATCTTCATAAAAAGCGTATTGACGCCAGACCGGAAGGACGGCATTATAAAGAGCGGGAGATTTATTATTTAAACATCGGTGAGAATGTCGGGTTTGAGCAAAATGGTAAAGGAGAGGAGTTTGTGCGCCCCGTGGTTGTGTTGAAGCGTTTTAACCGTCACGTATTTATCGGTATCCCGCTTAGTTCTACCCAAAAGCGCGGCAAATTCTATTTTCCCTTTTCGTTTGTGGAGGGAAAGGAGAGTGTGGCTATTTTGTCGCAGTTGCGCATTTTTGACGCCAAACGACTCCTCAATAAACTCGGAATGATGAAAAAAGATGATTTTGTAAAAATGAAAGAAGAGATAAAAAATCTTTTGGAGTTATAGTTACCCTTCGCTTTCGCGAAGGTGGTCCCGAAGGAAATTTGTAAGTTAATTATAGCGATTTTTAATATGTAAGTCAACTTGAGAGGATGGAAAATGGCAGATTTGCTTAGGGTCTTTCGCGATATCGGCGAGGCGTATCGCGACGAGGCGCTACAAAATTACAATCAGATTGACAGCAAAACAATCGGGTCGGTTGCCGTGGTGGATGTTGAAGATTTGAGTCGCGTTGAGATCGTCGATAAAGAGGCGTGGCGTGATAGGCTTTTTTTGCGGGTGACCTCTTCAAACGGCGGGAATTTGTATCCTTTTTTCTTTTATAGCCCCGATAAGCTAAAAGATGCGCTGAAAAAGTCGTTTAAAAACCTCAAGCACTACCTCAAAGACGAAGCGCAACGTACTTTGGCAGATACGATCGAAAAGGCAAGCGACGCCGAAAAGATCAAAGCGCTTCTAGCTCCTTATGAAGAGAAAGAGCATCTCTATTTGGCCTTGGCTTATGAAGGAAAGAGCCTTTATGAGCTTTTTCCCGAAGCGGCGGTGCGCTATGCCGATGAGGTTTGTGCGGCGGATTTCAAAAAGGAGGGATCAAGCTATTTTGCCGAAGGGGTAGAGATCGGCTATGACGCGGGGTTGAACTTTTGCAGCGTCAATGAGATGCCCGCATCGATGAGAAAGCGGGTGAAGTATCGCCTACTGCCTTTAGGACGCGAGGAGGCCTGTTTGGTAAGACAAGGGTTTATCCGGGTCTTTGAAGCGCAGATGTTTCGCTTTTCGCTCTTTGGGCTTTCGTACTATCTGCTTCCGACGCTGTTTTTGTCCGACAAGCGGGCCTTTTTTGAGAAGTTGGCGGAGTTTGCCGAAAGAGACAAAGGAAACGTAGCGGGCAAATCGGCCTTGGAGCGGAGGCTGGAGCGTTGGGTGGCGCGTTTGGAAGAGGCGGGGCTTTCCCAGCGGGTTTTGTTTAGTTTCTTGTTTGCCGACAAGCAAAACAATGCGATTGATCTGCACCACCTTATCAAAGATGTCGCCCCTAGCCGAATTGCCAAAGGGTATACGTTGATGAACCGCTTGCGTATCGAAGAGGGGGCGTCACGTTTTTACCCCGTCAAAACGCGTCAAAAAGGCGTTCTCTATCTGCGCGATTACATCGAAGAGGGACTGTTGGCGGCCAAGCTCTTTTTCGGTAAAGAGCGCATCGGCTCTATGCAGACACTGCTTGGTTGGATCTATCGGGTGATATTTTACGGCGACAACCGTGAAAACCTGCCACGCAGGGAGCTTTCCAAAATTCTTGGTGGCTATTACGCCGAAGCGGTGGATTTTGCCGCCCATCAGCGCTTTTTGGACTTTTTGCAAGCGCTTGGAGCGGTGGGGTTTGAGACAGATAATTATCTACATAAGGAGGAGCGGATGGATCATGCGGAGTCTTTTTCAAAAATAGCCCAAGAGAAGTTTGAAACCGTCGAATTGCTACGGCAAAAGCCGCGGGCGAGGGAGTTTTACCTATTGGGCGCGTTGGCGAAATTTGTCACCGACTGGCAGTATCAAGAAGGAAGCGAAGCGTTGAAGAAGTATCTTGACGCCATCGGTTCGGTGTCGATGCAAAATGCCGACAGGGTCTTTCGCAAAATATATGAAGCATCGCGAAAATACGGTATGTACGGCAGTGATTATGACGACTTGTTAACGCTCTATACGCAAATCAAAGAGTCGCTAAGTAGAAACGATACGGTCTCTCTGGATGCGGCTAACATCGCTTTTGTGATGGGCGGCGTGGATTTTAAACGCTACAAAGAGAACAAACCCAAAAAGGAGGAAAAAAACGATGGCTGATCTGTTTGAGGCGGTAAAGAAAGAGGATTTGGCGAAGCAGGCGGAGATTCTGTTTTTGTGGGATGGGGAGAATTGGAACCCCAACGGCGATATGCTCAACGACAACGCGCCGCGTTATGACGAAGTCTCCAGACGGGCGCTGGCCAGCGATGTGCGTATCAAACGGACGATTCGAGACTACCTGGATGCCAAAGGATACGAGATTTTTGTCAAAGAGCAGGCTCACGGGAACGGGCTGGCCGACGGCAAGGAGCGGGTTAAGACGATCGTAGGGGATGCCAAAGACGTTGAGCGGGCCATCTTGGAAAAGTGTATTGATGTGCGGGCGTTTGGCGGGGTCTTTCCGGTAGAAAAACAAACCAACAGCCTCACCGGCCCGATCCAGTTTAAGATGAGTAAATCCCTGCATGAGACGGAGATTGTTTTTGTCAAAGGAACCGGTGCCTTTGCCAGCAAAGCGGGCAAAGAGAACAAAACCTTTCGCGAAGAGTATATCTTGCCCTATGCGCTGTTTGGCACCTACGGTATTGTCAACGCCCTTGCCGCGGGTACGACACAGCTAAGCGAAGCGGATGTGGAAGCGGTGCTGGAGGGGCTTTGGATGGGTACCAAAAACCTGATTTCTCGCAGTAAATTCGGTCAGCTTCCCCGCTTTATGCTCAAAATCACCTACAAAGAAGCGGGGGATTATATCGGAGGGTTGGATAATTTGGTGGCGATGGAGAGTGATAAAGAGGCGCAAAATGAAATTCGCTCCATCAAAGAGTATCGGGTGGATATAAGCAAGCTGGTAGATAAGATCGAAAATTCTGCCGAGAAGATCGAAAAAGTGGAATACTGGCTGGATGACGCGCTTGCCATCGCGCCGATTCCCGAAGCGTGGGTGCGTCGCAGTTACGGGGTGTAGCGATGATTCTTGTTTGGCGCATTTGGGCGGATTATGGGCACTTTAGCCACCCGGCTACCATTTACAGTTCGCTAAGCTATCCTCTCCCGCCCAAAACCGCCGTGATGGGTATGCTGGGAGCCGTTTGCGGGGAAGAGGCTTACTGGAAGTTTGCTCCGATGCGCTATGGCGTGCGGATTGAGCGCTTGGAGGGGAAGCGGCGCTTTTGCTTCAACGGCATCAAAGAGGCCCTTTCTCAGCTAACGCCCAAGAAGTGTTGCCAAGGATTTGCCAAAGGGCGCAAGCAGTTTTACCGTGAACTGCTTTTATCTCCCGCCTATACGCTGTTTTGCGATATGAGCGATGTAGAAGAGCCGTTAAAAACGCGGGTGATTGAGGCGATGCAAGCGCACAAAAGCTACTTTCCGCTCTATATGGGCATCAACGCCTGCTTGGCGGAGTATGAGCTGATCGATATTGTCTCTTCCTCTCCGTTACGTCATTACAAAGAGGCGCTTATCGATACCGCCGTGCCGCTTGAGAGCGACTTTCTTATCGAAGAGGGTAAAAGCTACAGCGACGTGCGGATGGCTACGACGGTCAATGAAGCCAGAGAGTTTGGCGGATTTCGCGACTACCTGATCGAAACGGGCGGTCGGGGCATTCTTTGTCGAAATATCGAAGCAAGCGAGGTGGGAGCGTGGCGCGTGACGTGGAGCTAAGCTATCTTTCTCATCCGGGCAAGAGGCTCACAAAGCATTTGCGCCGTATCGAAGCGTTTGCGGACGATGAGGCGTTTTGTCGCGTGGTGCGCTATCACGACGTGGGCAAGTGTTTGGAGAATTTTCAGCGCTATATTCGGCACGAAGTTGCGCACTCAGAACCTCACGCCAAGGTCTCGGCCGTGGCCTATCTTCTTTCAAACGAGCTTTCCTGCGAAAAAGCGCAAGAGGTTTTTTGGGGCTATTGTGCCGTGCTTTGCCACCACACCGCTTTAAAGTCCAAAGCGACGCTTTGTGACGATCTGTTTAACGCATTTGAAGATTATAAATGGCGTGAAATTGAACGCCAATACAAAGAACTCTACGACAAATCGGATGTTCGTGGCTTTTGGAATGTGAAGGAGTGGGATGAGGGTGTATTGGAAGAGTGGGCGGAGCTGTTTGATTGCCTAAAAGGCGATGTAGAGGGGTATGTGGCTTTTAAGCTACTCTACTCTCGCTTGCTTTTTGCCGACAAATACGAAGCGGCCTTTAGCCAAAGCCCGCAAAACAGACCTTTTGGGCTCTCTTTGGCCTCTTTGGAAGCGTATAAGCGTGCCAAAGGGTTTGACCCCGCGTCGTTTCGCTCCCAAGCGGCCAAGCGTATCGTCGAAAACTACCGTCGCTCTCCCGAAAAAGTTGTGCGTATCACCGCGCCCACGGGCGTGGGCAAAACGCTGGCGTCATTGGAGCTGGCGCTTGAGATTGCCCGTAGTAAAAAGATGCACCGCATCATCTATGCCATTCCCTTTACCGGTATCATCGATCAGACGGTGGCGATCTTTTCGGAGATTTTCCCAAAGGAGATTACGCCCCATCACTATCGCGTCGATTTTTCAGAGTTTGCGGATGACGAAGAGGCGCACAACGATTACGACCGAGTAAAGTATCTGGTGCAAAGCTGGCACAAACCCTTTATCGTCACCACCTTTTATCAGCTCTTTTTTGCGCTCTTTGGCGATAAAAACAGCGATAACGTCCGTTTTCAAGGCTTATACAAAAGCGTGGTGGTGCTTGACGAGGTGCAAGCCATACCTTTTGGGCTTTGGGAAGTACTGCAAGAGATGTTTGAGGTGTTGGCTAAAGAGCTTGATTGCGTCTTTGTGCTAATGAGCGCAACAATGCCCGTCGTAGCGCCCAACGCGCCGGAGTTGGCCGAAAAAGAGGCGCTGTTTGCCTCTCAAAACCGCTACGAACTGCGGCCGTTGGCCTTACACGGGGAGGACGAAGCCGCGCGTCTGGAATCCCTGGCGGAGGCTATTATCACCCAAGCGCAAACAGGGCGATCCGTTCTTTGTGTCGTCAATACCATCAAAAACGCCAAACGGCTCTATGCGCTTTTGCGAGCCAAAGGATTGGAAGAGAACCTCTTTTGTCTAAATTCCTATATGTTGCCCGAAGATAGGCAAAGGGTGCTGAAGGCCTTACGCGAAAAGACAAGCAACCGTGTCAAAGGAAAGGTGCTCATCTCAACCCAGGTGATCGAAGCGGGGGTGGATCTGGATTTTGACGTAGGTTTTAGGGAGCTTGCGCCGCTAAGCTCTATCGTCCAAAGCGCTGGTCGTGTAAACCGCGAAGGAAAACGCGATGCTAAGCAAAGTACGGTGTGGGTCTTTGATACGTTGGGATACGAGATTTACGATGAGGTATTGATGAGTGCGACGCGCAACGAACTTTTTGCCTATCTTAAGAAAGAGGGGTTTTTGCCGGAGCGGGAAATTTTGGAGTTTGTGGAGCGTTTTTTTGCCAAGCTGGATATGTCGCTTTCGGATCGATTCGGCATCAAAGAGGCGATAGAGCGGTATGACTTTGAAGCGTTGGGTAAAGCGGTCACGGAAGCCTTCGGCGGCAAAGACGACTATACCGAATCGGTCGCTATCGGCGTGGATGTGGCGGTGTTGGAAGAGGCGTATTTTGCTAAAGCTCAAGCGCTTGATAAATGGGCGCTAAAGTCGTTTAAAGAACAAGCTTACAAAGGGATGGTCGATAAGATTGTCAATATCAAAAAGAGAGATTTGCAAACGTGCGGCGCCAACTATTCTAATAGTGCGCTCTTTGGGCTTTACTATTTTCCGCAAGCCGAGGGGATCTATAGCCAAGAGACCGGATTTTTGATCGAGCAGGAGCGTAACGATGACGACGCCTTTGATTGACGAAGCGCTCATTACCGGCACGACGGTGCACTATTATGTCACCTGCAAGCGCGAGGCGTGGCTCTTTGCGCACAAGATTTCGGCCGATCAGGAGGATGAAAACATTTTGATGGGGCGAGCGCTGGCGGAGCTAAAAGAGGAGCGCGAGCTAGATAGCTTCGCGTTTGCCCACCTAAAGTTTGATAAAATCGGCAAAGAGCGCGGGCACTATCTGGTAACCGAATACAAAAAGAGCCTCAAAAACGTCAAAGGCGCCAGGGCGCAACTGCTTTTTTATATGTATCTGCTTAAGCGCAACTTGAAGCTCAAAAAGATCGACGGCAAGATCATAAGCGGCAAAAAGGTGGTTTTTGTAGAAGGCAGTGAAGAGAACTTTGCGCAGATGGCGGCGTTGTTGGAAGAAATGTGCGTTTTTCTCTCTACTCCCAAACCGCCGCCGGCTGAGCGCATCGTTTTTTGCGAGAGGTGCGGGTATAGGCACTACTGTTTTTAGGAGTGGAGATGTTTGTGATTCTTTTTTATGACATTGCCGATAGGAGCCTTAAAGAAAGAGACAACACCCGGCGCATTCGCAAAACGGTAGAAAAATATCTGCCAAGGGTGCAGTATTCGGTTTTTGAAGGGGAGATTCGCCCAAGTGATCTTAAAAAACTCAAAGGGGAGCTGAAAAAGGCGTGCCACAAAGAGCTTGATTCGATCATCATCTACGAGTTTGACAAGCCAAGCTACACCCGCAGAGAAGTGATTGGGCTGGATAAAAACGAAACGCTGTTTAGTTAGGAGCGTGTATGCAAAAAACGGACAGAACCCACTTTTTGCTAAGCAACGGGCGGTTGCGAAGGCAGGATAACAATCTCTACTTTGACCGCTTTGACGAAGGGGGCGAGGCGGTTGGTACGAAGATTTTGCCTATCAAGGCGATTGATGAGATTTACGTGCTTGCCAAGGTAGAGATTGACAGTTATACGCTGGCCTTTTTGGCGGATCAAAACGTGTTGGTGCACTTTTTTAGCCCATACGGCAGTTTTCGGGGCAATTTTTTCCCCAATACCCCAAACAGCGTGAACAAAAGCGGCTTTGTGCTTTTGCAACAAGTGCGAGCTTTTGATGACGAAAAACAGCGCCTTTACATTGCCAAGGCGCTGACCAAAGGGCAGATACGCAACGGCGCGTACAACTGCACCCGCCGGGGCGTGTATTTTGACGAAGCACCGCATTTAGAAGCGCTGGAGCGCGCGCAAAGCATCGCCGAGGTAATGGCGGCAGAAGGCGCGTTTAAAAAAGAGTATTACCAACGCTGGAACGAGATACTCAAACACAAGCGCAGTTTCAAATTTACCGTCCGCAGTAAACGCCCGCCGGCAGATAAGATCAACGCGCTTATTTCGTATGTCAATACCCGCATCTACAACGTGGTGCTTAGCGAGATTTACAAAACCCAGCTGGATCCGCGTATCGGCTTTTTGCATGAGCCTAACTACAGGGCGTTGAGCTTGCACCTGGATATTGCCGAGATTTTCAAACCCGTCATCGGCGATAACCTGATTTTTACGCTTATCAACCGCGAACAGATTACGCCTAAATCGTTTAAAACCGACGCGGGACGTCTCCGCTTTAGCAACGATGCCATCAAAACCATTGAAACGGCGATGATTAACAAACTGACCGAACAGGTTGCCGTGGGTAAACAGCGCCTTACCTGGCGGCAGGTGATTCGCCGGGAAATCAACCGCCTCAAACGGTGCATTTGCGAATATGCCGAATATGAGCCGTTCTTTGCGGGTAAACCTGTTTAAAGCGTTATTTAAGATTTTTGATTTTCCTATTTTGCGCGCAATGAGGCTGTTTGAAACAAGTTTTTAGCCGATTTTCAGATATAATTGGTTTGAGAAAGAGCCGGTAAATCCCGATAAAACGGCAAAATACGTGCTCTTTTGAAATACCCTATGGGAATTGAAACGCTATTCCGCACAGGGCAGCTCCCTTCGTCTGCTCTTTTGAAATACCCTATGGGAATTGAAACTTGCCAAATACTCGCCGGAACTTGCAGATCTTGCTTCTTTTGAAATACCCTATGGGAATTGAAACAGGAGGCTTGGAAGAAAGAGCGGTGCAGATATTACTTTTGAAATACCCTATGGGAATTGAAACGGCTAATGCCATATGACTACTATTCAGCTTGTATTGCTTTTGAAATACCCTATGGGAATTGAAACTCTGGCCAAACTGTTCACAAAGAGTGCGGCATCGCTTTTGAAATACCCTATGGGAATTGAAACCTGATTTCATCGAAAAAAGATTTAAGAATCTCGGAGCTTTTGAAATACCCTATGGGAATTGAAACTGGGTTTCCCAGACAGCATGTCAACTTTCCCTGCCTTTTGAAATACCCTATGGGAATTGAAACAGAATGTCGAACAGCGGATCAACAACAACTATGCCTTTTGAAATACCCTATGGGAATTGAAACTACGATGGATACAAAGCCGAGTCTTGATCATCCTGCTTTTGAAATACCCTATGGGAATTGAAACCTCCAGGTATAGTTTTGTCGAAACCGACTATATAACTTTTGAAATACCCTATGGGAATTGAAACAAGTAAAGAAGGGTGTGCTGTCTGACGAGGAGCTTTCTTTTGAAATACCCTATGGGAATTGAAACTTTGTGCTATGGAGACTACTATGGTCGTGGCATTGCTTTTGAAATACCCTATGGGAATTGAAACTTTTTGCGAGCTGATTCTCGAGCAGACGAAGGGAGCTTTTGAAATACCCTATGGGAATTGAAACTTGCTGTATTTGAAATGGTACGTCGCTCCGTTAACCTTTTGAAATACCCTATGGGAATTGAAACTCGAAGACAACGCGATCTATCGTGGTCAAGAGCACTTTTGAAATACCCTATGGGAATTGAAACACAGCGGATTCTACTTCGTCAGAACAGTCGATTTCCTTTTGAAATACCCTATGGGAATTGAAACGACAATTCTTCTCCTTTCATACACCGAAGACTCGGCTTTTGAAATACCCTATGGGAATTGAAACTCGTCAAGCCTCACGCGGAATAGTCGCTCTTCCTTACTTTTGAAATACCCTATGGGAATTGAAACTCCAGGGTGCCGGGCGGCGTGGGTGTGAGCAAAACTTTTGAAATACCCTATGGGAATTGAAACCTTGCCAATCCGTTCCGCTCTTTTTTTCCCTCGACCTTTTGAAATACCCTATGGGAATTGAAACTTAGTAAATTCGATCACTTCCACAACTCAATCCTCTTTTGAAATACCCTATGGGAATTGAAACTTGGTAAATTCGATTACTTCCATAATTCAATCCTTCTTTTGAAATACCCTATGGGAATTGAAACGTAGATGTTGTAGAATAATAGTCATCTCGGTCAGCTTTTGAAATACCCTATGGGAATTGAAACTTCATTGCGCTTTTTGGGATTGCTCCTCTCTTCGCCTTTTGAAATACCCTATGGGAATTGAAACTTAATAGCGATGGTTGGTTTATTGACGGGTTTTGTTCTTTTGAAATACCCTATGGGAATTGAAACGGGGTAATGTGCTTGTGGACAAAAGGCGCATTGACTTTTGAAGTACCCTATGGGAATTGAAACCAAATCGAATTCAGCTACAAGTATCCATTTGGCGCTTTTGAAGTACCCTATGGGAATTGAAACCCACGTCTCGTACGGTTGTGCCTGCATGGGTTTATCTTTTGAAGTACCCTATGGGAATGAAAGTATTGCTATACAGGTTTGGGAAATCCCCAAAATTGTATAGCTTTTTAAAAATTGCGAGTGAAATTTCTACGGTTCGGTCTTTTAAAAGATTCTTAAAAAATCTATATGTCAGGTTTTTGTTTAAATGACATGAACCACTCTTTATGACGTTCCACCATCTCATCCTGGCGTTTTTGTAGTGTTTTTAATATAACAGTCAGCTCCTCTTTATCAAAATAGGCCAGGTAATCAGGGTTGATGGCTACTTCGTTTCCGTCAAAGCTTAACAGCTTTTCAATCTCTTTAAGCAGTTCCTCTTTTTCCATAAATGATATACTACCGCAAAAATTGTCAGGAGGTATGTTCATGCTACAGGTTGGCCAGCAGGCACCGGCGTTTTGTCTGCCGAATCAGGATGAGGTGGAGATCTGTTTAAGAGACCTCAAGGGCAAATGGGTGGTACTCTACTTCTATCCCAAAGATATGACGCCGGGGTGTACCACCGAGGCGTGCGATTTTACCGAGGCTCTGCCCGATTTTGAAAAACTGGAGGCGGTCGTGTTGGGCGTCAGCCCGGACAGTCCCGAAAAGCACCGACGTTTTATCGAGAAAAAAGATCTCAAAATCACACTGCTTAGCGACGAGAGCAAAGAGGTGCTCAAAGCCTACGGCGCCTGGGGCCTCAAAAAGATGTATGGTCGGGAGTTTGAGGGGGTGATTCGATCGACCTTCTTGATCGATCCCGACGGCAAGGTGGCGGCCGTGTGGCCCAAAGTACGGGTAAAAGGGCACGTCGAAGCGGTGCGCCAAAGACTGGAAGAGTTAAAACAAAGCTGAAATTCAGCAAGATTTTAGTAATATTCCCTGCCTTTTGGCAAACCTCTCATGCGTCAATCCTTGACAGGTTGCGCGGGATACCGCGTTGATGGGCGCAGAGGCGAAACCTGGCCATATGGCACCAAAAAACTATATTATTCAAGGAGAACCCATGGTCACCATGAAAGACCTGCTTGAGTGCGGTATGCACTTTGGACACCAGACACGTCGTTGGAACCCCAAGATGAAGAAATTCATCTTCGGTGTACGAAAAAACATTCATATTATCGACCTGCAAAAGACCCTTCGCTACTTCCGCTACACCTACAACATTGTTCGTGACGCGGCGGCAGAGGGTAAAACCGTGATGTTCGTGGGTACTAAAAAACAGGCCCGCAACGCTATTGTCGAGCACGCTCAGCGATGCGGTATGCCCTACGTGCAGACCCGCTGGCTCGGCGGTATGCTGACCAACTACCAGACCATTCGCAAATCGATCCGCAAACTTGAAGTCATTGAGGAGATGCAAGAGAGCGGCAAGATCGATCTGCTTACCAAAAAAGAGGCGCTGATGCTTCAGCGTAAAAAAGAGAAACTGGAGCAGTACCTGGGCGGTATCCGCCATATGAAAAAACTGCCCGACTATCTTTTTGTGATTGACGCGGTTAAAGAGCGTATTGCCATCAAAGAGGCGCGCCGCCTGGGCATTCCCGTCATCGCGCCGCTGGATACCAACTGCGACCCCGATCTGATCGACTATCCGATCCCGGGCAACGACGACGCGATTCGCTCCATTCAGCTCTTCTGCCGCGAAATGGCTGACGCGATTATTGAAGGCAAAGAGATGGCCGCGCAAGATGCCGAAGAAGAGGGCGAAGAGGTGACCGAAGAGGAGATGGCGGCCGTTACCGAGGAAGCGGTAGCCGAAGGTGAAGCGGAAGCAGACGAAAACGCTGACGAAAACAAGGGAGAGTAACCATGGCAGTCACCGCAGGGATGGTAAAAGAATTGCGCCAAAAGACCGGCGCGGGGATGATGGATTGTAAAAAGGCGCTGACCGAAACCGGCGGCGATATGGAAAAGGCGATGGAATGGCTTCGCGACAAAGGACTTGGCAGTGCGGCCAAAAAGGCGGGTAAAACCGCCGCTGAAGGGGCCATTGGCCTGAAAGTGGGTGATGACAAAGCCGTCATTGTCGAAGTCAACTCCCAAACCGACTTTGTCGCCAAGAACGACAAGTTCCAGGCGATGCTTAAAGAGGTGGTTGAACACGCTTACAACAATGAGTTGGCCGATGCCGACGCCATTAACGCCTCCACCATCAACGGCCAACCTTTCAGTGAGTATCTGGCGCTTCAGATCGCCACCATCGGCGAAAACCTGGTGGTTCGCCGCGCCGATCTGATTAAAAAAGAGGGCAACATGGCCATCAACGGCTACCTGCACGCCAACAGCAAAAACGGGGTTATTATCGCCGCCGAGTGTGACGATGAGGCGACTTGCGAAAAGATCAAACCGGTTCTCAAAGAGATCGCCATGCACGCCGCGGCGATGGCGCCCAAGGTGCTCTCTTACAAAGATTTCGACCCCGAATTTGTCGAAGCCGAAACCAAAGGGCGCATCGAGGCGATCAAAAAAGAGAATGAAGAGCGCCAACGCCTGGGCAAACCGCTTAAAAACGTGCCCCAGTACGTTTCGCGCCTGCAGTTGACCGACGAAGTTCTTAAGCAAGCCGAAGAGCAGATCAAAGAGGAGCTCAAGGCCGAAGGCAAGCCCGAGAAGATTTGGGACAAGATTATCCCGGGCAAACTGCAACGCTTCATTGACGATAACACCACGCTTGATCAGGAGCAGTGCCTGCTTGATCAGAAATTTGTCATGGACGACAGCAAAACCGTCGGCGAATATTTTGACGCCAAAGCCGGCGGCAAAGCCCGCATTGTCAAATTCACCCGCCTTGAGGTAGGTGAGGGCATTGAAGTGGAAGAGGAAGATTTCGCCGCCGAGGTCGCGGCGCAAATGGGCCAGTAACCTCTCCCATGTCGTTAAACTCCGCCCCCGACGGGGGCGCCCCACTTATAGAAGCCGAATCGCTTTCCCACGCTTTTGACTATCCCCTTTTCGAACATCTCAATCTTCAGGTTTTCGCCGGTGAGAAGATTGCCGTTGTCGGTGTCAGCGGTAGCGGCAAAAGCACCCTTTTGCACAACCTTGCCACCTTGCTCAAACCCGAAAGCGGCACGGTGCGCCTCTTTGGTCGGGATATTTACGCTTTAAGCGAAAACGAGCGCCTGCGGATTCGCCGCAAAGAGGTAGGGGTGGTCTTTCAGTTTCACTACCTTTTTAAAGGGATGAGCGCCAAAGAGAATCTGGAGATCGCCACGTTGCTCGGCGAAACCGCTTTGGAACCTACGCTTCTTAAACGGCTGGGGATCGCGGAGGTGATAGATCAGCGGGTTACCAGCCTTTCGGGCGGTCAGCAACAGCGGGTCTCCATTGCCAGGGTGTTGGCCAAAAAACCTCGGCTCATTTTTGCCGACGAGCCGACCGGCAACCTGGATGACGCCACCGCCGAGACGGTGATGGATGTGATGTTTGAGTATGTGAACAGTTGTTCGGGTGCCCTTTTTTTGGTAACCCACGATGAGGCACTGGCCAGACGGTGCGACAGGGTCTACCGACTCCATAACCGTTACCTGGAGCGGGTGGAGTGAGCTGGTACCAGCTTCTTGAGCCCAACCATATCTACACTTTCCTCCTCCTGTTTGTCCGTCTTTCGACCCTCTTTGTCTTTATGCCCTTTTATAACCATGCCGCCGTCTCCAGGAACGTTAAAGCGGCGTTTGCTTTCTATTTGACTCTTTTGCTTTATCCCATGGTGCCCGTTTCGCCCGAGCCCTACAGCGCCGCTTCGTTTTTCGCGGCGCTTTTTTTTGAGATCGCGCTGGGATTGACGGCGGGGCTGGCCTTGAATATCGTCTTTGCCATGCTCTCTTACGCCGGGGAGCAGATTGCTTTTGTCATGGGATTCTCCCTGGCCAGCGCCATGGATCCGCAAAGCGGTATTCAATCACCGCTGGTCAGCCAGTTTTTAACCATGACGGCCATGCTGGTACTGTTGGCCTTTAACGGCCATCATGAGATACTCTTGTGGATGGTCAAAGCCGTGCAGGCGGTACCGCCGGGGCACTATCCTTTGCAAGAGGGGGTGCTTGGCTATCTGTTGGGGGCGATGGGGCATCTGTTTGTGATGGGGTTTTCTATCGCCTTTCCCATTGTGGCGCTCTCTTTGCTGGCGGATGTGATCTTTGGAATGCTGATGAAAACCATGCCCCAATTCAACCTGTTGGTTGTAGGGTTTCCCATTAAAATCGCCCTGGCTTTGGCGGTCTGGGCGGTGACGCTGGGGGCGATGATACTACTTTTTAAACGGGAGTTTCAGCAGGCTATGGGCATATTGTGGGGTTGGTTGGGTTAGCTCCCTTTGGTAAGGTGAAAGCAAAAATAAATAAAGCGCGTTATACAATAGAGACAAAAAGCACGCAGTTGGATGTGTGGAAGGTCGCTGTATGAAAATTTTGCTGATCAATCAAAATCCCATTGTTTCGCGGCTGGTCGGCTTGAGCGCCCAAAAGGCCGATTTTGAGGTGAGTGAGGTACATTCGGTTGAGCAGGTCGGTTCGCTGGCCGGCTACCAGGTGATTATGGTGGATGACGCCATGTTGCCTGAAGATTTGCAAACGCTCAAAAGCCAGGCACCCGATGCCCGGTTTTGCCTGATTTACGGCGATGAGGCGCAGAGGGCGGAGGGATTTGACCGCTATATCCAAAAACCCTTTTTGCCTACCGAAATGGTTGATCTGCTTAGTCAATTGCATGATGAGTTGACCATGCCGGGTGTCGAGGAGCAAAAGAGCGAAGAGGGTGAAGAGGAGAGCCTGGATCTGGAAGATCTGGACAAACTGCTTGAGGATGAGGATGAAGCGGATGCCGAATCGGCGCAGGATGAGGAGCTCATGGACTTTGACGCCCTTTTGGAAGGGTTGGACGAAGAGACAAAAGAGACGGATCCTGCCGGTTTGGAAGAGGATGTGGCCGATGAGACGGTCGATTTGGAAGCTTTAGATACGCAAAACCCGGAAGAAGCGCCTGAAAAAGAGGAAGAGAGCTTTGATGACCTGTTGGCGGATTTGGAAATGGATGAGCCGGCCAAAGCGCCTCAGGAGACGGCTGAGGAGATGAGTGATCTGGATGACCTGCTGGAAGAGTTGGATGATGATACGCAGGAGTCGGAGCAAGATGAAGATGAGAGCGTGGAGGTGACGGTAGATAGCGCGGAAGATGGCGGCGGGGTACTGGATGAGGCGCTGGTAAGCGAGGTGAAAGAACTGCTTGATGATGCCGAGGAAGAGAGTGAGGCGAGCGTGTCGGAAGCGCTTGAGGATCTTCCTGAAGTAGCGGAGATGGAGGAAGGGGCTCAAGTGCCTGAGGAAGAGTCGGAAGAGTTGGATACGCAAGAGAGTATTGAAGAGGCGCAAGCGCAAGAGGATGAGGCGGACGATCTTTTGGAAGAGCTTGGATTTGAGGAGGAGGCGCCCGACAGTGAGGCGGCGCAATCGGAAGAGTCGGAGTCCGCTTTGGGAGAGGAAGATGAGCTGGACGATCTGGCCGACTTGACACTTCCTGACGCGCTGGATGATGAAGAGGTGGCCGAACCCGAGGCGAAAGAGGCGGCCGTGGAGGAGACGCCGGCGCAGATGGATGATCTGTTGGATGAGACCGACAGTGCGCAGGAAGCGGAGCCGGTCGAGGAGGAAGAGAAAGTTGAGACGTCTGAGCCCGATTTCGAGGCGTTGGCCGAAGCGCTGGAGAGCGTTGAAACAAAGGAGAAGAGTATGGCGACAGACGGGACGGAAACGGATGACGAGTTGGCCAAATTGAGTGAGGCGGAGATCGGCGCGGCGCTGGGTGAGACGTTGGATGAGGTGCAAGAGCTCACCTCCGCCGAACCCGTCGCCGCCGTGAGTGAGGTGGAAGATGAGCGGTCGGCGGATGAGCAGGGTGCGCTTTCGGGTGAGCAGGCCCTGCTTTCGTCCATGTTGGCCATGGATCCCAAAGCCCTGCGCAAACTGCTGGCCGGCGCGCAGGTGACCATCAATATCACTTTCCCGAAAGAGGCGTGATGAGCGGGTTTGGTTCCATTCTCATACTTTCTGGCCCCAGCGGCGCGGGCAAGAGCTCATTGATCAAGGCGGCGGCCGGCGAGATCGGCGACTATTATTTTTCTATCTCCACCACCACCCGTGCCCCCCGGGAAGGGGAAAAGGACGGGGTAGACTACTTTTTTGTGGACAAAGAGAGTTTCGAGGCGGACATCAGGGCCGGGGAGTTTTTAGAGTACGCCCAGGTGCACGGCAACTACTACGGCACGTCGCTCAAACCGGTGCGCGAGGCGCTGGAGGCGGGCAAACTGGTGATCTTTGACATTGACGTGCAGGGGCACGCCATCGCCAGGGAGCGCATGGGCGACCTGATCACCTCCGCCTTTGTCACGACCCCCTCTTTGGCGGAGCTGGAGCGGCGACTGCGCAAACGGTGCACCGATGATGAGGAGACGATTCGGCGTCGGATCGAAAACGCGCTGGTGGAGGTGGAGTATATCAGCGCGTACGATTTTTTGATCGTCAACGACGATTTTAAGAAAGCGGTGGACGATTTTATCGCCGTCGCCAAGGCCGCGCGCCTCAAAAAGGGGCGCAAACAGGCCCTCGCGTTTGTCAACGCCTGGCGTAATACCGCCGGATAAGCCCCGCAACAGCGAACGGGGGCTATAATATTTCGAAATTTTCATAAGAACACGAGGAGAATCATATGGGTATGCCCTCTATGCCGGAACTGTTGGTCATTCTTGCGATTGTCGTTTTGCTTTTTGGCGCCAAGAAGATTCCCGAGCTTGCCAAGGGAATGGGTAGCGGAATCCGCAACTTCAAAAAGGCGATGAGAGAAGACGAGGAAGAGGAACTTGCCACAGCCCAAAAGGCCAAAGAGCAGGTTGAGCAAAAGAGCGAAGCGGCCCAAAGCGCCACAGCCGAAGAGAAAAAAGAGGCCTGATTGTTAAAAGCGGGGTAGCGCCCCGCGCCCATTACACCCGCTTTACCCCCGCGGGCGTTTTTCCCCACCACCTTTGTAGGAGTACCTGTTGAAACGCCGAGTATTAGAGACTTTGCAAAAACATATCGACCATCCCGTCGTGCTGGAAAAACCCAGAGAGAAAAAGTTTGGCCACTACGCCACGCCCATTGCCTTTTCCTTGGCCAAAGTGTTGCGCAAAAACCCCATGATGATCGCCGAAGAGCTGGCCGAAAAACTGGAAAACGAGGCGATTTTTGAGCGGGTCGAGGCGGTCAAAGGGTATGTCAACCTCAAGCTCAGCGCCCCCTTTTTGGATGAGTTTGCCACCTGGGCGCTGAAAAATGAGGAGGATTTCGGCAAAGGGGAAGAGGGTGAGAGCGTGTTGCTGGAGTTTGTCAGCGCCAACCCTACCGGCCCCTTGCATATCGGTCACGCCAGGGGCGCCGTATGGGGCGATGTGCTGGCCCGCGTGGGGGCGCACGTGGGCAAGAAAATCGCGCGTGAATACTACATCAACGACGCGGGCAACCAGATCTACCTGCTGGGGCTTTCGGTCTATCTGGCCGGCAGGGAGCATTTGGGGCTGACGGTAACGTGGCCCGAGGAGTATTACCGGGGCGAGTATATTGTCGATCTTGCCAAAAAGGCGGTCGATACGCTGGGTATAGCGATGTTTGAGGATGAGAAGAAGATTCCCGAGCTGGCCGACTGGGCCAAAGAGGAGATGATGGCCCTTATTAACGACAACCTGGCCGAAGCGGGGATCTTCTTTGACCATTATGTCAGTGAAAAGTCGCTCTACGCGCGCTGGGACGAGGTGTTTGGCAAGCTGAAAGAGCGTAACGCCGTTTACGAGAAAGATGGCAAATGGTGGATCCGCTCTACCGAGCACGGTGACGAGAAGGACAGGGTGGTGGTGCGCGAGGACGGCCGGCCCACCTACCTGGCCGGCGATATTATCTACCACTATCTCAAATTCGAGCGGGGGTATGACCGCTACATCAACATCTGGGGGGCCGACCACCACGGCTATATTGCCCGGGTCAAGGCGGCTATCGCCTTTTTCGGTCACGATCCCCAGCGGCTGGAGATCATTCTTTCGCAAATGGTCTCGTTGCTTAAAAACGGCGAGCCCTACAAAATGAGCAAGCGGGCGGGGAATTTTATTCTCATGTCCGACATTGTCGAAGAGATCGGGGCGGATGCCCTGCGCTTTGTCTTTTTGACCAAAAAGAGCGACACCCACCTGGAATTTGATGTGGAGGATCTGAAAAAAGAGGACAACTCCAACCCCATCTACTACATCAACTATGCCCACGCCCGGGTCTTTTCGCTCTTTGAGAAGGCGGGGATCGATCAGCCGGCGGTCTTTGACGAGTCGCTGGAGGGGTTGGACGAGACAGCTTATGACCTGCTCTTTAGCGCCCTGTTACTGCCTGAAGTGCTGGTAGACGCGTATGAGAGCCGCCAACTGCAAAAGATAACCGAGTACCTTCGCAACCTGGCGGGGATGTACCATAAATTCTATTACGATCACAAAATTGTCGGCACGCCCAATGAGCGCAAACTGCTCAAGCTCTCGGCGGTGACGGCTCTCTCTTTGCGGGTGGGGTTGCGCCTGCTTGGCAT
>Ga0256843_1001412_pt1 | contig 18981 bp, 15 predicted proteins | sample AlvinellametaG_FD_191572 | JGI IMG/M metagenome (GOLD analysis project Ga0256843, IMG submission 191572) | Pompeii worm associated microbial communities from hydrothermal vent at the East Pacific Rise, Pacific Ocean - Alvinella | ecosystem: Host-associated > Annelida > Integument > Unclassified ... | reverse complement strand
ACCAGACGCACTCTCTCTTTAAAAATATCGAACTTATAAAGTAGTTTCTTTGTATAACGTTTAAATGCCGGCATTAAAAAAGCACCTAAAAGAAAGTAAAGCGTTAAAAAAAGCCTTGAGTAGTCTAGGTTGGCTTTTGAAAGTGCTAAAATAGTAAGTACTAAAAGGTATGCAATAAAAAAGACTTTAATGACTTTGTAACTCTCTTGCCAAAAGTCATACTTTAGCGTATAGATTTTTTCCATATAGAGCAGCATAATAATGATAATAATGACAAATGAAAAATGCTGTAGCTTAACCTCACTAAAAGTAGGAATATCTTCACTACTTACACTTCCACGCAAATAGCTTGTCAGGAAGAAAAGTGCTATTAAAAAAAATATATCTAATACTATAAGTGTTAAACTAAGTAATCTCTTTTTCATAAGCGTTATTATAACGCTTTAGTTTTAGAGAGAACAAAATCTTGGAACTTTTTCTGAAACTTTAGAGATGAAAAATCTTGTGCATAGTTTGCAATGCAAGTAGGGTCAAACTCTATACCTTCAAATCTTTTAACAGCTTCTTTTATACTCTCTTTATTCTGTTTATCGAAATGTACACCAGTTTTTCCATCTACAACACTCTCAGCAGTTCCACCGACTCCCAAAGCTATGACAGGTGTGCCACAGGCCATAGCTTCAACAGGGACTATACCGAAATCTTCAACTGCAGCATAGACAAATGCACGTGCCTTTTGCATATACTCTACTAAAATAGCATCCTCTTGATAGCCTAATACTTGAATATTTTCTTTTGCTATAGCTTTTATATGCTCATACTCTTCACCCGCACCAATAACCACTAACTTTTTATGAGGCAGTTCATTAAAGGCCTCTACAATAAGTTTGGTTTTTTTATAAGGGACTAATCGTGACGCAGTTAGATAGAACTCTTCTTTTTGTTCTACTAAAGAGAACTTTTCAATATTTACAGGAGGGTAAATAACTTCTGCATCACGTTTATATGTACGATTGATTCTCTCTTTTACAAAATGAGAGTTTGCAATAAAGTGATCGACTCTATCAAGTGTTTCCAAATCCCACTTGCGTATATATGAAAGGCTCTTTTGAACTAAAAACTTTTTGGGCTGAGAAAGAGAGGCTGTATACTCATTATATAGATCCCATGCATAACGGATGGGAGTATGACAGTAACAAATATGATGAGCACTTTGTGGTTTTTTTACACCCTTGGCAACTGCCCATGATGAGCTAATTACTAAATCATAGCCACTAAGATCTAAACTCTCTATGGCCTTAGGAAAGAGTGGAAGAAAGTTTCTAAAATGTTTATGTGCTAAAGGTAGCTGCTGTATAAAACTTGTCGTTACACTTTTACCAGCAAGTAGCTCTTCTCGCTCCATATCACTCAAAAAATCCACTAACGAAAAAATATCTGCATCAGGATAAAGGGAGATAATTTCCTTTAAAACCTTCTCTGCACCAGCATTTGTAACTAACCAATCATGTACTATTGCTATCTTCAACTAAATTACTTTATTCTGTTTTCTATATAGATCAGAGTAGTATTAATAATCTCAATAAGCTTTTGAGTATACTCCAAAACTTCATCAAATACATCTACTAAATCATCTTCAATATATTCATGGGCTATAGTATTTCGTATATCTTTCATAATTCTTAGTTCGTCTATATCTTCAAAAAGTCCTCGTTTATGCGCATTATTTACAACATCTATCAATGTTCCTTGATTTTCAAACTCATAAGCGTCAATAGTTCTAAAAATCTTTCTTATTAAAAAATCTATTCCTCTACTATATCTACTGCATAGAGTTTCAAATTTACCAAACTCTTCTATAGTATATGTTTCTTTTATACCTATTTGAGCACACTCATTATAAGAGAGTTCTATCCAAAAAAGTTGTTTCTTTAAAAGTTCAAAATCTTTCAGTAGCTTTTGCTTCATCATAGTTTTATCGCCTTTTTATATATTATAGCAACAAAAGGATCTCTCATTTGACCATCATCTACTATAATATCAAGTTTTTGTTCACCAAATTTTTTAAAAAACTCTACGCGTAGTTTTCGTAAATGCTTTTTTGTAAAATCTTTAGATATGATCAAAAGATCAATATCTCCACCTCTTTTATCATCATCGACTCTACTACCAAAAAGATAAATTTTTGCATTATTAGAAAGATTTTTTAACGTCTCTTTGAGCACCCTTACCTCTTCTTTCTTGAGTCGCATGACTACCCTACCTTTATTGTTTTTTCATTTAACTATTAACTATAAAGAATTATAACAAATAATCATTGATACCTTACTTCAAAACCTCTTCAAAAACTCGTATATGCTCCTGTGCAGATTTTTCCCAGCTAAACTCTTTGGCTCTTGCAAGCCCTTTCTTTCTCATCTGCTCTTGTAAAGAAGCATCACTTAAAACCTGCTCTATCTTTTGACTAATATCTTCTATACTATAGGGATCACAATAGAGTACTGCATCTCCTCCAACTTCAGGTAAAGAGGAAACATTTGAAGTAATAACAGGAGTACCACAAGCCATCGCTTCAAGTACAGGAAGTCCAAAGCCTTCGTAAAAGGATGGAAACACAAAGAGTTTTGCTTCATTGTAAAGCTCTATAAGTGCATCATTAGATACATTACTTTTAAACTCTATTGAATTGTGCTCTTTTGCCTCTTCTAAAACACGTTGTGTCTTATCATCTAAAGTGAAGTTTGATGAAAAGTTGCCAACCACTATAAGCTTCACATCATCTCTTTTTAAAGATAAAAAAGCTTTTATGACTCCTGTGAAATTTTTGCGCTTGTTCATACTACCAACATAAAGAATGTACTCTTTTTTCTCTCTTGACAAGACTCTAAAAGAGTCATCCACTCCCAAAGAGACTACTTCAACCTTCCCTTTTGCATCTTTATAATAACTCTCTATCTCACTTTTTGAGTACTGAGATACTGTCAAGATTTTATCTGCTCTTTGAATATTTTTGGGAACTAAAAAACGATAGTAGTACCTGAAAAACTTTGAAAAACTTTGCGGCTGTGTAAGAAAAGCAACATCGTGAATAGTCATCACCAATCGCTTTGATTTTGGAACAAATAATGGAGCAGTATTTGCCGGACAAAAGATAATGTCAGCTTTCATAAAAGGTAGCTTTAGATGACTCCAGAGATGTAACAGATACTTGTTTGTACTCTTTGGTTGAACGACTACTAAAGAGAGCTTTTTTTCTAACTCTTCTAAAACAGAACAAGCATAATTCTCTACACCGGTATAAGTTTTATGTGTTAAAACTCTTGCGTCAAATAAAATTTTCAAAATGAAATAGCCTTTAATGCTTTTTTCTTCCAATCCTGCTCTAAAAGCCATTTCATAACCTTATTTTTATCCTGAGTATTTGGACTTTTTAAAGCTGATATAAACTCACTATTATCTTTACATATAGAAAAATACTCTTCCAAACATTCTACTTCTTCCCAATATGTTGATACTACTTTTAAATTAAATGCTGCATATTCGTATATTTTTATAGGATTAATTGCATCTACAAATTCATTTTGTTTAAATGGAATAATTCCTATATTACTATGAGATAAAAACTTTGATATTTGACTATGTGGTTTTGGTCCTAAAATATAGACATTTGATAGTTCTTTTAACTTTGATAGATCAATATTGCTATTACCAATAAAAATAAAATTATAATTTGGAAGTTTCATTGCACTGTTATAAACTAACTCAAGATTAAACCAATGATCTATCATCCCAACATAAAGAACTCTTGGTTCTAAAATTGTCAAATATTCCGTTGGTAGATTCCTATCTGCCTTTTCAACCCAATCTAAATCTATACCATTAGATATATACACCATCTTATTTTTATTCTTAATCTCACGGTATAGATTATATAAGCTTTTTGCAGTATATATAATTCTATCTACTTTATTAGCTATTTCAATTTCCTTGTTATAAAATAACCCCCAAGAATCATTAAAACCTTTAGAATAGTCAGCTAATCTTAAAATAGATTTTTTATACTTTATTTTATCTAATAAAAATGCATACAAAGAACTTTCAACCCATAAAATATCTACGTCATCAAAGCCTTTTACTTTTAACAAATCTATAAAATTCGTTTTACAATATTTATACCAATTTTCAAAAATATATTTAGAGGATAAAATGAACTTGTTTTGAGGAGTGATATAGGATTCAGGAACATAAAACCATATATTTCCTTCAACATCACCCTTTTTCTTTGATATTTGCTTTCTTTCACAGTAAGTATTTTTATCAGAAAATATATAATGCAAAGGAGATATAGGATCAGAAATAAATGCCACTTCATAACCTAATTTTTCAAAAGCTCTTGCATAATTATGAACTCCGACTTGATATCTTGAAGTATAATAATTTGCTGTACAAATAAGTATTTTTTTCATTAAATATTACCAAAAAACTTTTCTTTTGTTTCCTTATAAATATTTCGCAATAATTTTCCAGTATTTTTACTATCTCTATTTTCTACAACCCATTCTCTTGCATTTACAGCAATTTTATTCCGTAATTTTTCATTTTTATATAGTACTAGTATTTTATCTTTTAAAGAATCAACATTTTCCACTTCATGCACTAAACCATTAACCCCATCTTCTATAAAATAACTATTTGCTCTAACAGATGAAGAGACTATAGGGATACCATAAGCCATAGCTTCAAATGGCTTTTTAGGAGAAACTATACGACATACTTCCCAATCAAGCCTTGGATAACAAGCAATATCAATAACAGAGTAATATTTCTCTACATCTTCATAAGGAACTCTACCAACAAAAATAAAAAGTTTTTCTATTTTGTACTCTTTTACTTTTCGTTTTAACCCTTCTAAGTCATTTCCATCCCCAACTATCAGATATCTAAACTTATCTTGATACTGTTTATCAATTTTCTTAGCTGCTTCAACAAGTAATTTCAAACCTTCATAATCTACAACAGAACCTATAAATCCAATAACAAACTTATCAGTTAAAGCTAATCTATCAATCATAGACATATTTTTTTTCAAAGGCTTTAAACTATCAGTATCAACTCCATTAGGTACAACATAAATTTTATCTTTTTTTATTCCTCTATCTATCAACTCTTCTTTTACAACTTCGGACAAAGCAATAATTGATGTAGCATCTTGGCATGCCTGTATTTCTAATTTTTTTTGCAGTTTATATCCTATACTATTTTTAAAAGTCGGTTCTCTCGAAGCTTTAGTTATTTCCCAAAAACCTCTAACTTCATAAATTGAAGGTATATTTAGCATTCTTGCACTAGTCACTCCCGCTAATCCATTAAGATAATTTGATGCACTATGCAGTAAAGTGGCATTTTGTTCTTGAGAAAATCTTATCAATAACTCCACATATCGATCTAAATATTGAGAATCACTAACTCTCCCTAAGTAGTATGCATTTTCTTTTAATCTAAAGTATTGAATATTATCAACTATATATAATTCTTCATTGTTATGATACTCTTTTAGGAAATTAAAATCTAAAGGAAAAGCCGCTCGTGTAACTACTTTTACCTCAATACCTTCAGACTGAATAGCTTTTGCGATAGTATGTGTTCTTGTTGCATAACCATTATTCGTTTCAGGTAATGAATTATGTACATTATATACTATTATATTTTTTTCATTATGATTATAATGATCTATATTTTTTCTAGATAATTTGCTTTTATATCCAAAAAACAATAACTTTAACTTGTCCAAAAGAATTTTATATTTTTTCATAAGATTCTTTATAATATTTAGTTAACTTTATTATTATGTCAATAGAACTTCTAAATTGTTGTTTATTAAAATATCTTTCTAATACACTTAAATATGCAACAATATATATATCTCGGATATGTACATCCTCTAAATCATTTCTTGCATCTTTTAAATCATCTATATTTTCAAGAATAAAGTCTAATTTATCAACTGGAAAATTAATTCCTAATGGCTCAATAATATAATTTCCCCAATAAATAGCTATTTTATTATTTGTATTATTCATAAAAACATTTCGTAATGTAATATGTGGATTATAATATTGAGAAGGCAAATATTCAATAGATAATAAAATTTTTGGTAATATTTTTAAAAAATCTTCAAAAACTTCTACTTCATCATCTTTCAATGCTAGCCTTAAATATTCAAAATTAAGTTTTTTCATTCTATCATATATTAATAATTTCGACTTTTTATATTTTAATAAAATATTTTGACAAGGCTTAATCTTCATAATATCATATAATAAATTTAATTTACAATTTTTGTAAGTTTTATAAGGTATCTCATAAAAGGTAGTAATATCAAATATATGATAGATATAATCTTGATTATAACCTACTTCAACAAAGGTATGATTTGTAATATTAGCATGATTTTTAAATAAATCATATTGATATTCAGCTATATACTTTACATTTTTATCAAAAAAAAGTATTACTAAACTAATTTTCTTATTATTATATTCAAGCTCAATTTTAAAAGCCAATACATTTTTAACTGCTAAATCTATCCAATCATAATTAAACTCTACTTGTCGATAATATAAATTAATGATAGAAGATAAAAAAAGTTTTGTACTGTCTTCTGTTAAAAAATGACTCCATAACTTTGTTAGCTTACCATGACTTTCATATTTATGAGAATGGGAAAATAAAGCATTGATTTTATATTTGTTTTTCAATTGAGATTGTATTATTTTAATAGCAGTAAAAAATTGTGATAACATTTGTCTTGTAAAAAGAATAGTAATTAATATAATCAGCATGTTCATTGAGTTACCATTAACAATGTCATTAACAATAAATAAAAAAACAATAAAGAACCCCAATGCATTAATAAAATTCAAAGCATCATTTGTTTTATTAAATATAATTTGATTAAACTTCTTATTCTTGTTAGAAAAATATATAACAATTGAAAAAGCCATTGCCAAATAACAAACTACAACTACAAATAACTTAAAATATAAAAATGCTAAAAGAAATAAAATTAGAAAAGCAAATAATATACTACTCATGGCTTTGGTAATCTTACTATAAGCATTTGTAGCTATATCTTTTTGATTATTAAACATCATAGTTTTATTACTTTTATCTAATAGATCAGAACATGCTTTATTTGTTAATAATTCAATGACTCTTTCAAAAAAATAATGAATAACAAAAAACACAAATACTAATACTGTTAATATAATAATTAGTTTGCTCATATTAATATTATCAATATAATTAAACAGATACTCAGGAACTTTATTGGAACTTAAAATAATTAATATTTTCAAAGGTAGTAAAAAATAAATAGTTATACTCAATTGAGATAAAATTGAAAAAATAAAAATCAAACTAGTTTTAATCGGAACTATTGAATAAAAATTTTTTAATATTAAAAAAAACCACTGTAAACTGTCAAATATTAACATAGTAATATTTTTTTGCATATTATCTACCAAAACTATTTTTTCTTTCTAAAAAATAAGGTAACCAAGGTTTTCGTTCTTCAATCCAATGGAACAATTCTTGATAATAGTTTAAATTTCTATGAGACAACTTTGCACTGGATAAAAGTAATTTATAATTTTTAATTAAAGCTGTATCATTACCAAACCAATATAACAAGCCATCTATTTTATCTGTGTTTCCAGGATATACAATAAATCTAGTTTTTGTTTTTAAACAAGCAATTAAACCATGATATCTACCTGTTAGTACAACTCTCACATCTGAAAACTTATTTAATGTCTCTATCCAATTATATTGTTTCATATTAAAAAAATCTATATGTTCTAAGCTTCCTCCATTTGGCACAACAAAACAATTGAACTCTTTACTATAAAAATCTGTTTTTAAAAACCTTATTTTTCTCTCTTCTTTCACTTGATGTTCACATTTGTAATGATAACTAATATCCAAAAAAATCTCTGGTTTAACATTATGTTTATTTTCCAAAATTTCAGCACTCAATTTTTCTCTTACAGAAAATTGATTTAATCTTTTTAAAACATGATCAAACTCATTTGTCATATTAAACCATGATGTATTACAAAGTATTGTAGCTTTATTTTGTTTTTGTGCATATTCTAAAACTTTCATTAGATGTATTGCTCTTGGTTTTGAATTATGAATAGTTCCTTCTCCATTACAAATAACTATATCACTTTGATCAATTATTTCTTTCTCTATAATATTTTTTTTATTTTCAATAAAAATATTGAACTTTTTAGAATCAAGTAGTGAGAACAAATATCCCATAACAGCTTCACTTCCTCCATGATATAAAGAAGTATCATTTAAAATATATATTGCTTTCATATTAAATCTTTTATTATTTCAATAACCTTTACTGTACTGTTATTAGTATAGCTAATATTGTCTTCTAAAATCATTTTTTGATTTAACATCTTAAAACTATTTGGATTTTTTAACTCATTAATAATTTGAGAAAAATCTTCTTTTCTATAAATATTATATATTGTTTGTAAATTAATAGGTACACTATCTGAAATCAAATGAACTACAGGAATATTAAAGAGCATTGCCTCTAAAGATACTGTAGAAGGCGTTGTAATAACAGCATATGATTTACTTAAGTCTTCATATAAACTTTCTTTTGAGGGCATATGATCATAATATTTTTTTAAAATATCAGAAGGATTATCAAAAATCTTATATATTGATTCTTGTCCTATTTTTGATACACCTCTACTCAATCTTAATTTAAATAAAACTTCATTCTCTTCTAGCCAATACAGTAGGCTTTCCATTAATTTATAATATTTTATAGCATTTTCCAAGCCATAACCAGGACGATTAGCCATTGTTATTAATAAATATTTACCTTGTGAATTATATGACTTTATATTATCAAATCTTGGATTACCTGTAATAATAATCTGCTTTTCTTCTACTCCATAAGCTAAAAGAATCCTTTTACTTTGCTCACCAAAACATGCAATAAAATCTGAATATAGTGGTCTAAATCTATAATTTCCTTGAAATCTATGATTAGAACTTTTAAATTCAATAATTCCATCTTGTATAGTTAATGTTTTTACTTTTCCATTTACCTCTTGTAAAAAATCTAAAACTTTTTTATGAAAAGAGTGTATAGTTACAATAAGTTTAGATTTTAATAATTTACTCTTCTCTTTCTCTATATCCTCAATATAAATTATAAAATATTTTATATCTAAATTTATAGTAATAGGTTCTATGTATGATAAATATTTTTTATCTAAAAGAAAACAAATGTACATATCAAGTCTTCATCCAAAATAAATCATTAAAAATATAGTTTTCTAAATGCTTTTCTATAACATCTAAAGGAGGGGCCTTATGTCCTATACCCCAATTTCCAATAATTACTTTAATATGATCTTTATTTTTTACCATATTCAAAAAAGGAGTCATCTGAAGTTCAACATGATGATCAGATTCATTTTGCAAATATATAATGCTATTCATTATTTTTTCTTGATACATTTTTCTAACATCCCCCCCCCGTTTTTTTACATATTAAAAAGTTATTCTTAAAAGTATCATCTATATTTAGAGTTAAATCTAAACAAGATTTAGCATATTGTTGTACAGCGTTAAAAGTAAAATCAGAAATTCTTGTTTGAGGATTCATAACAAAAGCTAAAGAATTAGGGAAGAACCAAGAAAAATAAAGAGCAGCAAAACCACCATTTGATGGACCAAAAAAAATATTTTTTTTAGACTCTAAAGTGAATATAATTTTATGAATACTCTTTAATAAAACATCTTGCACCTTGACATTATCAAAAACACCCGAGTACCAAGCTAGGCTTAGTGTCTCTGACATTAAAAGAGAAGGATCGGAAATAAAAACTCTATTAACCTTTTTCCCTGACATTACTCTATTTCCCATAAAAAATGGTAATTCTTTTCCCTCTCTAGAAATATTTGCATGAAAAAAAAATATAGTAGTATCACTATTATTGTTTTCAATAATAAAATCATAAAATAGACCTTTATATGAAAAACTGTGAATACCATTTACTATTGGCTTGGATAACTTTTGTAAAATACCTTCACCATGCCAATATACTTTTCGATTCCATCTTTTAACATTCCTATTAGCTAGTTTCATACTATTTAATTGTTTCTTCCATTTTTTCCATCAAATATAAATAACCTGCTTTACTACGTCTATATAGGCTACCTCGAACTAATGAATGAATTGGTGAAGGATAATAAGGTACTCTTTGATACAATAAAGGTTGATTATAACTTTCAAGCATTTGTGGCTGTTCAAGCATTCTTAGAAAATTTCTATTTTTAGGTGTAACAGACAGAGCGATTGTTGGTATTCCATACATTGTTGCGACAATCATACCATGAAATTTTATAGATGCCAATAATGAACATTTGGAAATTTCACGACACATTTCTTCAAGAGATTCTGAATAAAATATATCCTCGCCTTCTATTGCCAACTCTTTTGTCTGTTCTAAATCAGCTTGTCCTAATTGCTTGTTTGCCAAAATAAGATGTTTTATTTTATAACCTTTTTCTTTAGCTTCTTCTATCATTTTTCTCAAGTGTACCAAAGAGTCTTTTTCAAAACTTCTATGTCCTCTAATAACTACACCTAAAATTTTATCTTTTGTCTCAATTTTTGGTGGCTTATTATATGAGCAAACTGCATCAGGATACCATTGTAGTTTATCTTCTATATCAAAGTTATCTTTTAACCAATTAAAACTCTCTATATCTCTAGCAACAATTAATTTACAATTTTCATGATTAAAAAATTTTCTATAATGGTTTAAAACATTTTCTCTTGACCATTTCACATTAGGAACACCTATACCATAAATAAAAACAGGTTTCTGTAAAAAATCCATTTGCCAATATAACTTTGATACTCTAATAGGGTTTATGAGATCACCACCTCCAATAAGAAAAGCATCATAATCTTGTGCTATCTTACTTACAGGTTTTGAAAAATATGGTTCTGCTAAAATATCATTAACTATTTCCAAGGTATATTTCTTTCCTAAATATTGTTTATGTGTTTCAACAAAAAGTTCATCACCAAAATTACCCCATCCAAAATAACCTACTAAACCTATCTTTTTTTTACTCATTGTTTTCTCCTATTGAAACTATCTCTTTCCCATACATTATACAAATCTTATTAAGTTTATCTATCGCTTGACTTTTAATTTCTTCATCTTCTATAAGTTCTAACTTTTTTAAATACCAATTATTTAAAAAGTTTTCATAATGAAACTCTTTATAGATATCTAGTAAATCAAATTTAGACAATAATGCAATTTGTGCTTTTTCTAAAATAATTTTTTTATCAAAATAAGATAAATCTATTTTATTCGTAATAGAATCTTCTCTTTGTGCATAGTAAATCAAATAAGCTTTATTTGTAAAAGCAATTTTAGGAGATTTCAATAATAGTTCCCATCCAAACAATGTATCTTGTCCTGCTGATTTTTCGATAAATCTAATATCGTTTTGTATCAAGAACTCTTTGTTTATAATCGCAGCTTGTGTAGCTATTGTAGGAAATTTTCCTTTTTTAAAAAACCTTTCATAACTATCCTCAATTACCAATAACCTATCATTAGTATGTTTTGCTACACTAACAACTTTCTTATCTACTTTAAGATTATATCCTGAGATCATTGTTATTTCTTTATGTTTTTCTTCTGTTTCTGTCCATAAATCAAATAAATTGTCATATCCACCAGGAGATATTTCATTATCTGGATCTAAGAATGTAATTAATGGAGCAGATGCTTTTTCAATCCCTATATTTCTAGGCCTTGAAGCACTGCCACTACTACTATTTAAATTAATTAATTTAACATTGTTGTATTCTATTATTAATTCTTGACATATATCTTTTGTTTCTGAATCTGTTGATCCATCATCTATTAGTAGAATTTCCATTTCATTAAATATTTCATTTCTTTGTAAAGAGTTCATACATGTATATTTCAAATATTTACCGTTGTTATACACAGGAATAATAACAGACAATTTATATACATCAGTCTTTTTTTGGTGATACATTCTATATTCTAGATAATTAAGATTAAAAGGATCAATAGAATATCCATTTTCAATATAAAAACTACAAGAATAATCAACTGTTTTAAATTTATTATTTTTCCATAAATAGATATTATTTTTAATTTTATCAGTTCTAAATAATGTTTTATCAATACTTTTTACATATGAAGTATAACTATGTTCTATATCTTGATGATATTGTTCTTTTGTAAAATAAGAATTTTTAGTAATATAATCACAATTTGTATATTTAAATGCATTGACCATATCCTGAAGATAATATTTTTCATAAGAATTATCACTATTAAACCATGTTATATAATTATATTTATCTAAATAAAACTCAACATTACTCATAAAATCATTTTCTGAAATAATTTCCTTATCTGAATACTCTTGATTATTAAAACTTATTTCTATACTCTTATTCAAGATATCTTTATATATAACCAAAATACTTGATCTTATTTCTAATCTACTTTTATTTTTATTAAAGATTTTTTCTATAAAACCATCTAAAATATCAAAACTAGTTTTATTAGTCATAACTTCTCTAAGAGTATCTATTCTATGCTTCTTTTCAAGTATTGGCTCTTTTATATTATATTTATTAAAATCAACAATAGAAGTAATAATAGAAATATTTGGAAACTTATTAAAAACCGACAAACTATAATTTGATATAATATTGGTTGCTTGTGCCTGAAGTTCATACACTCTCATAGCACACATTGTTGGACTCTGTTTAATAGAATTCAAATTAATACTATACTTAAATAATTTATGGATTTTCTGTAAAGTTATATGATCAGAAAATGCTGGAATTACATTAAATATATATTTAGATGGAAACTTTAAACTTTCATCATCAATACCATAATTTCTATCAGCAATAATTAATTCAAAATCACTGTTTTTTATACTATCCATTATAATATTATTATCTTCACACCGTTCTTTGTAACGTGTTGTATAACTTCCTGCAAAAAATATATCTTCTAAATTATATTTAAAACTATCTATGGGATTATTCACTAATGGATTAAATCCATACTCTCCATAAAATACATTTTGGTGAGCTAAGTCTTTTTTATATTTAGGTATCATATCAGTATCTGAAGTAAAGATATAATCAAATTCTTTAGCTATTGGTAAAAAATAATCATAATTACTAGGATCTTCGATAGTTTGAAAAACTAGTTTTATATTATTTTTTCTTAATATGTGAACTATATCTTCAAATGCTTTTTTAGGTTTTTCTCTATATTTTATACCTTTCCATTCATCAGAGTCAATGCCTTTCCATGAAGTTACATAAATAAATAAGTCAATTTTAGTATTTTCTAAAATGTCTTTATAATTTTCAGGAGTTAAATAATAGACTTTAGAAAAAGAATCTTTATAAAAGTTAAACATATATAAATCACTAATAATTGCAATATTATAATTTAATTTATCATAATAATATACACCATTTGATGAACTTATTAAGTTTGATTCCTTTATTAAACGTTTATTTGTTTTAAGTCCATTAGATTTTATATAATTATCTAAATATTTTTTATACTTATTTGCATCTTGTGGTAATTTCTCAATACTTTTAGTACTACCAATGTTATGTTCACTTCTTCTTTCTTTTTTATTCAGCATTAAACCATTTAATTCAATTTTACATATACCTGATACTTCTAAAATAAATAAAATAAATTTAGTATTTTTTTGAATTTTAATTGAATTTACTTTATTAATATCACATATATTCATTTTTGTTTTCTGTAAATTCGCATTATACTCTGACAAAATAAGTCTTATGTTTCTAGAATCATTTTCTAAAGATACGCCTAATTCAATTTCACTAAAATTATCAACTTCAAGTCCTTCAGTTAATTTAATATTTTGAAAATGACTTGATGTACCATTCAAAACTATATATTTTTTCTTTATATCTTTTGATTCAATAACTAATGAATTATTCTTATTTCTTTTAACACTTAATTTACCATTACATAAATTAAAAGCCAAATTCTTTATATTAAAATTTGTTCTTAAATTAATCTTTGTATTTAAAAAAGGAAAATTAATTGTTTGATTAATCTTATTAACTTGTATATGTTCCATATTAATTTGTCACTCCACAAAAATCTAAAACAACTTTATTGTCTATATCTAACTCTTTAAACTCTTTATGAGCAACTAAAAATGTCACTACATCTGCTTCTTCTAGAGCTTTTGTGTATTCTACTATCTCAAATTCATTATGACTTTTTATGTTTGGCTCAACTGCTAAGACATCAACACCCTCAGAGAGTAATCTTTTTGTGATGTAGAGTGCTGGTGACTCTCTTAAGTCATCTATGTCTGGTTTAAAAGCAAGTCCCATACATGCTACTTTTGCTTTTCTTCCGTTTTTATTTTCAAACTCAAGTGCAGCATTTTTTATCTTTTCTATTGCCCATTCAGTTTTATAGGTATTTACTTCTCTTGCAGTTTTTATGATCTTTGCTTCTGTTTTTGCCTCTTTTGCAGCGTGAACGATGAACCACGGGTCAACTGCTATACAGTGCCCTCCTACTCCAGCACCAGGTTGGAGTACATTTACTCTTGGGTGTCTGTTTGTTAAAGAGATGAGCTCCCATACATCTATGTCAAATGTATCACAAAGCATACTCAACTCATTTGCAAATGCAATGTTTACATCTCTAAAACTGTTTTCAGTAAGTTTTGCCATCTCTGCAGTTCTTGCAGTAGTAGAGAGTACTTCACCACTTACAAATGTTTTATAAAACTCTACAGTTTTTTGCGTAGCTTCAGGAGTCGTACCACCTACTATTCTGTCGTTTTCAACGAGCTCACGCATAATCTGACCAGGAAGAACACGCTCAGGACAGTGTGCTATGTAAACTTTTGAAGTATCAACACCGTTTTCTTTGAGTACCTCTTCTACTTTATCTGTAGTTCCTACGGGGCTTGTAGATTCAAGTATGACAATATTACCCTCTTTTACATAAGGAGCTATTGCTTTTGTAGCAGAAACTACATAGTCAATATTTGGCACATACCCTTCATGAAAAGGTGTAGGAACAGCAATAATAAATATATCTGCTTCAGTAGGTTTAGTGTCAGCTTTTAGTTTACCACTGTTTACTGCAGCCTTTACAAAAGTATCTAGTTCAGGTTCTACTATATGTATCTCACCTCTATTGATAGTATCTACAGTTGATTGTACAACATCAACTCCATGAACATCACAGTTTCTATTTGCCAACAGTGCCGCAGTTGGCAGACCAATGTATCCAAGTCCTATTACACATACTTTTTTACTCATTTATACTCTCTCTTTTAAAAATTCAACTATTCTTTGTGAAGCTTTTCCATCACCATAAGGGTTATGGGCTTTACTCATCTTCTCATACTCTTCTTTATCATCAAGTAGCTTTTGAGCTTCAGTGATGATAACCTCAGGGTCTGTACCAACAAGCTTTACAGTACCAGCTTCTACAGCTTCTGGTCTCTCTGTTGTATCACGCATAACAAGTACAGGTTTACCAAGGCTAGGAGCCTCTTCTTGTACTCCACCACTATCTGTGATGATAAAATATGATCTGTTCATCATATATATGAACTGTTCATACTGTAGTGGGTCTATAAGGTAGATATTATCTACATTTGCGAGAATCTCTTTTACCGGTTTTTGTACATTTGGGTTTAGGTGTACAGGGTAAACAATGTCAATATCTGGGTTATTAAGAGCCAATGTTTTTAAAGAGTTACAGATATTTATAAAACCTTGACCAAAGTTCTCTCGTCTATGTCCAGTAACTAAGATAATCTTTTTATCTTCTTTGAGTGGATACTGTGATGCTATTTCAGAGATGATCTTAGACTCTAGTGTTTTATCACTCTCTATCTTTTGAAGTGCCAAGAAAAGTGCATCTATTACTGTGTTTCCAGTTACTATGATGTTGTTACTATCTTTATTCTCTTTTAGTAGATTGGCTTTACTTGTCTCGGTTGGAGCAAAGTGGTAGTTTACAAGGACACTAGTAATCTGTCTGTTTGCCTCTTCTGGCCAAGGAGAATAGATATCTCCAGTTCTTAAACCTGCTTCAACATGCCCTACTTTTATCTTTTGGTAAAAAGATGAGAGTGCTGTTGCACTTGTTGTCGTTGTATCACCATGGACAAGTACTACATCTGGTTTAAAGTCACTTAGTACATCTTTCATACCAAGCACTACATTTGCTGTAATATCATAGAGATCTTGTCCTGGCTTCATTAAGTTTAGATCATACTCAGGAGTTATATCAAAAAGATCAAGTACTTGATCTAACATCTCTCGGTGTTGTGCTGTTACACATACTTTAGATTCTATTGAAGATTCTTTTTCAAAAGCTTTTACAAGGGGTGCCATTTTTATTGCTTCTGGACGAGTTCCAAATACTAATAAAAATTTTTTCATATATTTCTCCATATAAATCTTTGATATTTTTAAGATATAATATCTACGTTTATAACATAAAAGTTAAATCTTATGAATCACTCTCAAATATATCTCTAGTATATATTTTATCTTTTACATCTCTTATCTCATCAGAGATTCTATTTGCTACTATGACATCACTTATCTTTTTAAACTCATCTATATCTTTTATAACTTTTGAGTTAAAGAAGTATTCATCATCAAGTACTGGTTCATATATCACTACTTGAATACCTTTTGCTTTTATTCTTTTCATGATACCTTGTATAGCACTAGATCTAAAGTTATCTGATCCAGATTTCATAGTAAGTCTATATATACCTACCACTTTATCTAAATGAGTAGATACATCACTTCCAAGCATATTTACAATACTACTTGCAATAAAATCTTTTCTAGTAGTATTACTATCTACAATAGCACCAATTATATTAGATGGTACATCTGCATAGTTTGCTCTTAGTTGTTTGGTATCTTTTGGTAAACAATATCCACCATAACCAAAGCTTGGGTTATTATAATGAGATCCAATTCTTGGGTCTAATCCTACCCCTTCAATGATTTGTTGAGAGTTTAGGTTATGAGTTTGAGCATAAGAGTCAAGTTCATTAAAAAATGCAACTCTCATAGCAAGGTATGTATTAGAAAAAAGTTTTACTGCTTCAGCTTCAGCTGAATCAGTAAGTAAAATATCAATATCTTTTTTTATAGCTCCTTGAGCTAGTAAGTTTGCAAAAATTTGGGCTCTTTTAGATTTTTCACCAACTATAATTCTACTAGGGTATAGATTATCATATAGTGCTTTACCTTCACGAAGGAATTCTGGAGAAAATATAATATTATCAGTATTAAATTTTTCCCTTACTCTTTTTGTATATCCTACAGGTACAGTTGATTTTATTACCATAGTGGTATTTGGATTTATCTCCAATATATTTTTTATAACTACTTCTACAAGTGATGTATCAAAATAGTTAGTTTGAGGATCATAATCAGTTGGAGTTGATATTATTACATAATCAGCATCTTTATATGCTTCATTTTTATCTAAAGTAGCTCTAAAGTTAAGCTCTTTAGCAGCTAAATATTCAGATATTTTTTTATCTTCTATTGGAGAGATTTTATTATTAAGCATATCAACTTTTTCTTTTACTATATCTAAAGCTACGACTTCATTATGTTGAGCTAACAAAATACTATTTGATATCCCTACATATCCTGTTCCTGCTACGGCTATTTTGTATTTTTTCATATCAAAGTCTCCAAGTAGGATTTTCAATAATCCCTTTTACATCTATAAGTATCTTTTCACCAGATATAAGATTTTCATATTCTTGCTGAGTGATTTGTTTAAACTGATCATGTCCTACAGTTACTATTACAGCTTCATATTTTTTATTTGATTTTATTGGATTATCTATAAAGTTATAATCATAATAACTTTTATCACTCTCTTCTATCCATGGTTCATATACATCTATATTTACACTATACTCTTGAAGCTCTGATATTATATCTACTACTTTTGTATTTCTAATATCTGGGCAATTTTCTTTAAAAGTAAGTCCCATAATAAGTATATTTGAATCTTTTATAATTTTTCCAGCTTTTATCATATATTTGATAGTTTTTTCAGCTATATACTTACTCATACTATTATTTATTTGTCTAGCACCAAGTATAAGATTTGGTTTATATCCTAACTCTTGAGCTTTATAAGTTAAATAGTATGGATCTACCCCAATACAATGTCCACCTACAAGTCCTGGATTTAGTTTTATAAAGTTCCATTTAGTTGCAGCAGCTTCTATTACCTCTTTTGTATCTATACCCATAGTGTCAAATATAAGAGCAAGTTCATTTATTAAAGCTATATTTACATCTCTTTGAGTATTTTCTATTACTTTAGAAGCTTCTGCTACTTTTATAGAAGATGCTTTATGAGTTCCAGCAGTTATAATTGAGTTATATAGTTCATCTACTTTAGTAGCAATCTCAGGGGTACTACCTGCAGTAACTTTAAGTATTTTAGTAACAGTATGTTCTTTATCCCCTGGATTAATTCTTTCAGGGCTATATCCACAGTAGAAATCTTTATTAAATACAAGATTTGATTCTTTTTCAAGTTGTGGTACACATACCTCTTCTGTAACTCCTGGATAAACAGTTGATTCATATATTACTATATCATCTTTTTTCAATACTTTTCCAACTGTTTGAGATGATTTTATAAGAGGAGTAAGATCAGGTTGATTTGAACTATCTATTGGAGTAGGAACTGTGATAATATAGATATTACAATCTTTTATATCTTCAAGCTTTGAAGTATAGGAAATGTTATCTTGTACTTCTTCAAGTTGAGCAGTAGTAAG
>Ga0256843_1001411_pt1 | contig 18993 bp, 17 predicted proteins | sample AlvinellametaG_FD_191572 | JGI IMG/M metagenome (GOLD analysis project Ga0256843, IMG submission 191572) | Pompeii worm associated microbial communities from hydrothermal vent at the East Pacific Rise, Pacific Ocean - Alvinella | ecosystem: Host-associated > Annelida > Integument > Unclassified ... | reverse complement strand
GGAGCAAAAGAGCTGATTGAGTATCTAAAAAAAGAAAAAATTGAAGTGGTAATGTTAACTGGAGATAATCCAAAGGTAGCAAAAAGAGTTGCCAATGAGGTTGGAATTGATAAGTTTTACCCTTCACTTTTGCCACAAGACAAAGCTAACCTCATCGATAAATTTCATAAAGATGGAAAAATTGTAGTTATGGCTGGAGATGGGATAAATGACTCAATCGCTCTTGCTAAGAGTGATATTGCAATTGCAATGGGGAGTGGAGCCGATATTGCAATAGAAGTTAGTGATGTAGTTTTATTAGATGACTCTCCAAAGGCTTTAAAAGATGCTTTTATAATCTCAAAAAGAACTTTTAAAAATGTTAAACAAAATCTTGGCTTTTCTATACTGTATAATTTAGTAGCAGTGCCTATGGCAGTAGCTGGGTATGTAAATCCACTTGTTGCGGCTTTGTCGATGAGCCTTAGCTCACTGATAGTTGTAGGAAATGCGATGAGAATAAAACTGAAGGATTGATAATGAGTGATTCAATAATAGCTTTGATGCTTGGAGTCTCAACTATGCTTGGAGCTTTTGGGCTTATTGCTCTTTTGTGGGGGTTAAAGACTGGACAGTTTGATGACCAAGCCAAATTTTTAGACGGAGCAAGATTTGATGGAGAGGAAGAGTTAAGAGATGCTGTAATGATGGAACAAAAGAAAAAAGAAGCCCTCAAAAAGAAAAAAGAGAAAAATTACATGCCAGCAGATTAAGAAGAAAACTTTAAGCTACAAGTTAAATTAGGATTAATATTGTATGATTAAAGTATAGATAAATTTTAGAAAGGAGGAATGATTCTATCTATATTGATAGAGTCTTAGAAAGCTATGAAAGTACTTTTAATAAAAGATGTAAAGAATCTTGGAAAAGCAGGTGAAATAAAAGAGGTAAAAGATGGATATGGAAGAAATTTTTTGGTTGCAAAGGGCTTTGCAAAAGTAGCAACTCCAGAAGTTGTTAGAGCTTGGGAAAAAGAACAAGAAGAAAAGGCAAAAAAAGAGGCTCAAGAGATTGAAAGACTTACAAAAGAAAAAGAGTTGATTGAATCAAAAGAGATTATTGTAAAAAAAATAAAAGCACCAGCTGGGATTAGAGGTTCTGTCACAAATAGCGATATTTCAAAAGCTATAAAAGAGCAGTTAAATATTGAAGTAGACAAAAAACATATTATTCTAAAAAAAGCTCTTAAAAGTCCAGGATTACATAATGTAGATATTAAATTAGGACATGGAATCCATGCTATTGCAAAAGTTAATATTTTAGCAGTAGAGGATTAGAATGTTTAAGGCTACTACAATATTAGCTTATAGAGGAAAAAATTCAGCTGTAATTGGTGGTGATGGACAAGTTACTTTTGGAGATACTATTTTAAAGGGAAATGCTACCAAAATTAGAACTTTGTATGATGGAGAGATTCTTGCAGGTTTTGCAGGAAGTACTGCAGATGCCTTTACTCTTTTTGATATGTTTGAAGGAATTTTAAATGAAAAAAGAGGAGATCTTTTAAAATCTGTTATTGAGTTTTCAAAAGAGTGGAGAAGAGATAAGCATTTAAGACAACTTGAAGCAATGATGTTGGTTTTGAATCTAGAACATATTTTTATTCTCTCTGGAACAGGAGATGTTGTAGAACCAGAGGACAAAAAAATAGCTGCAATTGGAAGTGGTGGAGCTTATGCTCTTTCTGCTGCTAGAGCTTTAGATCTTCACTCAGATATTGATGAAACAACTCTGGTAAAAGAGAGTTTAAAAATAGCTGGCCAAATTTGCATCTATACAAATACAAATATTAAATTATTGGAGTTAAAAAGGTGAGTAGTATCAAAAATATGACACCAAGAGAGATTGTAGATTATTTAAACAAATATATTGTCGGACAAGAGAATGCAAAAAGAGTTATTGCAATTGCTCTAAGAAATAGATGGAGAAGAATGCAACTTGATGAAGAGATGCAAAGAGAAGTGACTCCAAAAAATATTTTGATGATTGGAAGCACTGGAGTTGGAAAGACTGAACTTGCAAGAAGACTTTCTAGAATGATGAGGTTACCTTTTGTAAAGGTTGAAGCTAGTAAATTTACTGAAGTTGGCTTTGTAGGTAGAGATGTAGAATCAATAATTAGAGATTTAGCAATTGCAGCACTTAGCCTTGTGAAAGAAGAAGAGAATGAAAAAAACAAAGAAAAGATTGAAGCTTATGTAGAAAATAAAATTATTGAAAAACTTCTTCCACCACTTCCAGATGGAGTTAGTGAAAAAAAGAAAGAAGAGTATGAGAGATCTTTTGCAAAAATGAAGAAAAAATTAGAAGATGGCCAATTGGATAATTTAAAAATTGAAGTAAACGTTCCACCTCCAAAAATTGATGTCTCAACTTATGGATCTATAAATCCAGAGATGGCAAATGTACATGAATCTATTATTAAAGTAATTGGAGGATTAAACAAAAGAGGTAAAACTAAAGAAGTAACGATAAAAGAGGCTAAAAAAATTTTAGCAGAAGAAGCTTCTGAAGAGTTAATTGATCCAGAAAAATTAAATGAGCTTGCTTTAGAAAAAGTTCAAAGTGGTGGGGTAGTTTTTATTGATGAAATAGATAAAATTGCAGTTCCAGTAAACTCTAGTTCAAGACAAGATCCAAGCAAAGAAGGAGTTCAAAGAGATTTACTTCCAATTGTAGAAGGATCAACTGTAAATACAAAAATAGGAGCAGTTAATACAGATCATATTCTTTTTATTGCTGCTGGAGCTTTCCATTTAAGTAAACCTAGTGATTTGATTCCTGAACTTCAAGGTAGATTTCCTCTTAGAGTTGAACTTGATAGTTTAGATGAAGATGCTCTTTATAAAATTTTAACAGAACCAGCAAACTCTCTTATAAAACAATACCAAGCTTTAATGAAAGTAGAAGGAGTTGAATTAATTTTCGAAGATGAAGCTTTAAGAGCAATAGCAAAATATAGTGCAATTGCAAATGAAAAAGCTGAAGATATTGGGGCTAGAAGATTGCATACTGTAATGGAAAGAATCTTAGAAGATTTAAGTTTTGAAGCAGACTCTTTAAGTGGAGAAAAAATTATTATCGACAAAAAAAGAGTAGAAGAAAAACTTGAGGATTTAGTCGATAATGAGGATATTACCAGATATATACTATGAAATTTCTCTTTTATGTAATGGGAATTTTGATATTACTTTTGATCGGAAATTACTTTTATATAGACAATTTTGCAAAAGATGATATCTATTATGATATCAAAAAGCTGCCTCCTAAAAAGGTGGCTTTGATTCTTGGAACTACAAAATATGTAAAAAAAGGAAAACTAAACTATTTTTATAAATACAGAATTGATGCAGGAGCAGAGCTCTTTTTAAAAGGGAAAGTAAAAGCTCTTCTTGTCTCTGGAGATAACTCTTCTAAATATTATAATGAACCAATACAAATGAAAAAAGATTTAATAAAAAAAGGAATTCCAAAAAAATATATTACTTTAGATTATGCTGGTTTTAGAACATTTGATTCTATTATTAGAGCAAATAAAGTATTTGGACTTGATAATTATATAATTGTATCTCAACCTTTTCATTTAAAAAGAGCTTTGTTTATTGCAAAGAAAAAAGGTTTTAGAGTAATTGGATTTGCAGCAAAAGATAAAAAGTTTACTTTAGCTTCCTATAGAATGTTTCTTAGAGAACTTTTTGCTAGAGCAAAAGCTTTTTTGGATATCTATATTTTAGATACGCAAGCTAAATTTTTGGGTAAGAAAGAAAAAATAGATACAAAAAAGGAAAAAGGAAATGGAAAATAATTCAAAATCAAAATTAAATTTTCAAATAATTCTTTCTACAATCGGAGTTTTGGTTGGAATTGCTGGATTGACTTGGCAAATTTATACAAAAGATGAAGAAAAAAGTGTAAAAATTATAAAAGTTCAAACTCCAACTCATAAAATAGAGTTTCCAAAATTTGAAGGTCAAATTCAACCTTATAACGAATCAGATTTTATTGCTAATGGCAAAAAATGTCCAAATAGTCAAAAGTTTAATGATTTTATGATGGAAAATGAGGGGAAAATTGTATATTTGGATATTTGGCCATATTACACTGATGAAGATCTAGATAGATATGATGATAAAGAAGATAATGTTTTTGGTATTGATCCATTAAAAGGAAATTATTTTACAATTTTTAATGAACCTTTTAAATTTGAGTCTGGAGGAAATGCTTATATTATTAAAGGAATCGATTCTGGAGATCTATTTGTAGATGGAAGAGGAACTGCTAGAAGAATTAAAGGATATGTAAAAATTTTAGGTTTTGCTGGCCCAAATCAAGGAATCATGACTGCAACTTTAAAACCAGTTAGTCTTGAAGCAATTGAAGCTTTAAAAAAATAAAACTAAATTTTCATTAACAAAAGTTTAATAGGACTTAGGTGTGAAGAAGATATTAATAATAACTTTATTTGTAATTTTTACATCAAAAATTCTTGTAGCAAAAGAGTGTGTAGTTACTATGGGTTATAAAATAAAATCAAAGCCTCCTTATATTTTAAATGATAATAGTGGAATATATAAAGATGTTTATGGGAAAGCGCTTAAAAAAATTGGATGCAAACTAAAGATTGTTAGAATGCCAAAGTTAAGAATTATAGAGGAAATGAAAAAAGGTAAAATAGATTTTTATCCTACTTTTAGATTTAAAGAAGATAGAGCAGCCTTTACATATTTTATTTTTAGCTATATTGATCATACAAATGCTCTTGTAACAAGAAAAGATTTCCCAAAAGTAAAGTCTGTACTTGATCTAATTTCACACTCTCCAATTTTGCTTAAAGAAATTGGTGGGGCTTCTCCTTTAGATGGCTTTCCCGCTCCAAGATTTGAAGATACAGATATAAATATCTACAAAGCTATGAATCTTTTGCTTAATAAAAGGGTAGATGCTTTTAGCTATCCTTTAAAAATTGTAGAATTTTATCTCAAAAATAATCCACAAGTAGTGGATAAAGTTAGAGTCTATAAAAATTTTTTTCCAAAAAATTATAAAAAGCATACCTTTGGATTTTCTCTCTTTTCCCCTTATTGTAAAGTAGACATTAATAAAAGCTTTGATCCTAAAAAGCCTCTTTCTATTGAAAATTTTCCAACTAAATTAAATAAAGATTCAGTAGCTTATAAATTTTCTAAAATGTTAGAAAAAATGTACAAAAATGGGGAGATTGAAAAGATTTATAACAGTTATAGAATAAAAAGTAAAAATGGGAAATAGTTTGATTGTAAAAATAGCACTTAGTGTTGCTCTTTTGATTATAATTACTTCAACTTTATCAATTTATATATTAAGCATAAATAACAATCAACTTTTAATTAGAGTAAAATCTAAACAAACAGAGTATATTCTTTCTCATATTCAAAAGCAAAAACAACAAAGCATAAAAGGAGAAATAGAATATATCAATTTATACGCCAAAGCAATTAAAGGTGCTGTTACTCAAGCTCTTTATACTCTAAATCAAGAAGCTTTAAAAAATACCTTAGCATCTTTTGCTAGATTAAAATCTATAAAGGCAATTTATATCTATGATAATATTATGCAAAAACCTTATTTTGGATTATTAAAAAATAATAAGAAATTAGAGTTTATATACAATTGGAGTAGAAATCTATCTTCTCAAAACTCTTTAAAATATTCTCTTTATATAGATAATAAAAAGATAGGAGAGATGATAATTATTTATTCTATGGCAAGAATAAATAAAATATTAGATAAACAAAAAAAAGAGGATCTAAAAGAGCTTGAAAAAGAGGCACAAATTATAGAGCAAAAATTAAAATATCATCTCTTTTGGCAGATCTTAATTTTTTTGGTATCTATGATTATTTTATTAGTAACTTTAATTTATCTTTTGAATAATTTGGTCAATAAACCTCTTAAAATCTTACAAAAAAATATGAAAGAGTTTTTTATTTTTTTTCAAGATGCAAAAAAGGGATTTTCCCCAAGGGAACTTAATACAAATGATGAGTTTGAAGAGATTACAAAAGAAATTAACAAAAATATAAAAGTTGTCTTGGACATTTATCATGAGTTAGAGTATACTCAAAGAGAAATTTTATTCATTGTAGGAACAGTAGCTGAGCTTCGTTCTCAAGAAACAGGATTACATATTAAAAGAGTTGCTGAGTATTCAAAGATACTAGCAAAACATTACGGTTTGGATGAAGATGAGGTCAAATTAATAGCTCAAGCTTCAGCAATGCATGATATTGGAAAAATAGCAATTCCAGATAAAGTCCTTTTAAAACCTGGAAAATTGACTCAAGAAGAGTTTGAAATTATAAAGCAACATACCATTTATGGATATAATATTCTTAAACACTCAAAAAGAGGAGTTTTAAAAGCATCTGCAATTATAGCTTATGAACACCATGAAAGATTCGACGGGAAAGGTTATCCAAGAGGTTTAAAAGAAGAAGAGATTCATATTTATGGCAGAATTGTAGCAATTGCTGATGTTTTTGATGCATTAAGTAGCGACAGAGTTTATAAAAAAGCTTGGAGTGATGAGAGAATTTTTGCACTTTTCAAAGAAGAAAGAGGTAAGCAATTTGATCCAGTATTAGTAGATATATTTTTTCAGCATATAGATGAATTTCTAAAGATTAGAAATGAATTTAGAGATAATAATTTAAAACTTAATGATTTGGTTTTAATTTAAAAGTCAATTTAATCTATCGTCTCCCCAAAAAAGGAGAGATTATTTAAGAGTTTTCTTTTTCTTTAACATATTTGCTACCACCAAAAACAATAGCAATATCTCCCTCACCCCAAAAGATTGTTCTCCAAACTTGGTAATAGATATGAAACATTACCCAAGCAATAATTATGTACATTGTAATATGGTGAGAGATTCTTACATCCATGTAAGTTCCTCCAGTAGCAGCTACTGTCCAATCTGTTGCTAGATGAAGTATCCAAGGCCACCAAGATCCAATTGAACTAAGTCCACTTTCTAATCCATGAACATAAAGTTGAAGTCCAGTAAGAAGCATCCAAGCAAGAAGTAAGTGAAAAATGAAAAAATAGACAGTATTAAAGCTATCAGAATGTGAACTATCAAACTTTTTTACTCTATTAAAAGTTATTAAGTTGATGAAAACTTGGATAAACTCTTTAATATTTTTTGGAGTAGGGAGTAATTTTTTATAAGGCTTTTCAAATCTACTAAAAAAGTAAAGATATGCAATTACAATTGAACTTACATCAAAAATAATTGCTGCCATAAAGTGAATCCATCTATTCCAAGCCATTACATATTTATCAACTGCTGGTTCTGCAATAAAGCTTTGATAGTATGGATGTCCAATATAAAGTCCAGTAATTACAGCAGCAACCATACAAATTGCAATTACCCAGTGGTTAATCCTCATGAAAGTTGTCATTCTTTCAATTTTTTTATAACCTTTTTTTTCCATAATTTCCTCCTTAAATGGAGCAGCTAGTGCTTACTTTGAAGCTTCCAAGCTCTTTTCCTTTGGTATCGACAATATGTACAGCACAAGCAATACAAGGGTCAAAGCTATGAATTGTTCTTAAAATTTCTAATGGTTGCTCAGGATCTGCTACCTTTGTTCCAATTAGTGCTGCTTCATAAGCTCCCATTCTGCCTTTATAATCTCTTGGGGCAGCATTCCAAGTTGATGGAACTACAGCTTGGTAGTTTACAATTTTCCCATCTTGAATTTTTACCCAATGTCCCAATGCTCCTCTTGGAGCTTCTGCCAATCCATAACCTCTAGCATTTCTACTAACTTGTTCAAAGTCAAATTCAGTCCAAGTTGAATGATCTCCACTTGCCACATTTTTTGCAAGCTCATCTACCCACTCTAGCATCATATCAGCCATTAATTCAGTCTCAATTGCTCTTGCTGCAGTTCTTCCAACGGTAGAAAACAATACATTAGCTGGAGCTGCTTTTCCAAGTCCAAGTTTATTTCCTAAATTTTCTAAGAAATTCATTACATATTTTGTAATTCTTTCATCTTTACTTGCAACTCCAACTACCATTCTTGCAAGTGGACCAACTTCAACCCTTTTATCATCATAAATTGGAGACTTAATCCAGCTATATTTTTCTTTTGTTTTTAGATATGCGTATCCATCTTCTCTTTTTTCAAGTCCAGTATATTCTGGAATAGTTTCTCCTTCAAATGGATGAAGAGGTTTGTCTCCTTTATACCAAGAGTGAGTTACATCTTCAGTTACTTTTTCTTGATCAAAAGGAATCACTTTAGATAAATCTCCATTTAAAACTACTCCTGCTGGAAAAAGAAGAGAAGCTTTATAAAATTCATTATCATCAAGTCTGAAATCTCCATAAGTTAGATAATTTTTAAGTCCAGCACCAGTTCCATCAAGTGCTTCATCTGAATAGACAGTTCCTGCCATTGCAATATCAGCTAAGTATGCATTTTTGATAAATTTTCTAAACTTAAGCAATAGAGATTTAAATTCAGCATTTCTTGCAGGATTGATTATATCTTGCACGCAAGTAACACCCCCGACAACAATACTTTGAGGATGAGGCATTTTTCCACCATAAATTGCCATTAGTTTTGAAGCATCTCTTTGCATATCAAGTGCTTGTAGGTAGTGAGCTACTCCAATTAAATTTTGCTCTGGAGAGAGTTTATAGTGTTTATTTCCCCAGTAACCATTTGCAAAGAGTCCAAGTCTACCTTGTTTTACAAATTTTGTAAGTCGCTCTTGAATTTGAATAAGTTCAGATTTGCTTGTACCATAAGGAGTTCTTGTCCATTTATAAGATTCTGCCTCTGCTTTTGCAGGATCAGCTTTGAGTGCACTTGTAATATCAATCCAATCAAGTCCGTGGAGATGATAAAAGTGAACTACATGGTCGTGAATATATAAAGCACCTTGTAAAAGATTTCTTACAAGTCTAGCATTTTTTGGAATTTTTACTCCAAATGCATGTTCTACTGCTTCAATACTTCTTTGATAATGAGTTCCAGTACAAACTCCACAAATTCTCATCGCAAGAAGTCCAGCATCTCTTGGATCTCTTCCCTTTAGAATTGTCTCAATTCCTCTAAACATTGTACTACTTGCATAAGCGTCAGTAATTACATTATTTTCATCAATTACAGCCTCAATTCTTAGATGTCCTTCAATTCTTGTAATTGGATCAACGATAATATGTTTTTTACCCATAAACTACTCCTTAAGCCTTCTGTGTTTCTTTTTCTTTTTCGTCTTCAGTTTTTCCAAAGATTTTGCTTCCTGCCGCATGCAAAGCTATTCCAATACCAGCAGCAGTTAATAATCCTAAACCAAATTCATCCACACTCTTTTCAACTCCACCTGTTGGAGCTTTGATGTTAGCATCAGCCATTGGTCTTTCATAAGCGTATTTATCCCAAAAATCTGGTTCACTACATCCAATACAACCATGACCTGCTCCAATTGGCCAGTTTGTTCCACTGTTGTAACGAATGATTGAACAGTTATTAAATGTCATTGGACCTTTACATCCCATTTTATAAAGACAAAAATTATTCTCTGCTCCTTCATCTCCCCACTCTTCTACGAATTCTCCAGCATCAAAGTGAGCTCTTCTTTCGCAGTTATCATGAATTCTATATCCAAAAGCAAATTTTGGACGGTTTAAGTGGTCAAGTTCTGGAATTTGTCCAGTTAATACAAAATGTAAAATTGTTCCAGTAATATTTGCTGGGTTTGCTGGACAAGCTGGAATATTTATAATTGGCTTCCCTTTTACAATATCTTGAACTCCTACTGCTCCAGTTGGATTTGGACTTGCTGCTGGAACCCCTCCAAAAGTTGCACATGTTCCAACTGCTACAACTGCTGCTGAATCTTTAGCTACTCTTAGAAGATGCTCTTCAAAAGTTTCTCCCTTTGCTCCAATTGTACACCACTCTTTTCCTTTTCCAATTGGAACAGATCCTTCAACTACGCAAAGATATTTTCCCTTAAAAGTTTTTATAGCTTCATCTAAATGCTCTTCTGCTTGGTGACCAGCTGCACTCATCAAAGTTTCATTAAATTCAAGATTGATTGTTTCCAAAATCAATTCATCAATTGTTGGAGCATCACTTCTTAAAATTGCTTCAGAATTTCCAGCACAATCTTGGAGTTCAATCCAAATTACTGGAACTCTATTCATTAGTGTTGCTGCTTCAGCCACTAATGGAGTAAATGAGCCTGGAAGCATAAGCATTGCTGTAATTGCACTTGCCCATTTTAAGAAATCTCTTCTTGTAAGTCCTTCGGCATCTAAAACTTGATTTATATCAGTTTTTGAAACTGCAGGAGTTTTTCTTAACTCTTCTAATCTTTTTTCCATTATTTTTTTGAGGTTTTCATAATAAGCCTCGCCTCTGTTTGTATTTACTCTTACACCCTTGGCCCCAAAAAGTTTGGCCAGTGCATCTCTTCTGTCCATTTTAACCTCCGAATGAATAGTCGTTCGTCTAAAATTATGATCACTTTTTTCTTAGAAGAGTATGAAAAAACTTAAAAAAATAAAAATATCTATTTTTCTTATATATTTTTTGGACTCAGCAGAAGCAGAACCTTCAAGAATTTCTCTTTTTTTTTGATTCTTTTGATTTAATTTAGAAAATTTGACTCTTTTTGCTATTCTTTTTAAAATTCTTAAGGAGGAAATAGGATTTGAATGAAATTGAATATGAAAAAGCAGTAGAAAAATTAAATCTTTGGGCAAAAGCTTATTATACTGAAGATAATCCAATAGTCTCAGATGAAATTTACGATAAACTCTATCATGAAGTTTTAGAATTTGAAAAAAATAATCCAGATAAAATCTTGCTAGATTCTCCTACGCAAAGAGTTGGAGATAAAATAAAAGAAGGCTTTAACAAAGCTAAACATTTAAACAGAATGTGGAGCATGGAAGATGTTTTTAATTTTTCAGAGCTTAAAAAATGGTATGAAAAGCTTTCAAAAGAGGGAATAGATGAGTTTTATATTGAACCAAAATTTGATGGAGCAAGCTTAAATTTGATTTATGAAGATGGAAAACTCCAAAAAGCAATTACAAGAGGAGATGGAGAAGTTGGGGAAGATGTCACAAAAAATGCTATAACAATTAGATCTATTCCCAAAAAGATTCCCTATAAAGATTTGATTGAGATTCGTGGAGAAGTTTTGATGAGTTTTAGTGAATTTGAAAGAATCAATCAAGAAAGAATCTCAAAATCTTTAGAACCACTTGCAAACCCAAGAAACTCAGCCTCTGGAAGTTTAAGACAGCTTAATAGCAAAATTACGGCAAAGAGAAACTTGCTATTTCAAGTCTGGGGAGTTGGAAAAAACTCTTTAAAATTTAACAAGCTTAATGAGTTGATGGAGTATATTTACTCTTTTGGATTTCAAAAACCTCCATTAAGAAGAGTCTGTTTTAATTTAGATGAGATTGAAAAAACTTATCAAGAACTTTTAAACCTTAGAAAAAATTTTGATGTTATGCTTGATGGAATGGTAATAAAAGTAAATGATCTTTCTTTGCAAGAAAAACTTGGATATACCCAAAAATACCCAAAATGGATGGTAGCTTATAAATTTCCAGCTCTTGAAAAAGAAACAACTATTAAAGATGTAATCTGGCAAGTTGGAAGAAGTGGCGTTTTAACTCCCGTTGCAATTTTGGAACCAGTAGAAATTGACGGAGTCATTGTTTCAAGAGCTACTTTGAATAATTTTGATTATATTCAAAAACTTGATATTAAATTGGGAGATAGAGTTACTATAATTAGAAGTGGAGATGTAATTCCAAAAATTATTAGAGTTTTAAAAGATTATAGAAATAACTCTTCTAAACCAATTTTAAAGCCAACTGTTTGTCCAGTTTGTGATCAAGAGCTATTAATTGAGAAGATTTTAATTAAGTGTCAAAATCTCTCTTGCCCTGCAAGAGTGGTAAATTCAATTGTCTATTTCGCATCAAAAGAATGTATGAATATTAATGGACTTGGAGAAAAAGTTGCAATCAAGCTTTATGAAAGTAAACTTATAAAAAGTGTAGAAGATTTATATGCTCTAAAGCTTGAAGATTTATTAAAACTTGAAGGTTTTAAAGAAAAAAAAGCTAGAAATCTCTTGGATGCAATCGAAAAAAGTAAAAATATAGAATGTTGGAGATTTATAAATGCTCTTGGAATTGAACATATTGGAGAAGTTGCTAGCAAAAAAATTTGCCAAAAATTTGGAAAAAAGTTTCTGGAAGCAAAAAAAGATTCTCTTTTAGAAATTGAAGGATTTGGAGAAGAGATTGTCCAGAGTTTTTTGGAATTTGTAAGAGTAAATGAAGATAAAATTAAAAAACTTTTAGAAATTATCTCCATCAAAACCCCTCAAACAAAAAATAAATCTCATAAAAAATCTATTTTTGATGGGAAAAATATAGTTTTAACTGGAACTATGAGCAAACCAAGAAATAAAATAAAAGAAATTCTTGAAAAACTTGGGGCAAAAGTTACCTCATCAGTCTCAAAAAAGACAGATTTTGTAATTTATGGGCAAAAGGCTGGAAGCAAATATAAAAAAGCTCTTGAGCTTGGAGTAAAGCTTTTAAGCGAAAAGGAGTTTTGGAAAAAAATAAATCATCCTCCAGTTTGATAAAAGGCTCTATTTGAGCCTTCGTTTTCTTCTTCACTCCAGCGATTTTCCTTTGGTTTATTCTTCAAAACTTCCGCTAAAATTTCTGAAGCTTTATTTATATCATTTTTCTTTACAGCTTCAGCAATACTCATTGCTTCATCAAAATATAAACAAGGAATCAAATATCCCTCAGCAGTAAGTCTTATTCGATTACAACTTTCACAAAAATCATGCTTATGAGGATCGATAAGTCCAAAAATATATCCATTTTCTTTTATTTGATAATTAAATGATGGACTAGAGCCTTCTCTTCCTAATTTATAAATTGTATATCTTTTTTTTATCCATTCTAGAATCTCTTTTCCATGAAGTCCTTTTATTGAACTGTTTGCATGAGTATTTTCCATATATTCAATAAATCTTACTCTAATACTTTTGGATCTTGCAAATTCTAAGATATCTAAAATTTCACAATCATTAATTCCTTTTAGCGGTACCATATTTATTTTTACCTTTAATCCAACTTCTTGAGCAATATCAATTCCACTTAAAACTTTTCCTAAAACATTTTTTTGAGCAATTCTAGCAGCAACTGCTGGCTTTAGAGAATCAAGAGAGATGTTTACTCTTTTTAAGCCTGCATCTTTCAAAGCTTTGGCCGTTTCTGGAAGAAGATAACCATTTGTTGTAAGAGCCAAATCAATATCATTTTTATAATTATAAATCATTGCAATAAATTTATCTAAGTCTGCTCTAAGCAGCGGTTCTCCACCAGTAATTCTAATTTTATTTACACCTTCATCAATTGCTACTTTTATAAACTTAAAAAGATCCTCAAAAGAGAGAAGATTTTCATTTGGTACCCAGCTAAAAGGTTTTTCTGGCATACAATACTGACACCTAAAATTACACCTTTCAGTTACTGAAACTCTTAAATAATTTACTCTTCTCCCATGTCCATCAATTAACATACAAATAAACCTTAGTTGAAAGTTTTTGAAAAGAATAACAAAAAGAGCTTAAAGAGGATATATTTTCAAAGTCTACCCTTCAAAAAAGGTAAACTTTTGAAGCTTCAATCAACAATTTTTTTATCTCCAATCAAAGAAGATTCTAACTTTCTCCCCGCAGATGCAAAGCACTTTTTGTGCAAGATCTGAGGGATTTGGTGGAAATTTTGTTAATAAATTCCTAATTAATAAATCAAAAAAGATTACTAATATGAAATTATTCTCCAAAGACTCTTTGAAAAATTTTATCTACATTTTTAGTGTAATAATCATAATCAAACATCTCTTTTATCTCATCTTCACTTAGATATTTTCTAAGCTCTTCATCATTTAATAGATACTCCAAAAAGAGACTTTCTCCATTTTTATTTACTGGGTCTTTTCCTTTTTGAATCTCTTCCCAAACCCTCATCGCATTTCTTTGGACTAATCTGTAAGCATCTTCTCTCTTTAGTCCTTTTTTTGGAAGCTCAAGAAGCACTCTTTGAGAAAATACAAGTCCACCAGTTTTATTTAGATTTTTCATCATATTCTCTGGATAGATTACAAGTTTTGAGATTACTCCATTGAATCTATGGAGCATAAAATCGCTGGTAATAAAACTATCTGGAAGCCAAAATCTCTCAGTTGAACTATGGCTTATATCTCTTTCGTGCCAAAGAGCAACATTTTCCATTGCTGGAATTACATAAGCTCTAATGATTCTTGCAAGTCCAGTAATATTTTCTGTAAGAATTGGATTTCTTTTGTGTGGCATTGCTGAGCTTCCTTTTTGCCCTTTTGCAAAAAACTCTTCAGCTTCATAAACTTCTGTCCTCTGCCAGTGTCGCACTTGCACAGCAAACTTTTCAATGCTACTTGCAAGAAGAGCTAAAGCTGAAGCAAGTCTTGCATATCTATCTCTTTGGATTACTTGGTTTGAGACTGGAGCAGGTTTAAGTCCAAGTTCAGCACAAGCAATCTCTTCAAGCTCAAGCGGTGCATGGACAAAATTTCCCATCGCTCCGCTAATTTGCCCAACACTAATTACCTCTAAAGTCTCTTTTAGATTTCGTAGATGTCTCTTTAGCTCATCATACCAGACAGCCAAAACAAGTCCAAATGTAATTGGCTCTCCGTGAATTCCATGGCTTCTCCCAACCATAAGAGTATATTTATGCTCTATGGCTCTTTTTTTGACTGACTCCATTACCATTTCAACATCTTTAATAATAATTTTTAAAGAATCTCTCATCTGAAGAGCAACGGCAGTATCGACGGTATCAGAGCTTGTCATTCCATAGTGAAACCATCTACTCTCATCTCCTAAGCTCTCAGCTACACTTGTCGTAAAAGCGATTAAATCGTGTTTTGTGACAGCTTCAATCTCATCGATTCTTTTTACATCAAATTTTGCATTTTCAATAATTTTTTTTGCATCCTCATCTGGAATAAGTCCTAATTTATTCCAAGCTTTAACAACTGCTTTTTCTACCTCAAGCCAAGCTGAGTATCTTGCCTCCTGAGTCCAGAGTCTTTTCATCTCTTCTCTTGCATATCTTTCAACCATAAAATACCCTTAATTTTTTTGCAAAGTATATCTAAACCTTAATTATTTTTTTGACCAAAATAGATTTTGAAAGTGTTTCTATCATTTTCATAAAAATATTCAAAATCAAATTTATGAACATCTAAAATACTTTTTACAATATAAAGTCCAAGCCCAAGTCCACCCTCACTTGCATGAAAAGGTGTAAAATATTCTTGTATTTTTCCTTTTAATTTTTTGCCTCTATTTGAAATTGAGATAAAGTTCTCAGAGACCAAAATATCTACTTTATGATCTGGACTATACTTTATCGCATTATCGATGAGGTTTTTTAGGGCGAGACTTAGAAGTTCAAAATCAGCATCTATGACTTTATCTTTGCTAATTACTGTATGAATATATTTTTGAGGATTATCAAGCATCAAAATATCAATACTAGCTTCTAAAAGATCACTAATTTTATATTTTTTTAAGTTTGGTTGGAAACTTTTAGAAGTTACTTTCTCTACTTTTGCAAATTCATCAATCAAAAGATTTAATCTCTCAAAAACTCTGTGAAAACGATCTCTTTTTTTTGCATCTCCAATCATCTCTGCCATAAGTCTGCCTTTGGCAATTGGAGTCTTTAACTCATGCATTATTGCTCTAAGAAGAAGTTGGCGTGATTTTAGAAGATCTCTAATTTTTTGAGCAGCAAGGTCAAAGGCATTTGCTACCTCTCCAATTTCATCCTTTTGAACACATTCACATCTAATATTTAAATCTCCTTGAGAAAATTTGATGATTTTATCCCTCAATCTACTTAAAGGAATTATAGATTTTATAATCCAGTAATAAAGAAGAATCAAAAGTCCTCCGGCTCCTGCAAAAGCAATTATTAGTTCTATTGGAAAGCGTGGACGGTTTAAATTCTCTAAAATCAATTTAAATCTATCATTGTTGATTAAAATATATCTATGCAAATTTACATTTACAATTGAAAATTTATTCTCTTTATCAGGATTACTCTGACAGACTTCTTTATAAAGTTTTATGTTTTTCCCACCGATATCGACTACTTTAATATTTTGAGATTTTAAATAATCTGTATCAATTTTTCCATACTTTAAATAATAAAGATAAAGGTAATGAATATTTGCTCTTTCTTGCATCTCGATCTCAGCCAAAGATTTAGAGTAACTGCTATTTAATAAAGCTCCAAAAAGCATTGCAAGCAAAATAAAGGCAATTGTAAAAATTATTCTAATTTTTGCCTTTAGAGAATGAATAGTAATCAAACTAATTTATACCCCACTCCTCGGACTGCTTGGATTGCTTTTGAATTTCCAAGTTTTGATCTAATTTTACTAATTATTACATCAAGACTCTTTTGAGAGCTGTCATTCATTACCTTTGATTCATTAATTAACTGTTCTCTTGAGAGAGTAATTCCTTGTTTTTTGATAAGTTGAGAGAGAATATCAAACTCTGCTGGAGTAAGATTTAGGGCTCTTCCTTTATAATAAATTGTATCTCCTTTCATTTCATAGTCGCTTTTTATCTCTCCTCTGGAACCAGATTTGTTATATCTTCTAAGAAGAGATAGGATTCTTGCATGGAGCTCTTTTGGATCATAAGGTTTTGGAAGATAATCATCAGCTCCAAGTCTTAAGCTCTCTACTTTATCATTAATATCACTTCTTGCTGAAGAAATAATTACTGGAATATCATATTTTCTTACTACCTCTTCACAAACCTCAAGCCCATCCATTCCAGGAAGAGTTAAATCAAGCAAAAGTAAATCATAATTTTGTACTCCAGCACTAACTCCTAAAAATGGATCTTCATAATTTGTAATTTCCATATTAAATTGAGATAGATACTCACTCAAAAGTTCAGCAAACTCTGGATCATCCTCAATCATTAAGATTTTTATTTTTTTATTTGTCTTTTCCATGTATAAATTTTAACTAATTTAAGTTAATTGACTCTAAACATTTTGAAATACTTACATTATATTAATATCTTTTCTAAGAAAAGCATAAAATAAAAGGGATATATCAATTTATTTTTAGAACAAAAATCCCATTTTTTGGGAACTTCACCTAAAAATAGTTAACAAATCGTTAATTTTTATAAAGAATTTTGTTAATTTACTTGACATAATTAATATTTTATTGCTATAATACACTCTGTAAACAAAATTAAGGAGTTTTATCAATGAAAAAAGGACTTTTGTTATCAGTCGCAGCTTCAGCAGTTATCTTTGCAGGTGGTGATATTCAACCAGTAGAGCCAGCAGCTCCAGCATCTTCTGATTTTTGGGGACAAATTGGTTTAGCTTATCAAGCAGTAGATGTTGATGGTGGTTATAAGTGGGGAGATAGTGAAAATAATGATTTTTCTGCTACTGCTGTTCTTGGTGTAGAAAAAGAGCTTTTTGATGGTCTTGGATTTGGATTAGAACTTGCAGGTTGGACAGACTTTGGTTCTGAAATTGCTGATAACCCAAGAGTATTAAGTGGAGATCAAACAGGTAGCGAAGTATCTCAAGCATACTTGACATATAAATATTGCAACACTGCTATCAAAGCTGGTCGTCAAGCTCTTCCAAAAGCTGTAAGTCCATGGGCATGGTCTGATAGAAGTGGTGGAGTATTGGATTATACTTATGAGGGAGTAGTAATCGCAAATACTGACCTTCCAGATACTACACTAGTTGGTGCATGGATTAAAAATGCAGTAAATGAAGATAATAAAATCAATATCTCTGACACTGGTTTATTTATGTTAGGACTTATCAATAAGTCTTTCTGTGACACAACTATTACTCTAACTGGATACTATGTTCCAGATAGCAAGATTGTAAATGTTGGTGCAAAAGGTGTAGCTCCTGCTTATGCAACTTATTTACCAACTCCTGATGATCCAGAAAATGATATCTATTCTATTTGGGGTAGCATTGAGAAAAAATTTGGAGATTACACTGTAGGTGTTCAAGGTGCATATGTAGATGGAAATGCTAAAGTTGGCGGAAAAGATTTCGATGCTACTTATGCTATAGCTGGAAAAATTGGTGCAGATTTCTTATGCGGAGATCTACATACAGAACTTACTGGTTGGTATATCAACGATGGTGATTATAGCCTAAAAACTGCAGGAAGTGGTGTTGGAACTAGTGGATTCTGGGGTAACAGATTTGGTGGTGAATTCAACGGTGAGGCTGTTGGCCTTGAGAGAAAAGGTGCAAGTCTTGACTTTAACTATAAGCTTTGGGGCGGAGAGCTATTTGGTGGTGTAGGTTATGAAGATTTCGACGGTAAAATTGCTACAGATCCAGATAAAGCTTATGGTGGAAGAATTGGATATAAAACTAAAATTATGGGTGTAGATACTACTGTCCAATACAGATATCTAGATGTAAAAGGTGTTGATAGTGCATCTGATTACAAAAGACAAAAAGTTAGAGTTGAAGCTTACTATAAATTCTAAGAAAGTTTAAGACTTTCATTCCCCTTTTGGGGATACTTTTAAGAGATCTCTTATTTTATTTTTGTTAGGCTCTCTTTTAAAAAGGGAAAGCTTTGCTAAAAAATCGTTTTAAAACTCTATTTTATTTAATTTCATTTTTTATTTTAGTTGCTTTTTTTGTTAGAGTTGGGCTTTTGATCTTTTCTTTTTTGGAAGTTGAGGGTTCAAGTTTATTAAAGGTCTTTTTAATTGGTTTTTTTTATGATTTAATAGCATCTTTTTACTTTTTTATTCCATTTGTTT
>Ga0256843_1001410_pt1 | contig 18998 bp, 18 predicted proteins | sample AlvinellametaG_FD_191572 | JGI IMG/M metagenome (GOLD analysis project Ga0256843, IMG submission 191572) | Pompeii worm associated microbial communities from hydrothermal vent at the East Pacific Rise, Pacific Ocean - Alvinella | ecosystem: Host-associated > Annelida > Integument > Unclassified ... | reverse complement strand
TGAAGCACTCATTCGATGGTACCATCCACAAATGGGTATCCTCACTCCAGATATATTTTTAAAACTTGCAGAAGATGTGGGATTACTTTATAAACTTGATCTGTTTATGCTTGAAGAGGGACTGCATTTTATCCAACAAAATCCCCACATTAAAGAGCTTGGTATTCATATCTCTATCAATGTCTCAAATGCGTTGTTTATGCATCAGAATTTCATCACATCAGTTGAACAACTTGCTCAAATATATCCAAATGAACTGCCATATATTGAGCTTGAACTTACCGAAGATATCACGATGAAAAATGAACAATACTCTCAAAATATTATCTTCCAACTCAAAAAATTTGGCTTTCATATCTCCATAGATGACTTTGGAACGGGACACTCCTCTTTGAGCCATCTTAAACTTTTAGATGTTGATGAACTTAAAATTGATAAATCATTCATCGATGAAATAGCAACAAACAAAGTTGATAAATCTATCGTCAAAGCGATCATCGATATGAGTAAAGCTTTATCCTTAAAAAATATTGCCGAAGGTGTCGAAACTAAAGAGCAACTGAGTATTTTACAAGAACTTGGATGTAATACTGTGCAAGGTTATTACTATTCAAAACCTATACCAAAAGATGAGTTTAAAAAACAATGGCTCTTTTAAGTTAAGATAAAGAAATTATAGTTTCTATTTTCAGATGTATACTTATTTAATAAACTATACTATAATCACAAAACTTACTAATGGAGGTAATAATGTTTGGAAGAACAACACAACTCAAAGAATATAATCTTTCTGAAGAAGAGTTGAAACAATTACAATACGCAAAAATCACAACAAATAAAGGGACAATCTGGTTAAAACTTTATCCAGAAGAAACACCAAATACTGTAGCAAATTTTGCTCATTTAGCTCAAACAGGTTTTTATAATGGTTTAGCATTTCACCGTGTTATACCTGGTTTTATGGCACAAGGTGGGTGTCCTAACTCTAAAGAGGGTGCATCTGGAATGGCTGGTACTGGTGGTCCTGATTGGGCTATTGCATGCGAAACAGACAAAAATACACATGTTCATGTAAAAGGAACTATCTCTATGGCACATGCTGGTCCAAATACTGGTGGAAGCCAGTTTTTCATCTGTTTTGTACCATGTCCACACCTAGATGGTGTTCACACTGTTTTTGGTGGTATAGAAGATGGTGATACTGAAAGTTTTGCTACACTTGATAGTATTCAAGCAGATGACAAAATTTTATCTATAGAAATTTTTAACACAAGGGATTAAACAATGAAAAAATTAGTATTAAGCTGTGTTGTACTTGGTACAACTTCACTCTTCGCATTTAGTTTAAGTGATGCCGCAAACTTAGCATCTACTGTACAACAGGTACAACAAAAACCTGCTTCAACGCAAGCTTCTCAAACAAAAACAAATGATTTAACAAGTATGCTTGTACAACAACTTGGCGTTTCTCAACAACAAGCATCTGGTGGTGTTGGAAGTATCTTAAGCTATGCAAAAGATCAACTTCCACAAAATAAATATACACAACTTGCAAGTGCTATACCAAATGCTGATGCACTTATGAAAATGGCACCAAAAGCAAAATCTGCAGGTGGTCTTGCATCTATGGCTAGTTCTTTAGGTGGTAATGTAGGTGGTATGGCTCAGATGGCATCACTCGCATCACAATTTTCATCACTTGGTCTTAACAGTGGTATGATTACAAAATTTGTTCCTGTTATTACAAGTTATTTACAAGGTTCTGGTTCAACTGGAGCTATTAGTGCACTAACAAGTTTATTTGCTAAATAGGAATACCCATTTTAGTTCATATCTGCTGTAGCGTTGATTCACATTTCTTTTTACAAAAGCTACAAAAAGATTTTCCACAGGAGAAGCTTATTGGCTTCTTCTACGACCCAAATATCCATCCTTATTCTGAATACAGACTTCGACTTCTTGATGTGCAACGTAGTTGTGATCTCCTTGGTATAGAGCTTATAGAAGGTCCTTATGATTACCAATCGTGGCTTGATGCTGTTAGAGGGCTTGAAAAAGAGCCAGAAAAAGGGAAACGCTGTGCTGTATGCTTTGATAAACGATTTTTAGTCAGTGCACACAAAGCTTTGGAACTTGGAGAGAAAAAAATCACGACAACTCTTTTGGTATCTCCACTAAAATCACAAGAACAACTCAAAGCTATTGGTGAAAAGTTTTATACTGAATATGGTGTCGAATTTATTGCAGTTGATTACAGAAGTGGTGGTGGCACACAAGATCAAAGTCGTGTTACTAAAGAGCAGCAGCTCTACAGACAAGATTATTGTGGATGTATCTATGGACTTACAATGCAACGTGAACAGCAAAACAAACTCCTAGATGAACTTTTTTCTCCCATTTCACAACAAATCTTACCAGGATCTATAGAGGAGAGAATTGCACTCTATACAACACGCAATGAGCTTGAAAAACAAAAGAAAAATTACAAAATAATCAAAGAAAAATTTTTAAATTATCGAGAATTTTTTTGTACATTATATAAAAATAAAACTACACAAGTTACTGCATACCCTCTTCCATATTCAACATTACCAAGAAAAAAAGCACAAGGAAGAATTGAATACACAATCAATAATATCTCTTACTGTAACAGAGATGAGATCAAATGTATTACACTCGAATACTTCAATACTCTTACATCATTTCACTATAAAAGTGTTCAAGAACTTATTTTCAACCCACCATTATTTGAAGAAGTATTAAAAATTCGACACCACATTACACAATCCCCATATGACCTTAGCCCTATTCTTGTTATTGAAGAACCCCTTGATGGAAAGTTAATACTACACCTTGATACTAAAGTATATGAAGATACACGTGAAAAACTAATCATTATATAATAATAATTTAGCTAAAATATAGAAAAATTATTTTTATAAAGGTTTCTAATTATGCTTATGGATGTTGTTGAAATTCAAAAAATCTTACCTCACCGTTACCCATTTTTACTTGTTGATCGTGTTGTGGAGCTTACACCAAAAGACTCAATTGTTGCATATAAAAATGTTTCTATCTCTGAACCTGTTTTTGAAGGACATTTTCCTGGTCACCCAATCTATCCAGGTGTTATGATTTTAGAAGGTATGGCACAAGCTGGTGGTATTTTAGCTTTTAAAAGTATGGATGGTGTTACAGAAGAGGAGATCCAAAATAAAGTCGTATACTTTATGAGCATCGACAAAGCAAAATTCAGAGCTCCTGTTAAACCAGGTGATCAACTAGAATACAGACTCTCAGTTATCAAAAACAAAGGGGCGATTTGGCTTTTAAAAGGTGAAGCATATGTTGATGGAAAATTAACAAGTGAAGCTGAACTCAAAGCAATGATCGTTGATAAATAAACATAAACTAAAGGCTTTAAAGTGAGTACTATTTCACCACACGCAATCATCGAAGATGGCGCAACAATCGGTAACAACGTTACAATAGGTCCGTTCTGTTTTGTATCTGCCCAAGCTACAATTGGAGATGGGACAATTATCGATCAAAACAGCTGTATCTATGGAAAAACTACCATTGGAAAAAACAATCATATCTTTTCCCATGCTGTTATCGGTTCTATCCCTCAAGATCTGAAATACAATGGCGAAGATGTTGAGCTTATCATCGGTGATAACAATACTATCCGAGAATTTACACTTTTTAACCCTGGTACAAAAGGTGGTGGTGGAAAAACTATTGTTGGAAACCATAACCTCTTTATGGGATATGTACATCTAGGACATGATGTTATCATAGGTAATCACTGTATCTTAGCAAATGCTGCTACACTTGCTGGTCATGTTGAGCTTGGAGATTATGTAGTTATTGGTGGAATGACACCAGTACATCAGTTTGTTCATATAGGTGATTATGCCATGATAGGAGGTGCAAGTGCACTTGCTCAAGATGTTCCACCTTTTTGTATGGCTGAAGGGAATCGTGCATCACTACGGGGACTCAATCTCACAGGTTTACGACGTCATATTGATAGAGAAGATATCAATGCCCTTAAAAGTGCATATAGAGAACTTTTTGAATCGGGTAAGCCACTAAAAGATACAGCGAGTGAACTTTTAGAAAATACAAATAATCACTATGTTACAGATCTATGTAATTTCGTGATTAAAACCAAACGTGGTATTCCGTTTGAAAGAAAAACAAAGGAAAATATATGATTCAAAGACGCTGTAGTTTTTGTGATACAATCGAAAGTAAAGAAAACCCTCTTATCGCAGGTAATGGCGTATATATTTGTAAAAGCTGTGTTATTTCTGCATATAAAGTGATGTTTGGTGATGATAAACAAGCAGCTCAAGTTGAAAACCAAGAAGAGTTACTAGATGCTGTTGAAAATCTCATGACACCAAAAGAGCTTGATAAATTTCTTGGAGATTATATCATTGGTCAAGAAAGAGCTCGCAAGCTTGTAAGTGTCGCTGTATATAATCACTACAAAAGAATTTTTAAAACTACACAAGTTGATGATGATACTGAGATCGCAAAATCTAATGTTTTACTTATTGGTCCTACCGGTTCAGGAAAAACATTGATGGCACAAACTATCGCACGTGTTTTAAATGTTCCTATAGCGATTGCCGATGCAACAAGCCTAACAGAAGCTGGATACGTTGGTGAAGATGTTGAAAACATCTTAACAAAACTGATTCAAGCTGCTGATGGAGATGTCAAACGTGCCCAAAAAGGGATTATTTTCCTTGATGAAGTGGATAAAGTTTCCCGTATGAGTGAAAATCGTTCAATTACACGTGATGTCAGTGGTGAGGGAGTGCAACAAGCTCTTTTAAAAATCATTGAAGGGTCTCAAGTAAATATCCCACCAAAAGGTGGTAGAAAACATCCAAACCAAGAGTTTACAACGATTGACACTAGCAATATCCTTTTTATCTGTGGTGGTGCTTTTGATGGTTTAGAAGAGATACTCAAAAGAAAACAGGGTGAAAATGTTTTAGGTTTTGGTCATGAGAAAAAAACCAAAGAGGAATCCAAACCAACTTTTGATATGGTTGAGCCTGAAGATCTAGTACATTATGGACTTATCCCTGAGCTTGTTGGTCGTTTACCTATTATCGCTTCACTTAATGAGATCACTGAAGATGATATGGTTCGTATATTAACAGAACCAAAAAATTCACTGATTAAGCAATATAAAAAACTTTTTGCTATTGATAATGTTGATCTTGAATTTGAAGATGAAGCATTGCGTGCTATTGCACAAAAAGCGATTAAAAGAAAAACGGGTGCTCGTGGATTACGTGCTATTTTAGAAGAATCAATGATAGATATCATGTATGAGCTTCCAGAATATAGTGGTTATGAAATTCTCGTTACTAAAGAAGTGATTGAGAATGGAGAAAAACCCGTATATATCAAAAAAACAACACAAAAAACTGCATAAGGCAAATTTATGATTTTTAATAAGATTATTGGTCTTTTTTCAAATGACCTCTCAATAGATTTAGGAACAGCAAATACTATCGTTATTGCAAAAGGGCGTGGAATTATCATTAATGAACCTTCTGTTGTTGCTGTAAAAACTGAAAAGTATGGTCGTTCTCGTGTTTTGGCTGTTGGTCATGATGCAAAAGATATGGTGGGAAAAACTCCTGGAAATATTAAAGCTATTCGTCCTATGAAAGATGGTGTTATTGCTGATTTTGATATGACTGAGAAGATGATCCGTAAATTTATTGAAAAAGCACACGGAAGAACATCACTTATCTCTCCACGTATCATTATTTGTGTTCCTTATGGACTCACACAAGTAGAAAGAAAAGCTGTACGTGAATCAGCTATGAGTGCTGGTGCTCGTGAAGTATTCCTTATAGAGGAGCCTATGGCTGCTGCTATTGGTGCTGGAGTAGATATTCGTGAACCTCAAGGGCATCTTGTTGTTGATATTGGTGGTGGTACAACAGAGATCGGTGTTGTATCACTTGGTGGTTTGGTTTTATCAAAATCTATCCGTACAGCAGGTGATAAAATCGATCAAGGGATTGTAAACTATGTACGAAGAAAGTATAATCTTCTCATTGGTGACAGGGTTGCTGAAGAGATAAAAATCAATATTGGTACTGCTGTACCACTTGATGAAGAGCTCACAATGACTATAACTGGTCGTGATCAAGTAGAGGGGTTATTAAGTTCTGTCGAACTTACAAGTGAAGATGCACGTGATGCTATGAAAGAACAACTCAAAGAGATTGCAGAAGCGCTACGTGATGTTTTAGAACAAATGCCACCAGATTTAGCTGGAGATATAGTAAATCATGGTATTATCCTAACAGGTGGTGGTGCACTTATCCGTCAACTTGACAAATATCTTTCTGATATTGTAAAGATCCCTGTTTTTGTGGCTGATGAGCCTTTATTAGCTGTTGCAAAAGGAACTGGTCGTGCTTTAGAAGAGATCGATCTGCTTCAAGAACTTTTCGAGAATGAATAAACAGTTTTTTTCTATCATTCTCTTTAGCGTACTCCTTGTGAGTACGATCTCATATTCACCTCAACTTCAATCACCAATAATAGCTATATTAAATAAAATAAAATCAAGCTATTTATCAATGATGACATCTATTGATGAAACACTTACGCAACATTTTTTGCAACAACAAACAATTATTAAACTACAACAACAACTCAAAGAGTATGAAAAAAACAAACTCCTTTTAGTTCATATAGCATCACAATTAAACGATCTCTATCAAATTAATGATACCAATATGTCTAGCAATACAAATGTTACACTAGTTCGTGCACTTTCATTTGAAAAATTTGGTGATTTTAATAGATTATGGCTTGATAATTTTAAAGATTTTCAACCAAATCATATTTATGGTCTTAGTTATAAAAATCTCGTTGCAGGTATTGTAATATCAAGTATGAATCAACCCTTAGCATTACTCAATACTGATAAAGAATGTAGTTATGGTGTCCTAATCGGCAAAGAAAAAGCACCTGGTATTATTCATGGTACAAATAATGAAACACTTGTTGTAGACTTTATCCCATCATGGTACAAAATCGCAGTAGATGATGAAGTGATAACTTCAGGGCTTGATACTATCTTTTTTAAAGGGTTGCGTGTTGGTAAAGTGGTAGCAGTACAACAGGCACAAGGATATAAAAGTGCTACTGTAATGCCCTATTACAATTCAAAAGAACCAAACTACTTTTATATCATAAAGGAAACACCATGAAAAAAATTCTTCTTCTTGTAGTATTGTTTATACTCTCCCTTCAGGCAAATGATCAAAAAATAACACTGGGCATAGGACCTTATATCCAATCACAACCATATAAAAATACTTCAGATATAGTTCTGCCATCTCCTGTTATCTTTTTTGACAATGGACTTTTATATGTTCGTTGGAGCCGTGTAGGACTCTATTTTTACGGAAAGAAAAGTGATACCCTTTCTTGGGGATTCTCATTGACAGCACAACCAAGACCTTTTGGTTATAAACCAAGTGACTCCTCTGTTTTAAATGGTATGGATGAACGAAAAACTTCTTTTGAAGGGGGATTGGCTTTTAGTGCAAGTTATCATAATAAAGAGTATATTGAAGTGATGTTTTTACACGATCTACTCCATAGAAATGATGGCTACATTGTGCGAAGTGAGATTGGAGATAAATTTGAACTTGGAAAATGGACATTCTATCCAAGTATTATTATGATCTATCAATCACAAAAATTTCTTAATTACTACTATGGTGTAAAAACTACAGAAGCTACACCACTAAGAGGTGCATATCAAACAACAGATGGTTTTGAATATGGTGTACAAACATATATCAAGTACCCTTTTACGAAAAAACTCTCAATGTTAACAAATGTACGATATGACCGTTTAAGCTCAACAGTTACAAAAAGTCCAATAGTGCAAGACAACTATATATATTCAGCACTTTTTTCTCTTATCTACACCTTCAACTACTAAAACTCATCAAATATTAAGTACCTCTTGGATATAATATCTAAATTTTTATAATTCTTTTCAAGAGGTAACAAATGCCAAAACGCACCGATATTAAAACTATTTTACTTATAGGCTCAGGTCCGATTGTTATCGGTCAAGCTTGTGAATTTGACTATTCTGGAACACAAGCTGTAAAAACACTCAAAGAGCTTGGATACCGTGTAGTTCTTATCAACTCAAACCCTGCAACTATTATGACAGATCCTGAATTTGCAGATCGTACATATATTGAACCGATCAAAGAAGATATTATTGAAAAGATCATCAAAGAGGAAAAAGTTGATGCTATTTTACCTACTATGGGTGGTCAAACTGCTTTAAATGTTGCAATGAGCATGTATGACAAAGGGATGCTTGAAGGTATAGAATTTTTAGGTGCTGATCCTCAAGCTATCAAGAAAGGTGAAGATAGACACCTTTTTAATGAAGCGATGATAAAAATTGGTATGGATCTACCAAAGAGTAAAAATGCCTACAGTGTTGAAGAGGCTATCGAAGTAGCAAAAGAGATCGGTTTTCCTGTTATCAGTCGTGCTTCATTTACACTCGCAGGTGGTGGTAGTGGTGTTGCTTATAATATGGAAGAGTTTGAAAAACTTGCAGCTGAAGGGATTAGTGCAAGTCCAATCAACGAAATAGAGATTATGGAATCTATGCTTGGTTGGAAAGAGTATGAGATGGAAGTTATCCGTGATAAAGCAGATAACTGTATCATCGTATGTTCTATTGAGAACTTTGACCCAATGGGTGTTCATACTGGTGATAGTATTACAGTAGCTCCTGCACTTACACTGACAGATAAAGAGTATCAAAGAATGCGTGATGCTTCTTTTGCAATCTTGCGTGAAATCGGTGTAGATACTGGTGGAAGTAATGTGCAGTTCTCAATTGACCCAAAAACTGGTCGTATGATTGTTATTGAGATGAATCCTCGTGTATCTCGTTCATCTGCTCTTGCTTCAAAGGCAACTGGATATCCTATTGCAAAAGTAGCAACACTTCTTGCTGTTGGATTTACCCTTGATGAGATCACAAACGACATCACAGGTACACCTGCATCATTTGAACCTGTTATCGACTATGTTGTAACAAAAGTACCACGTTTTACATTTGAAAAATTCCCAGAAGCAGTCAATACACTCTCAACTTCTATGAAGTCTGTTGGTGAGGTTATGGCTATTGGGCGTACTTTTAAAGAATCGGTGCAAAAAGCACTTTGTTCACTTGAAACTGGTTTATGTGGTTTTGATGATATCGATGCTGATGATGAATTTGTCCGTCATGAGATCCGTCGCCCTAATGCAGATAGAATCCTCTACATTGCTGAAGGGTTTAGACGTGGTATGAGCATCGAAGAGATGTTTGATACTTGTAAAGTTGACCCTTGGTTCTTATATCAACTTCAAGAGTTGATTGAAAAAGAACAAACTGTTACAGATAAAGTTCTTTTTGATGAAACACTTATGCGTGATCTTAAAGTTGATGGCTTTAGCGATAAACGTATAGCACAACTTATTAAGAAAAATGTAAATTTTGATGTCACTGAAGCAGAAGTGTATGCAAAACGTAAGGAACTTGGAGTAAATCTTGAATTTAACGAAGTAGATACATGTGCAGCTGAATTTAAAGCACTCACTCCATATTTATATTCAACAACAAACATTACAAAACTTCCAAATGTTCCAACACGCAACTCTGATAAGAAAAAAGTGCTTATCTTAGGTGGTGGTCCAAACAGAATCGGTCAAGGTATTGAGTTTGACTACTGTTGTGTACACGCAGCATTTGCACTCAAAGAGATGGATATTGAAACTATCATGTACAACTGTAATCCTGAAACAGTATCAACTGATTATGATACTTCAGATGTTCTTTATTTTGAACCTATCGATATGGAACATGTACGTGAAGTTATCGAAGCTGAAAATCCAGATGGGATCATCGTACACTTTGGTGGACAAACACCTCTGAAACTTGCAGATGGTCTTACAAAAATAGGTGCAAAAATTGCAGGAACACCATCAGCAGTGATCGATCTTGCAGAGGATAGAGAACAGTTTAGTGATTTTGTAAACAAACATGGACTTAAACAACCTGCCAATGGTCTTGCTCGAACAAAAGAGGAGTCATACATCATTGCAGAAAAACTTGGATATCCTGTACTTGTACGCCCATCATTTGTTCTTGGTGGTCGTGGTATGCGTATTGTTTACTCTGAAGATGAGCTTCGCCAATATATGGATCTTGCTATCTCTGTAAGTAATGAAGCACCTGTTTTAATTGACAAGTTCTTAGATCAGGCTGTAGAGCTTGATGTTGATTGTATCAGTGATGGGAAAGAGGTATATATCGGTTCTGTTATGCAACATATCGAAGAAGCAGGTATCCATTCAGGAGATTCTGCGTGTTCACTTCCTCCGATGAATCTTACACAAGAGATGATAGATAAAGTTGAAGCACAAACAAAAACGATCGCACTTGGTTTAGGTGTTCGTGGTCTTATGAATGTTCAGTATGCTATTTATGAGGGTGAAATCTACCTTATCGAAGTGAACCCTCGTGCAAGTCGTACTGTCCCATTTGTAAGTAAAGCAACTGGTATGCCTCTTGCAAAAGTTGCAACTCGTGTTATGATGGGTGAAAATCTTCGTGATTCACTTGCATACTATGATAAGTATGATATTGTTGAAGAGGTACATGGTTTACTTCGTCCAAAACTCAAAGGGCATGTTTCTGTTAAAGAAGCAGTATTTCCTTTCCACAAACTCTATGGAGCTGATCTTGTTCTAAGCCCAGAGATGAAATCAACTGGTGAAGTTATGGGGATTAGTTCAAATTTTGGTATCAGTTTTGCAAAAGCACAAATCTCTGCTGGAAATAAGATCCCAACAGGTGGAACGTGTTTTCTCTCGTTTGTTGATATGGATAAACAACACGCTCCAGAGATCGCACAAGGACTTGTACGTCACGGCTTTAAGCTAGTAGCTACAAAAGGAACTCAACAAGTTATTGAAGCTGCTGGAATTGCATGTGAGAGAGTATTAAAAATCTCAGAAGGTCGTCCAAATATTGAAGATAGCATGAAAAATGATGAGATAGCAATGGCTATCAATACTTCTGATAACAATACAAGTAAAAAAGATGCAGTTGTTATCCGTCAAGAAGTACTCAAACGCAATATTCCGTACTTTACAACACTTAGTGCAACTCGTGCACTGATCTTAGCTTTGGACGAGATGAAAAAAGATGAGAACTATTCATGTGCAACAGCACTTCAAGATGCACTCCTCTAGCAGGAGCTGTATTTTTAACACAAACCGATACCACTGTCGGTTTTTTATCCCAAGACAGCACAAAACTCCAAACAATCAAATCACGCCCAAGTGATAAACCTTTTATAGTAGTATATAAAGATTTTTCTACACTAAAACAACACCATAGAGTTCCTAAAAAATTTCAACGCACAATCCGTCGTGCTAAAAAAACTACTTTTATCATTAAAAACAAAGCGTTGCGTGTTGCACCATTACCACTAAACACAACTCTTCTTAATAAACTTTCATGGGTCTATTCAACATCAGCAAATGAAAGTGGAAAAAGTTTTGATCGTTCCTTTTGCCAACAACACGCAGATTATACGACAGAAGATAAAAACTCTTTATATGAGGGGATACCTTCAAAACTTTACAAGATCAACAACACTACGATAAAGAGGTTACGATGAGCAAACTATTTCAAGCACTCCTTAGTGGAATATTTTTCACCTTTATATTAGACTTTTTCTTTTTTCTTGCACTCAAACTTAACTACATAGATCCACATGGTATCGATCTATATTACAATATCTTGTTCGCAGATAATCAAAATCTTATTGTTTTTACCATTTTAAGTATTATTTGGGGCTATGTTATTATCTATCTTGGGCATAAAGTGGCTCTTGTTTTTAGTATATTACTTTTTAGTAGTGTCACACTGTTATTTATCCCATCGTTTGGTAAAGAAGTTGGAGCACAACTTTTTGAAAAGAAAAATACTACACTCCACACGAAACGTTTTACATATAAAGGTGACATCTATTATAATGGACGAAAAAATATAACTTTTTATGATTATGAACTAAAAAAGGTTATAATTCTACCAAAAAATAAAATTACTCAAGGGGTTTAGTATGAAACATATATCTTCTCTTCAACAAGGTGTTATGTTAGGAAGTGCTGGTGTTGCCATGATGGCAGTACTTAGTGGATGTTCGCAGCAACAACAAGAACAACAAGCACAAAATAAATTTTTAGTTATTGAGCAACAACCAAATGGAAAATATATTGTTGTTGAAGAGATGCCAACAGAAGGTCCAACTCGTGCGATATTACGTGAATATGATGAAAATGGTCATATGAAAGAGCGTATCATGTCTGATGAAGAGATGAAAGCACTCGCAGAACAAGAGTATCAAAGAGTACAAAACGGTACAAGCGAAACCTTACAAGAAGGTGCTGGTGATACAGGTATGGGACTAGCAGGAACTATCCTTGCAGTTGCTGCTGGAAGTTTACTTGGTAATATGATTGGTAATGCGTTAATGAATAACTCAGCATTTAAAAGAAATTCACAAGCTACCAACAGAAGTGCATACTCACGCAGTGCTTCTGGAAAATCATCTACAAAAAAAAGTAGTAGCAAAAAAAGTTTCTTTGGTGGAAGTTCTAAGAGTTCTTCTTATCGAAAAAGTAGTGGTTTCTTTGGTGGCTAAGTAATGGTACAAACAAGAAAAATCACACCCATTGATGATACAACACTTGAAGAATTAGGATTTTCATGGCATACAGATAGTGATGGCACAAAATATGTAAGTGATGCACTTGTAGAGGTCACACCACATGAGGCTGAGCACTACTACGACGTTGTTAATGAGATCTACGATATGTATATCAAAGCTGCTGAATATGTAATAGAAAATGATCTATTCTTTGAGATAGGAATCCCATTTAACTTAGTTGAGATGATTAAAAAATCGTGGGAAAATGATGTACATTGGCATATTTATGGGCGCTTTGATCTAGCAGGTGGTATTGATGGCAAACCTATTAAACTTATAGAGTTTAATGCCGACACCCCTACTGCACTCTTTGAAACAGCACTATTGCAATGGGCTATGTTAAAACATAATAACTATGATGAGTATGCACAATTTAACAATGTATATGAAGCAATCACTGAAAACTTTAAACGTCTTATTACCCTCTTTGATGATCCACAAAAGTTTGATGAATACTATGATGGATGGAAGATCCTGTTTTCAAGTATTGAAGGAAATGATGAAGAGGAAGCTACTACGCGTCTTTTACAGCAGATGGCAACAGATGCAGGATTTGCAACTGGATTTGAGTTTTTAGAGCATGTTCATTTTGATGATGAGGGGATCTACGATGCTAAAGAAAACCCTTATGAGTACTGGTTTAAACTCTACCCTTGGGAAGATATAGCAACAGATGAACCAGAACTAGCAACCATCCTTACAAATGTTATGCAAAACCAAAAAGCGATCATTTTAAACCCTGCATATACACTCTTGTTCCAATCAAAAGGGATTTTAAAAATTTTATACGATCTCTTTCCAGATTCCCCTTATTTGTTACAAACATCGTTTGAACCAATACAAGATGTCAAACAAGTAGCAAAACCTATGTTTGGACGAGAAGGAGCAAACACGCAGATTATTGCAAGTGATGGAAGTATTGAGTATAGTACAGATGGAGTGTATGAAAACTATAAAAAAGTTTATCAAGAATATGTTGAATTCCCACAAGATGCCAAAGGAAACAAATACCAAGCTGGTGTATTTTTTGCCTATGAAGCGTGTGGTCTTAGCTACAGAAAAGGTGGTGAGATCTTAGATAATATGAGCAAATTTGTTGGTCATATTATCACATAAATCAGCTATTTAGTCTATGGTCAAACTCAGGGACAATCTCCTTTAGTTTGGCTATTTTATCCTCTGTTACAACCAATTCTTCAATATCTTTATTGAGTTTTTCAATATCATAATATGTAGGTTTTGCAACGGTAATAGATTCATATTCTGTTTGTGCATCACTCTCATCAATAAGAAGCTCTTCATAAAGTTTTTCACCAGGGCGTAAACCACTAAACTCTATTTTTATTCCATCTTTTCCACTAAGTTCTATCATCTTTTGTGCTAAATCTACAATTTTAATAGGCTCACCCATATCTAAAATAAAGATCTCTCCACCTTTTCCGATAGCTCCTGCTTGAAGTACAAGTTCACACGCTTCAGGGATCAGCATAAAGTAGCGTGTTATATCTGGATGTGTTACTGTAATAGGTCCTCCAGAAGCTATTTGAGCTTTAAATTTTGGTATTACACTGCCACTACTGCCTAAAACATTTCCAAAACGCACAGCCACTATTTCTGTATCTTTTGCATCTACATTTTGCGTATAAAGTTCACATATACGTTTTGTTGTTCCCATTACATTTGTTGGGCGTACAGCTTTATCTGTTGAAATCATAATAAACTTTTCAACTTTATATTGTATAGCAAGATCAACAACGTTTTTTGTACCAATAATATTATTTTTAATCCCCTCTTGCGTGTTAAATTCTACAAGAGGAACATGTTTATATGCTGCTGCATGGATAACTATTTGAGGATTATAACGTTGAAATGTCGTTTCAAGCTCTTGTGTATCTAAAATTGTTTGCATTACTGGGATTACATTTGCGCTGTGTAACTCTTCTGTTATAGCATAAAGATTATATTCGCTATGATCTAAAAGTATTAACTCTTTTGCGCCATAACGATAGCACTGCCGTGCTATTTCACTTCCAATACTTCCCCCTGCTCCAGTAATAAGAATCGTTTTATTGTATAAAAAACTTTTAATGCGATCTTTATCTAAATCTTTTGGATGTCTTGCAAGAAGATCTTCAACACTAATATCTTCTAACTTGGTATTGTTCTGTGTATAGCCGGTGGCAACTTTTATCTCAATGTCATCTTGCGTGTTAAGTTTTTCATATACACTTTGGATATCTATATCTTTATCAACGATAACAGCTTCATATCCTATATCACTTTGTAAAAATTTTCTAAATGAGTAAACATTGATACCATTGATCTTCATACCACTGTGTTTATCGCTAATGACAGCTATTGGATAATATCCACTTTCATTATTGCTAATAGCACGGATGATATTGTTTGCATGATCTAAATCAGCAACTATAACACTGTATTTTCCCAAAGCATTAGCTTTGTATTGTTCTAAATACAATCTTTTACTAACACGCAATGCCAAAATAAGAAAAAGGGAGATAAAAAACTCTATAGCAATAATAGATCGAGGTATAATAAGGGCATTTGAACGCATAACATAGGTTATAAGCAATAACAAAAGTGTTGAAAAAACTGTAAGATAGATAAGTTTTGTTGTATCTTTAAATCCAAAATATCTCCAACTAATATCATAAATACGAAAAAGATAAAAAAGTACTATTCGACTTATAACAAGTACAGCTATACTAAGATACAAACCATCTTTAAAAACATCAGGTATTGCAAAATCGAATCGTAAATTATATGCAATATATACAGATAAAACTATAATCGATATATCAAAAAAGATAAAAAAAACAGTTCTTATGATGGTTTTTAATGTAGTACTCAAATAAATTCCTTTTGTCTGTCTACAAACTTCATACTAAAATATAACACGCAACAACTTAAAAACAACCCTATGAAAAGATTTGTATTCAAAGAGATTAATACAAAGTTTACAATGTTTATTCCCATAGCCAACAAAACAACTTTATCATGTCTATATCCTGCTTGATTAAGTCTTTGGTATGCATGTTTTTTATGTGGAGTACTTAAACTCTCATTATTTTTATATCGTCTTATAAGTGTTAATGTTGCATCAAACCAAAAGACTCCAAAAAGTACTATCCATATCCAAAAATCTCTACTGTGAAGATTTGCATAATATATAGTAAAAATAGCTATATTATACCCAAGCAATGTGCTTCCCACATCACCCATAAATATCTTTGCTTTATGCCAGTTCCAAACTAAAAAACCTCCAACAGCCACACTGAGGACTAAAAAATGTGCACCTCCAAAAAGAATATAACCTCCAAGTGCCAAGAAGATAGCTTCTGCACCTGCATACCCATCAATACCATCTAAAAAATTATATAAATTGATAAACCATATAATCATAAAAAGAGCAAAAATATTGGTTATAAATTGATTTTCTAAAGAGAATAAAAACAAGTTTAACTCAGAAAACCCACCTAAAAAATACAACCCCAAACACGCAACTATCGCTTGAACTACCAAACGAACCTTAGCACTTAGTTCATAAAGATCATCAAGGTAACTCACTACTGAAATCACAACACCAACCATCAAAGCATAATAGAGTTGTGTATCTACCTGGTTATTAAAAAAAAGGTAACTTAATCCCATAAACCAAACAACGGCAATAGCTATTCCACCACCATGTGGTGTTGGTACACTATGGGAACTTCGTTCTGTGACTTCTGCTACTAAAGCATTTTTAATGGCGTGTTGTTTGATAAAATAGGTTAGTACAAATGAACATATTAAAAGAACTATATAAAGCATCATAACCCCTTAACCATAGCTTCTATTCCATCTTCAACACTATAAGGAAGTTTCACTACATCACTCCCAAACAAATGGTGTTTTGAGTTGCGTGTATCAATCTGTAAACTTTCATAAAGGCGCTTATAAAAGCTGGGTTTGAGTTTTTTTAACAAAAGCGCAAACAATGGTATATGTATAAGAGTGATATGCTTCTTTTGTGCTTTTGCTATTGCCAAAATAAACTCTTTTGTTGAGAGTGTTGTATCATCAGCTACAAAATAGATTCCACCTTGGCGTGTTTGAATCAAATGATCAATAATATATGTAAGATTACCTATATAGATCATACTTCTTTTGTTATTTATATCTCCAAAAGGTAAAAAAGGTACTTTTGCAACAAGCTGTACCAAACTTTGGATATTTGCCTTAACACCATAACCGTAAACAATAGGAGTACGTATAATAGACACGCAAAAACTATCATCTACAAGTTCTAAAAGGCGTTGTTCAGCTTCATACTTTGTTTTTCCATAATCATCTTGTGGCTTACATTGTGTTGTTTCACTATATGGCTTTGAGCTCTCTTCACCACACACCTTGATACTACTCATAAAAACAAAATGCCCTACTCCGGCATCTTTTGCTTTTTGTGCTAGTTGGAGTGTTTGGGTGACATTTACCTCATAATACGCCTCATATGATGCCCCACCCATCTGATGTACCAATGCAGAGAGGTGTACAACAGCTTTTATCCCATCCAAAGAGAGTGCTGAAAAATCATCTTTGCGAAATGAAAAAGGGATAATGGTGTACTTTTGCCCATAATGTTGCATAAAATAGGAACCTACAAACCCTGAAGCACCTGTTAGAAGAATTTTATCCATAATAGTGTGTCTCTTGTAATATTTTTCTATTCATATCATCTCGTTGTTTATCAAAGAACCATCCCCATTTATTGAAATAGTAAATAGAACTTTGTATAGATATACGTAGAAGTTTATAGTTAGTATGTGATCCCCGTGCATATTCATGAAAAACACTTACATCAGGGTAATACAATGTTTTATAGTTTTGATGTAAACGTCTATTAAGATCCACATCTTCCATATACATAAAAATATTATCATCAAATAATCCAACATCTTTTAGTGCATCAACACGCAAAAACATAAAACATCCTGAGAGGAAAGGAACATTCATTATCTTGTCATATCCCGTATAACGCAATTCAAATTTTTGCGTCATTTTTTGTGTCCAAGAAGATGGTAAAAATCTTCGAACAATCCAATCAAACGGGGTTGGTAAAAGTTTTGCTAGGTACTGATTTGATCCATCTGGATATAAAATTCTTGGCATAATATTTGCAACATCTCGATTCTCTTGCATATACATATAGAGTCTATCAATCACCTCTTTTCCATCAAAAACAAGATCAGGATTTAAAATAACATGGTATGCAATATCTGCGTGTATAGCTTTTTTTAAGGCTATATTATGCCCTGCTCCATATCCAAGGTTTGCATCGTTAAAGATATATTCTATCCTCTCATCCAACTGTGCTAATGTTTGTAAACTATTATCTTTTGAATTGTCTACAAGGTAAAGAGATACATTATGGGATGTTTGAAAAAAACTCTCGATAACTTTTTGTATCTGCTTGGGATCATTATGGTATAAAACGATAGAAGCACTAAGTTCTATATTTGACATCTATAAACCTTTGTATTAAACTTGTTATGAGATTAACTCTCCATTTGATCTGCTGAGCTATTGAATTTCTTTTGATAGAGTAGTTATTTTGATGAATACGGTAACGAAACACTTTGGTATCAACAAAAGCAACATCTCCATAAAAATATCCATTCAATCCAAGCCACATATCATGCATAGGGATTTTTCTTGGAAAAGGGAGTACTTTTTTAAGTAAAGGCTTTGTAAACGCTATATTACACCCTATGAAACTATTTTTGATAATATTTTGTACTAATCCATTACGAACATGCAAATAAGAAAAAAGATCATCTTCTATCTTCTTTCCCGTATCATCAATACAAATACCATTATACATACGTAAAGCTATACTATCTGAAGGAATATTCAAAAAACTCTCTTTTATAACAGCTATTTTATTCTCTTCCCATATATCATCTTGATCACTTAAAACAATAATATCACCATTAACATACTCAAGAGCATGTTCGAAATTAAAAATTGGTGAATGAAATACTTTATCGGTATAGAGTTGTATACGAGAATCGTTAAAACTTTGGATAATTGCACATGTTGCATCACTTGAGCCATCATCACTGATGATAAGTTCATCAT
>Ga0256843_1001408_pt1 | contig 19008 bp, 15 predicted proteins | sample AlvinellametaG_FD_191572 | JGI IMG/M metagenome (GOLD analysis project Ga0256843, IMG submission 191572) | Pompeii worm associated microbial communities from hydrothermal vent at the East Pacific Rise, Pacific Ocean - Alvinella | ecosystem: Host-associated > Annelida > Integument > Unclassified ... | reverse complement strand
TATGAGTTAATTGAAGAGTTAGGAGGCATGCAGTGGCCTTGCAATAAGCAAAATCCAAAAGGAACAAAGCGCCTTTATAGCGATGATATGCCATGTCCAACCCAAGATGGCAAAGCAAAATTATTGCCACTTGATTGGAAGCCATTAAGTGAGAGCGTTTGCGAGGCATTCCCGTTAATACTAAATACAGGCAGAACCGTAGAGCAGTTTCATACACGCACAAAAACAGGCACTATTGGCATTTTAGAAGATTTAGCGCCAGAGGCGTGGATAGAGCTAAATAGTGCAGATGCAAAAAAGCTAAAGGTAAAAAGTGGCGATAGAATAACAATTAGTGGAGATAGAGGAAAGGTGGAAGATGTTATAGTAAAAGTAACCCAAACCAACCGAGAGGGAACTTGCTTTGTGCCGTTTCACTTTAGAGAGCAGCTTATAAATGCAATTACCTTGCCAGAGTTTGACGAAAAATCTTTTGAGCCAAACTATAAGCAGTGCGCTGTGCAACTACACTCAAGCGCCGTGCCAGAAGGTATTAAAATGGAGCAACAAGAGATTAGCGGAATTTTAGAGATGCAAAAAGATAGTATAAAAGTAGAAGATAGTGTAAATGTAAAAAAGGCACTTGAAGAGAGCCTAAAATTATAAAAATAGATTTTTAAAAGCTTTGTAAGCACTGTTTAGAAGTAAAATTGCAAAGCCTACAAATAGTATAGATGCAGTTTTATTAATAGCTATTAGTAAAGACTCTTTTAAGTCTATTTTAGAGCTAATAAAGGCAGAAATTAAAAATGCTAATGATATGCCTATAAATAGTGAAGCTAAAGATAGTAATATAGATTTTGCCATAAAGGGGGTTATTACTACTGCAAAAAATATCATAGCTTTTGGGTTAGATAGGTTTAAAAGTAGAGCCTCTTTATATATTTTAAAACCCTTGAAGTTATCGCAACTTTTATCTAAATTTGGAGTGTCATTGAATATTAAATATGCAATTTTAAATAGATAAATAGCGCCAAAAAAGCCAATAATTAGTTGAAAATATAGATTTTTACTAAGTGTAGCACCAACTATTGCAACAAGCAATAGATAGATAATATTTCCACTTAAAATACCAAAAACTGCCCAATATGCTGGGATTTTTCCTTTGCATAAACCTTGCCTTATTACATAAAATATATCAGGTCCTGGCGTTATTGCTGCTATAAAACCCATTGTTGCTAATATTAAATAATCCATAGATACTCCAATAATTTACCATTAGATATTATACAAAAAATTATTTCATATTGTATAACTTGAGTTAATTTTAAATATTTTAAAAATGTTCTGGATATTTAAACTATTTTAGTTTGATAACTTGACATAATAAAGCAATAGTTGTATAATTAACCAACTAGTTAGTTAAGGTAATTTATGAGGGATGCAAAAAAGAGTAGAGAAAAGATTATTCAAAATGCAATTGAGCTATTTTCTAAAGAGGGGTATCATAAAACTTCACTAGATGATATTGCAAAAAAGAGTAATATAAATAAAGCTATGATTTTTTACTACTATAAAAGCAAAGCAGGGCTTTATGAAGAGGTTATGAGTAAAACTTTAAGTGATATATATAGCACTATAAAAGAGGCTATAAAAAACTCTAGCAGAGCAAAAGATAATTTAAAAATTTTTATAGAAACATATGCAAAATATTGTATTAAATATTCATATTTGCCACCTCTTCTTTTAAGGGAACTTAGCAGTAATGGGCAGAATTTGCCATTTGAGATGCGGAATAAAATGTATCAACTCTTTTTACTTTTGGATTCAATTTTAAAAGATGGGCAAAAAAGAGGAGAATTTAGAGAGAATATTTCTATTGTTATACACTTTATGATAACTGGCACACTAAATCTATTTATAGTAAGCAAACCACTTAGAGAAGATGCTAAAGAGTTTGACTCATCTTTTCCTTCTGCAACAGAGTATAGTATAGAAGAGATATGCAGTTATATTTATAAAACCATTTTAAAAACCTTGGAGGTATAGATGAAGAAAGTTTTATTAATTGTATTGAGTTTAAGTTTGGCAAATGCAACTACACTCACTACACTTTTTAACAAATTAAAACAAAATGCTCATACAAAGAGTGATATTTTGGCAATTTTGCAAAGTAGAGTTAATCAAAAGGCTATAGAGGCTAAGTTGTATCCAAAGCTAAATTTAAAACTTAGTGCTAATCACTATACATTTAATAATGCATTGCGTCCTCTAACGCCAAAAGAGTCTAAGCTTTTAGCTAATAGTCCTCAACCTTTTGGGCATAATATTTATAAAGAAACTATAATTTTCTCTATGCCTATTTATGTAAAATCTATTTATACTTTAGAGGAGAGTGCTAAAGTTATGCAACTTAGCCAAAGAGCCAAAAAGAGATTAAATTTAATAAAAAATCAAGCACTTATTGTAGGAGCAGATGCAAATTTAAGATATTTAGAGGAGCTTGAAGGTGCTTTAAAGCATAAAAAACAGAGACTTTTAACAATTAGAAGAATTACTAAAAAGGCAATAAAATTAGGCAGACTGCCAGAGTCTGAGTTATTTAAAATAGATGATAAAATATCTCAAATAGATATTAGTCAATTGGATATTAAGCTCTCTAAAGAGAAGTTAAAAGAGAGTATTAATAGTTTAACAGGTTTATATTTGAAACATTCAGTAGCAATTAAAAAGGTGCAAAAAATTAGAAAAAATAGCTTTTTAGCACTGCAACCTTTAAAGATTGCTCTAAGGGCAAATTATCTTAGAGCAAAAGCAGCAAAAGAGCAGAGATACCCAACTGTTACAATGCATTCAAGCTATACTCTTTCTCAAACAAATGCCTATAATACAGACTCTTTAGTGCATGAAAACTATGGTTCTATTGGGATTGATGCAAATATTCCACTTTATAATAAAGAGTTAAATGAAAATATAGAGCTTAAAAAACTAGAAGTCTTAAAAAGCAAAATAGTGATTAAAAAGATAGAAGATGAATTAAAAGCCAAGGCAAAAAGATTGCAAAAAAGTTTAATAATGCTTTATAAAGAGAAAAGATATTATGCAAAAAGTATTAAAAATAAAAGAAGACTTTTAAATATTGCAAGAGTTAGTTATGAAAACCAGATGATGAGTATAGAAGAGTATTTAAGATACCAAGATGATTTAATATATCAAGAGGCAAATATTTTTAAGGTAAAAGCTAAAATTACTGAAACTCAAGCCCAATTAGCTATGCTTTATGGAAACAATTTAGAAAGGATTTTTAGATGAAAAAATTAGCACTTTTAATAAAAATTTTAGTAGCACTAATAGTTGTTGCTATTTTAGTATTTGCAGGAAAAAAGGCAATAGAAGCAAAAAAAGCAAAAGAGTCAAAAACTCCTGTTGCAAAAGTTTATCCAATATATGTGCATACAATTAAAGCACATAAAGAAAAAGTAGTTTTAACTCTACCATACTTAGCTACTGCAAAAAATGCAAATGATTTGAGTATATCTTCTAAAATTCCAGCAAGAGTTTTAAGTATAAAAAGTAGCGGAGATAGTGTAAAAAAGGGAGAAGTAATAGCAAAATTAGATATTAGTGATATAAAAGCACAAATTAATAGTATTAAGATCTCTTTAAAAAATTTACTTTTAACACATAAACGCTCTTTAGCTCTATTTAAAGCAAAAGGTTTGTCAATTGAGCAGTTGCAAAAAGAGGATAATGAGATTGCAAATTTAAAATCAAAATTAAAAAGCTTAAATAATCAATTAAGTTATGGAACTATAATTTCTCCAATTGATGGTATTGTTTCTCAAAAAATTGCTTCTGTTGGTGAGGTGGCAATGCCTGGAAAACCACTTTTAAATATTAAAGCAAAAAGTGGTTTTTATCTTTTGTTGAGATTAAGCAAAGAGCTAAATGCAAAAGATATTATTTTTAATAAAAAGATATATAAATTAGAAAATTTACATAGCACATATCAGGGCTTAGCAGAGTATAAAGCTTATGTAGATGGCAAATTAAATAGTGGAGAGCTTGTTGATGTTGATGTGGTAGTATTTGATGGAGATGGATATTTATTGCCATTTGATGCAATTTTAAATAGAGATGGTAAGAGTTATTACTTTGTAGCGCAAAAAGATAAAGCCATAGCAAAAGAGGCTAAGATTGTTGCAAAGGGTGAACAAGGAGTTATATTGAATTCTTTAAAAGATGGTGAAAATATTATAGTTCAAAAGGCAGATATTTTGTTGAAACTCTTAAGTGGCACAAAAATTGCTATTAATAAGGATTAGAGATGTTTTTTGACTTTTTTTATAAACGCCCATATATGCTTTTTAGCATTATTTTTGCTTTTTTTATAATGGGTGTGGTTGGTTTAAAGACACTACCTAAAAACCTTTTTCCAGATGCTAATCCAGCTAAGATAATTGTAGTTACAAAAGTTCCTGGAGCTACTGCAAAAGTTGCTGCTTCAACAGTATCTAAACCAATTGAGGAGGAGCTTTCGCGTATTAATTTGGTAAGTGATGTAAGTTCTATAAATATGCCAAACTTCTCAATTGTATCAGCTGAATTTAGCTATAAAAAGAGTTTAAATTCAGCAGCAGTTGATGTGGCAAATGCAATTAATATTGCTAAAGCAAAGTTGCCAAGAGGGGTAAATCCAGCAATTTATACAGCAGGAGATTTTACTTTGCCAGTAGATGTAATTGCACTTAGTCCAAAAGATAAAAATATAACATTAGCCGAAATTAGAAAAATTGCAGATAGTTTTATAAAACCAGCTTTACTTAGTAATAAAAATATTGGTAATGTTGAGGTTTTTGGAGGTTATCAAAGCTCTATAAATATTGAAGTAGATCCATTCAAAGCCAAAAAATATGGAATAAATTTTGCAGATATAGCTAAGGTAATTGAAGCAAATAACAAAGATATTCCAATAGGTTTTATAAAAGGTGATAATAGTTTTTATACTGTTACTATTTATGGCGAAAAAGATAATATTTTGGCACTAAAAAATCTATTAATAAAGCCAAATATACGCCTTGGAGATATTGCAAAAGTTAAGTGGAGTTATCAAAAAAGAACAAGTGCATATATTGGAAATGGGCAAGATGCTATAGCTTTATCGATACAAAGAGCGCCTGGAGGCAGTGTGCTTGATGTTAGTGATGCTGCTAGAGCTGAGATGAAAAAGCTAAAACTTAAATATCCAAATATAAAATTTAGTATTAGCGATACTCAAAGAGATTTGGTAGAACAAGCCAATAGTAATATGCTTGAGGCATTGCGTGATGCTATAATTTATACACTACTTGTAATTATGATATTTTTGGGTAATATTAGAGCAATTATTGCTGCAGGATTATCTATTCCAATGGTCTTTTTCTCTACAATTGCAGTAATTTGGTTAATGGGAGGGGAGTTAAATATAATTGTTTATACTGCTATTATATTAGCTCTTGGTATGCTAACAGATGATGCAGTTGTGGTGCTTGAGAATATTGAAAGGCATTTAATTCAAGAGCATGAAAAGCTTGAAGATGCTATAAAACATGGTGTAAAAGAGGTTTTAGCACCTGTGCTTTCTGGAACTATTGCTACAATTGTAATTTTGTTTCCTTTGATGTTTGTTGGTGGTTATCCAGAAAAGATTTTTAAACCGATGATTTCAACACTTATTATTGCACTAATTGTAAGTTATATTTTGTCTGTTACTTTTATTCCTATATTGTCAAAATGGCTCTATAAAAATGGAGCTAAAAAAAGTAAAATAGAGCTTGGTTTTGAGTGGCTTTATCAAAAAAGTATAGGTAGATTAATTGCACCTTATGAGGGTGTTTTAAAGTTTTCTAATCCAAAAAGTTTTTGGAGATTTCCACGACGAATGATGCTTACAGCTGGAGTTGTGGCATTTTTGATATTTTCTCTAAAGGGAGTAATGCCAACTATTGGAAAAGATGCTATGCCACCTATGGATACTGGAATTATTAAAGCTCAAATTGCATTTAGCTCTAATGATAGTGTAGAGAGCGCTCAAGAGAAGTTAAAACCATTTTTAAAGTGGCTAAATAGAGAGCCTTGGCTTATTAGAAGCTCTATTGCATTTGGTAGTGAAGCTGGAGTTTTAAGCCTTGGTAGTGGAAATGAGCCAACAGAGGCTTCTATTACAATATATGCAGTAAATAGATTTGAGAGAAATGCTACAATTTGGCAATTAGAAGATAAAATTAGAGATAAACTTGCAAAGCTTAATGGTATTAAAAAAGATGATGTTTTTGATTTTGGAGCAACGGCAGTTTCTAGTGTAAAAGCTACAGTAGATACTAGAATTAGTTCTCCATATATTGAGGGTTTAAGCAAAGAGGCAAATTTGGCTAAAGATGCTATGCAAAAGGTAAAGGGCTTAACTTCTGTATCTACCTCTTGGGGTAAAGATTTTAGTGAATATGTTATAGATATAGATAGAAACAAAGCTCTAAAGTATGGTTTAAATCCATATATGGTAGCTGCACAAATTCCAATTAAGGGGCAAATAGTTTCACTTAATGCTAATTTAGAGTCTATGAATACTCAATATATAAGATTATATTTGCAAAAAAGATTTACCCAAAATTTAGAAACTCTAAAACTATTGCCAATTAGCACTAAATTTGGAGAGATTCCTCTATCTCAAATTGCAACAATTAAAAAGGAGTTAACATACTCTAAGATTGAGCGTGATAATTTGCTATACTCAATAGATGTGAATGGCTATAGAAGCAGACGACCTGTAACACACCTTACAGATGATACAATAGAGGCTCTAAAGCATATTGATAAAAAGTCATTTGAGTTTAAGCAAAGTGGTGATATTGCAACTATTAGTGATTCGTTTGAAAGAATGATTAAGGCTATTGGACTTGGAGTAGTGCTTTTACTTTTGGCACTTATTGCTATTTATAAATCAATAAGAATGGCATTTATTATGATTTTGGTATTACCACTATCATTAATAGGAGCAGCTTGGGGAATGATGATTTTTAATAAACCTAGCTGTATGCCAAGTTTACTTGGCATATTATTGCTATTTGGAATTATTATAAAAAATGCAATATTGTTAATAGATTTTTATCAGCATAATAGAGAAAAAGGAGAAAGTCCATTCCAAAGTGCTATAGATAGTGTTACAGTGCGTTTTAGACCTGTTATGATGACTGCCTTTGCTACAATTGCAGGAATGGTGCCAATAGCTTTAGAAGAGGCTGTTGGATTAGAGCGTTTAAGCCCACTTGCAGATGTTGCAATAGGAGGATTATTGATTGGAACACTATTAACACTAATTTATATACCAATGTATGCTTATATTAGTGATAGAGATAAGAGATAATGTTATGTCATGAGATGAAGAATAAAGAGGTTTTAAATAGCTCTTTTAAAGAGTATCCTCTTTTTATTGGTGTATTATATGGTGATAAAATAGAGTGTGAAAAATTTTCTAAACGATTAAGTTGTGCAATAAAACATTTACCAATTAGAGTGGAATTTAATTATGAAAGTAATACTTTAGAAGCTATAAAAAAAGGGATAAGAGTAGATCCTACTTTTGTTTTAGATGATAAAATATTGTTTGAAGGATTAGTTCAAGCCGAAGAGATAACTAAAAAATTTGAAGATATATTAGAACTTTTAGATTAATTTATTTTATTAATATGGGAGTATAACTCCCATAAGAGAGATTATAGTTTACCGTCTAAGTGGTCTGCTAATCTTTGTAACTTCTCTTTGTAAGCTTCAATATCGAAATCTTTTACTCTTGCTACACCATCTTTAATAGCAGCTTCAGCAACTGCAGATGCTACATATACAAGAACTCTTCTATCAAATGGAGATGGAATAATATACTCTGGTCCAAATGTCATATCATCTCTACCGTGAGCTTTTTGAACATGCTCAGGAACTGGCTCTTTTGCAAGTGCTGCTAAAGCTCTTGAAGCTGCCATTTTCATATTTTCTGTAATTTTAGTTGCTCTAACATCTAAAGCACCACGGAAAATTTGAGGGAATCCAAGAACATTATTTACTTGGTTAGGGAAATCGCTTCTTCCTGTTCCAATAATTAAATCAGGACGAGCCTCTTTTGCAAGTGGTGGCATAATTTCTGGAGTTGGGTTAGCACAAGCAAATATAATTGGGCTTTTATCGCTCATTGTTTTAACCCATTCAGGTTTAATTAAATCTGGTCCACTAAGTCCTAAAACCATATCTGCATCTTTCATTGCATCTTCAAGTGTTCTATCTGGTGTTTCAAATGCAAATTGTTGCTTATATTTGTTTAAATCATCTCTACCACTATGAATTACACCTTTGCTATCTAGCATAGTAATATTTTTAACACCAAGTGCTTTATACATATTTGCACAAGCAATTCCACTAGCTCCTGCACCAATAACAACAACTTTTAAATCTTCTGCTGGTTTGCCACTCATCTCTAAAACATTAATTAAACCAGCTGTTGTAATAACTGCTGTTCCGTGTTGGTCATCGTGGAATACTGGAACATTACAAATCTCTTTTAATCTCTCTTCAATTTCAAAACATCTTGGAGCTGAAATATCTTCTAAGTTTACACCACCAAAGCTATCAGCCATAGCAGCAACAATATTTACAATTTCATCAACATCTTTTGTGTTTAGTTCAATATCAACTGCATCAACATTTGCAAATGTTTTAAATAAAACACCCTTACCTTCCATTACTGGTTTACCTGCTAAATGCCCAATATCTCCTAAACCAAGAACTGCAGTTCCATCACTAACAACTGCTACTAAGTTACCCTTATTTGTATATTCATAAGCTTTATCTATATCTTTTTCTATTTCAAGGCAAGGGAAAGCAACACCCGGGCTATATGCCATTGATAACTCTTTTTCTGTGTTACAAGGTTTTGTTAAAAGTGTTCCTGTTTTTCCGTTTGTATCAAATTCGCTTTGCGCTCTATGGTATTGTAGTGAATCTTGTTCAAATTGATTGCTCATTTTTTCTCCTAAATTGGTTTTATTTTGATAGATTCATTTTACCATTTAGGCTATTAATTCAAAAAATTTTTCTCTTGATTTGACTCTTTTTTTTGTAAGTGTAACTTTTTGAACATTTATATAATAGTGATGTATAGAAGCGAAACATTCTAACTTTAGATATAGATAATAAGTTAAATTATAAAAAAATAGTATAAATTAATTAGATAAATTTGGACAAAAAGTGATTAAAAATGGATATTAAAAAGTGGTGGCCCTGGACGGAATCGAACCGCCGACACAGGGATTTTCAATCCCTTGCTCTACCGACTGAGCTACAGTGCCACAATTAAGTGAGTGAAATTTTAGCTAAATAAGCTTAATTAAAACTTAATTTAAAAGCTTTATAGTGATTTTACAAAACTTTTAAACTCATCTCCTCTTTGTGCGTAAGAGTTAAATTGATCCAAACTTGATGCTGCTGGTGCAAGAAGGGCTATAGTGTTAATATTATGCACTTTATTGATGGCTTCTACTGCACTATTTAGGTAGTGATGAGCTTGGCATTTAATGTTGTATTTTTTAGATAATTGCTCTAGTTTCTTAGTATTTGAGCCAATTGCATAAATTGTTAAATTTAGATGCTTTAAATATTCAAAAAGTTCATTTAAGTCAACGCCTTTATCATCACCACCTAAAATTAGGTGTAGCTCCTTGTTTTTATAAAGTTCTAAAAGTTGTATAGTTGCATCGATATTAGTTGCTTTTGAATCATTTATCCATACTCTATTTTGGCTATCAGTGAGTTTTTCTTGGCGATGAGCATCTACTTTAAAGCTATTTATTAAGTTGTAGTCTATTTCATCAAAAAGAACTTTTGTTGTAATTAGGGCAAATAGGCTATCTAATAAAAATGCACCTTCAAATTTAATTTTAGATACATCTATATCAAATTTTTTAGCTAAATCTTCTGCCCCTTTATACTCTACAACCCAAGCATTTGTTTGAGGCAAAGGTAAACCTTTTGGAATTAGTGCCAATTCTCCCTCTTGCATAAACTCTAGTGGCTTTAGTTTGTCTGCAATGTAAGCCTCTTTAGAGCCATGCCAATCTAGGTGGTCTGGTGTAATTGGTAAAAGCATATAGATATTTGGCTTTGCCTCTTTTGTATGGTGCAAAGTAAAAGAGCTAGTTTCTAGCACCCAAATAGGTGCATTTTTGTTAATTAATTCTGCTAGAGGTGTGCCAATATTTCCTCCACTTAATGCCCCTTTTTTACTTAATAGGTGTGTTGTCATTTGAGTTGTTGTAGTTTTGCCATTTGTGCCACTAATCCAAATTGTGTATGGTTTTTTTTCTAAATTATAGTAGTTGCTTAGAAAAAAATCATACTCACTTATTAAATTTTTTGCATTTTTTACTAAAGGATTGTTAGGATATAAAGAGGGTGTTGCAATCTCTAGCTCAAAATCTTTATTTTGAAACTCATTTGCTGGATAGATTTTATTATTTAATTCATCTACTTTTAACTCTTTTGTATTATCATCAAAAAATATACACTCTCCAGCTAAAAGCTTAGAAATTGCCTTTGTTGTTTTACCATAGCCAAATAGGGCTAATTTATCTTTGTTTATCATTATCTAATCTTTAATGTAATTAGTGCAATTAGGTTTGCAACCATAGCTATCATCCAAAAGCGAACTATAATTTTAGATTCATCCCAACCCTTCATCTCAAAGTGATGATGGATAGGTGCCATCAAAAAGATTCTCTTTTTTCTTAATTTATAGCTACCTACTTGCAAAATTACAGATACAGTTTCTATAACAAAAATAATACCAATTAAAATTAATAAAATTTCACTCTTTGCTAAAATTGCCATATAACCCAAAAATGCTCCAATTGCCAAAGAGCCAGTATCTCCCATAAATACCTCTGCTGGATATGAGTTATACCATAAAAAGCCAAGTAGTCCACCTGCAAGTGCTGCTGCAATTATAACAACTTCACCAATACCTTTAATATTTGGCAATAGCAGGTAGCTAGAGAATATTGCATGTCCCATAATATATACAATAATACCTAAAGTTGATAGGGCTATTATAGTTGGAACTGTTGCTAAGCCATCTAATCCATCGGTTAAATTTACAGCATTACTTGAAGCTATCATTACAACTACCCATAGAGCTATTGAGTAGTAGCCCATATCAAATAGAGGAGTTTTTATAAAAGGAACATAAAATGTAGTTGGCATTCCATTGAAATATAAGATTAAAGATACTATAAGTGATATAATAATTAAAAGTCCCATTTTTGCTTTGGCGCTTAGACCTTGTAGGTTATCTCCACTTAATATTTTTCCTAAATCATCTTTCATACCTACAGCTGCAAACCCTATAAGTGTAATAAGTCCACCAATTGCATAAAGGTTATTTATTTTAATAGTAAATAGCGAAGCTATAATTGTTGCTAAAATAAATATTGCACCACCCATTGTAGGTGTGAATTTTTTATTTTCATGGGCTTTAACCCACTTATTTATTGGTTGGTTTGCTTTTTTGGATTTTGCCCATTTTATATATTTTGGCATTAAAAACATAGTTAAAGATAGAGCGATAAAAAAGGCTATACCAGCCCTAACAGAAATATATTGAAAAATATTTATATTGAGTAATTCATAAAAGTAATAAAACATTTAGCCAACTTTCAACTTTTTAAAATAATATTAATGGTATTTTACTAAAAAAATTTTATAATAAGCAAAGATATTTCAAAAGGATATACTAAATGTCTAAAAAGACGCTATTAATTATAACAGATGGTATAGGATATAAGCCAAATAGTAAAGCAAATGCGTTTGAAGCAGCAGATACACCAACATATGATAAGCTATTTAAAGAGGTGCCACATACTTTAATTTCTACTCATGGCTTAAGCGTTGGTTTGCCAGAGGGTCAGATGGGAAATAGTGAAGTTGGGCATATGACTCTTGGAAGTGGCAGAGTGCTTTATCAAGATTTAGTAAAAATTTCACTAGCTTTAAAAGATGGCTCTTTAGCTAAAAATGAAGCACTAAATAGTATTTTAAGTAGTAGTGATACTATTCATATAGTTGGATTACTAAGCGATGGTGGGGTGCATTCTCATATAGAGCATATTATTGGTTTGGCAAAAATTGCTAAAAGTGCTGGTAAAATGGTGTGGTTGCATCCAATTACAGATGGGCGTGATGTATCGCCAACAAGTGCGCCAATTTATCTTAAGCAGCTAGAAGAGATTTGTGATAATAGTATAAAAATTGCAACAGTTAGTGGGCGCTACTACACAATGGATAGAGATAATAGGTGGGATAGAGTAAAAAGGGGTTATGATGCTATTGTAAATGCTACTCCAAAAAGTGATATAACTCCACTAGAGTATATTGAACAAAGCTATGCAAAAGATATTACAGATGAGTTTATAGAGCCAACTGCATTTGAAGGATATGATGGAATGCAAAATGGAGATGGAGTAGTTGTTGCAAACTTTAGAAGCGATAGAGTGCGAGAAATTACAACAGCTCTTGGGGCAAAAGAGTTTAATGAGTTTGAGCGTAAAGATATAGAGTTGCATATTGCTACAATGACAGAGTATGATAAAACATTTAATTACCCTGTAATGTTCCCAAAAGAGGCGCCTAAAAATACATTAGCAGAGATAATTAGTTGCGAAGGTTTAAGCCAACTTCACACTGCAGAAACAGAAAAGTATGCACATGTAACTTTCTTTTTTAATGGTGGAATAGAAGAGCCTTATGAGAATGAGAGTAGGGTATTAATTCCTAGTCCAAAGGTTGCAACTTACGACTTAAAACCCCAAATGTCAGCACCAGAAGTTGGCAATGCAGTTAGAGTTGCTATGAAAGAGGATTATGATTTTATAGTAGTAAACTTTGCAAATGGCGATATGGTAGGGCATACGGGCGTATTTGAAGCGGCAGTAAAAGCAGTAGAAACTGTAGATGAACAAATAGGAAAAATCTTAGAAGTTGCAAAAGAGAAAGAGTATAATGTTATTTTAACATCAGATCATGGAAATTGCGAAGAGATGATAGATGAGAATGGAAATATTCTTACAAATCACACTGTTGGTGAGGTGTGGGCATTTGTTATTTCCCCAAAAGTTAAAAAATTAAAAAGTGGTGGTGGACTAAATAATATAGCACCAACTATTTTAGAGCTTATGGAGCTAGAAAAGCCAAAAGAGATGGATGAGAGCCTTATTGTAAGGAAGTAATAGGTAAAAAGTAAAAGGTAAGAATTTTTGAAAGTGTTTTTTATATATTTTAGAAAAGAGTAAAATATTAGCTTTTTGATATAATTACATAATTCAATTAAAAAGGAAAAGAAGTGAAATTTAGTGGAAAAAATGTTTTAGTAACAGGTGCAAGTAGAGGAATAGGGGCGCAAATTGCAAAAACTTTAGGTGAGTTTGGGCTTAAGGTTTGGATAAATTACAGAAGTGGTGCAGTTGAAGCAAATGAGGTAAAAGAGGCAATTATAGCAAATGGTGGAAGTGCAGAGATAATTGGCTTTGATGTAAGTGATGAAGAGGCATTTGTGGGGGCAATTAAGCAAATTGTAGAAGCAGATGGAGAGCTAAGTTATCTTGTAAATAATGCAGGTATTACAAAAGATAAACTTGCAATGCGTATGAAGACAGATGAGTTTATGGCAGTAATTGAAGCAAACTTAAAATCTGTATTTATAGGGTGTAGAGAAGCGCTAAAAGTGATGGGTAAAAAGCGTTTTGGAAGTGTTGTAAATGTTGCAAGTATTGTTGGTGAGACTGGAAATGCTGGGCAAACAAACTACTCTGCAAGTAAAGGTGGAGTAATTGCTATGAGTAAATCTTTTGCACAAGAGGCAGCACCAAGAGGTATAAGATTTAATACTGTAACCCCAGGATTTATAGCAACCAATATGACAGATGTTCTAAAAGATGAGGTAAAAGAGGCATTTATAAGTAAAATTCCACTAAATAGATTTGGAGAGCCAAAAGAGGTAGCAGATGCAGTAGCATTTTTGTTAAGTGATTACTCAAGCTACATCACAGGCGAAACCCTAAAAGTAAACGGCGGAATGTATATGTAGTTTTTTTGGCTTTTGCCAAAAAAACTTAAAGTATAGAGTCAATAGTGAAGAACTTTTTTATATATATACTCTCAAAGGAATGAAAGGGTTTCAACCTTTCTTAAAATATTAAACTAGCTCTCATTGGAGATGATTTGAATTAAGATAAAAATCTACTTGGTTTATCAAATAGAATAAAATAGATTCATAGAAAGTAAAACTTATGTTTTATCGCTCTTTTTGAGAGATTTATTTTTTATATACAAACTATTAAAATGGTAGAGGTTAAATTATATGAAATTAAATATTTATCAAATTGATGCTTTTGCTAAAGAGAGTTTCAAGGGTAATCCTGCTGCTGTTTGCCCACTTGATAGTTGGATAGATGATAATATTATGCAAAGTATTGCTCAAGAGAATAATCTTTCAGAAACGGCTTTTTTTGTAAAAAATGGAGATATTTTTCATATAAGATGGTTTACTCCTACTAAAGAGGTTGATATGTGTGGTCATGCTACCTTGGCAAGTGCATATGTAATATTTGAGATTTTAAAATATAAAAATAGTGAGATTATATTTAACTCTAAAAGTGGTATATTAAAGGTTAAGAAAAGTCAAGATATATATAAAATGGATTTTCCAGCTCAAAAGATAGATAAGTGTAAACTTCCAAATGTAGTTTTAGAAGCATTTGATAAAGAGCCAAAAGAGTCTTATAAATCAATGGATTATATATTGGTATTTGAAAATGAAGATGATATTTTAGATATTAAACCAAATTTTGAGCTTTTAAAAGGTATAGATTGCAGAGGTGTAATAGTAACAGCAAAATCAAAAGAGTATGATTTTGTATGCAGGTTTTTTGCACCTAAATATGGTGTTGATGAAGATCCAGTAACAGGCTCTGCATTTACTCAATTAATTCCATATTGGGCAAAATTACTTAAAAAAGATAATTTTAGAGCAAGGCAAGTATCTAAAAGAGGTGGAGAGCTTCTTTGTAATCTCTTGGGAGATAGAGTAGAGATTGCAGGATATGCAAAAAAGTATTTAGAAGGAGAAATTGAGTTTTAAAATATTAGGGTTTAGTTCTTCAATTTATCTTTTTGTAGTGTAAAGTTTTTTAGTAATTGTAGCTAAATATATTTTTATAAATATTATATATAAAACAGCATTTATTAGATGTGTCAAAATATGGGCAATTTGATTTTAAAATTATTTTAAAACCCACTTAAAAGGCACTTTTCCCATATTTCAAAATGACATAAATTACAAATTATATACCAATTGCTACTATAATCTTGTTAAAATAAAAAAAGGATATAGATATGTTTAAAGAGTTTAAAGAGTTTTTAATTAAGGGTAATATGGTTGATATGGCAGTTGGATTTATTTTTGGTGCTGCTTTTGCAACAGTGATTAAATCTTTAGTAAATAATGTAATTATGCCACCAGTTGGTAAACTTTTGGGAAATGTTGATTTTTCACAACTTTTTTATGCTTTAGATGGTAAAGAGTATGCAAGTTTAAAGGCATTAGAGAAAGCAGGAGCTCCTGCGATTAAGTATGGGGTATTTATTAATGATTTAATCTCATTTTTAATTTTGGGTTTTGTAGTATTTATGTTTATAAAATCTTATAACAAAATGAAAAAAGCAGAACCTAAAGAGGCACCAACAACTAAAAATTGTCCTAAGTGTGCTATGGAGATTCCAGTAGATGCTAAAGTTTGTGGTTATTGTGGTAATGATTTTTAAGTTGTCTTTAGTGGGTTAAGTCCCACCTTGTGATAGCTATTATTAGCTTACCACTCAAAATAAGTCTTAACAGTTCCTAGTTTAGGATACTCTAACTCTATATCACCATCTTTTGTTTCAACAGTAATTTTCTTCTCATCAGCAAATTTTAAAATCCCTTTTAATTTGCCTTCACCAAGAATTTTTACTTTTACTTTTTCTCCAATAGAGTTTATAAAGTGGCTAGGTTTTGTTAATTTGCGCTCAATTCCTGGCGAACTTACCTCGAATCTATACTCTCCACTAACTGGTGGTGTTATATCTAAAAGAGGAGAGGCATCGCGTGAAATATCGGCACAAAGGTCTAAATTTACACCATTTTCATTTACAATATATACTCTAAAGATAGTTTCGCCATTATCTTGGACAATTTCACTATCATAAAGCTTTGCACCGTGAGAATTTATTATTTTTTCTATCTCATCAATTATTTCCACTACTCTTTCCTTCTATTTGCTTAAATAACTCATCAATTCTACTAACTTGGTCTAAAAAGTTGTCAAATTCAAATTTGAAGTTTGGGCTTCTATACCACCCCTCACTTTGGCTTACATAGTTTTTTAAAAATCCTTCAACTTTACGAAGTTTTTTTAAAATTTCATTTTGCTCACTATTGTTTAAGCCAGTTTTATCTAAATAGACTTTAGAGTCATATCTTCCACGAGAGCATACAACTTCAGTAACAGTTAAATTTTGTAACTGTTCGTCATCAAGCATAGCAAAGGCTTCTGGTAAAACCTCTTTTAGTGCCGATTCTGTTCTTTTTCTTTTTATCTCTGCTGGATTCATAGTTTAGCTTGTTCCTCAACACTTTTAAATGTTTCAATAACATCACCCTCTTTAATGTCATTGAAGTTTTCTAGCATAATACCACAATCATAACCTTTTCCAACCTCTTTTACATCATCATTAAAGCGTTTTAATGAGCTAATAGTTGTTGTATAAACTACTACACCATCTCTAATTAATCTTGCACCTGCATTTCTCTCTATTTTACCATCAGTTACCATACAACCTGCGATTGTTCCAACTTTAGCAACACTAAATGTTTGTCTAACTTCTGCTTGACCTGTAACTTCTTCACTAATTACTGGACTCATCAATCCACTAAGAAGAGCTTTAACATCATCTAATAATTCATAAATAATGCTATATGATTTTATCTCTACACCAAGCTCTTTTGCTTTATTTTTTACTGCACCAGTTGGACGAACATTAAATCCTATAATCATAGAGTGTTCACTTGCATCTGCTAAAATAACATCACTTTCTGTAATTCCACCAACTCCACTATGAATAACTTGAACTTCTACCTCTTCATTTTTAAGTTCAGCTAATGCTTTTTTAATTGCTTCTAGTGAACCTTGAACATCTGCTTTAACAAGAAGTGGCAATTTTTTAATTTTACCCTCTGCAATTAAAGCTCCTAGTTCATCAATTGAAACTTTAGTTGAGCGAGATAGCTCTTTTGCTCTTGCTAACTCTTTTCTTTTATTTGCAACATCTGTTGCCTCTTTTGCACTATCTACAGCAACCAAAATATCCCCAGCATTTGGAACATCATCTAATCCAATTAATGCTGCAGGAGTGCTAGGGCCAATAGTTTTTGCACGTGAGCCATCATCTAAAATTAGTGTTCTAACACGACCATAAGTTGTTCCTACAATAATATTATCTCCAACTTTAAGGCTACCATTTTTTACAATAATGTTTGCAACATTACCCAAGCCTTTTTCTACAGAACTCTCAATAACAATAGCTTTTGCTTTTCTATCTGGGTCAGCAGTAAGTTCCATAATTTCTGCTTGTAAAAGTAGAGTTTCAAGTAGATCATCAATTCCTTCTCCAGAGTGTGCAGAAACAGGAATAAATTCATACTCTCCACCCCAATCAACAGGCACAATACCAATTTCTGCCATTTGTGATTTTACATTATCTGGGTTTGCAGTTGGCTTATCAATTTTGTTAATTGCAATTACAATTGGAACACCAGCAGCTTGTGCATGAGAGATAGACTCTTTAGTTTGAGGCATTACTCCATCATCTGCTGCTACAACAATAATTGCAATATCTGTTGCCTGAGCTCCTCTTGCTCTCATTTCGGTAAATGCAGAGTGTCCAGGAGTATCGATAAATGTAATTTTTTTGCCATTTTTCTCTACTTGGTATGCTCCAACATGTTGAGTAATTCCACCAGCTTCACCAGCAGTTACTTTAGTTGAGCGAATTTTATCAAGCAAAGATGTTTTACCATGGTCAACATGCCCCATAATTGTAACAACAGGTGGGCGCTCTTGAGGGTTTTTATCCTCTTGTTCATCATATTTTGCTACATAATCTAGCTCATCAAGAGGGTTAATTGTTTCTACTTTTACATCAAACTCTTCTGCTAAAATTTCTATAGAGTCTTTATCTAAGAAGTCATTTTTTGTAACCATTGTTCCTAAAGTAAATAGAACTTTTACAACTTCTCCAATACTTTTGCCAACTTTCTCTGCAAACTCATAAACCCTAACATCTTCAGGTATTTTTATAGCATCAACTTTTTTAACCTCTTGCTCTTTATTTTTATAATCTCTTTTTTTCTTTTTTCTTTTACTAGGAGCTCTGTGTTGAATACGATTTGCTGTATTTTTTTGAGAACCACCCATTACTGCTCTTTTTCTTGCATCTTCTTTTCTTCTAAGCTCTTGTCTTTGGGCTTCTTCGTAAATAATTTTATCTGAGAAATCTAGTAATACTACCTCTTCTTCTTCGTATAACTCATTGCTTCCACCTAGATATCTATCATCAATTTCAATTTTTTTACCACTCTCTTTTGAACTTGCAGGAGTTTTTTTCTTCTTCTTTTTGGGTGTAGAAGCTTCCATTTTAGGAGTAGTTTTACTCTCTACTTTTGGCTCTGGTTTTGGATTTTTCTTTTTAACAATAGTAATGCCTCTTCTCTTAATAGGCTCTTTTTTTATTGGCTCTTCTTTAACTTCTTCTTTTTTCTCTTTTGGTTGCTCTTTTGGAGTAGCAGTAATACCTTTTCTCTTTTTTGGAGGAGTTTTAGGCTCTTCTCTCTTTTGAGTTGGCTCTTGCTCTTTTGAT
>Ga0256843_1001406_pt1 | contig 19027 bp, 16 predicted proteins | sample AlvinellametaG_FD_191572 | JGI IMG/M metagenome (GOLD analysis project Ga0256843, IMG submission 191572) | Pompeii worm associated microbial communities from hydrothermal vent at the East Pacific Rise, Pacific Ocean - Alvinella | ecosystem: Host-associated > Annelida > Integument > Unclassified ... | reverse complement strand
ATCTAAAACAACTTGCTCATTTTGAGTAGGTTTATTTGCAGGACTCCTATACTTTGTACTTATTCTTTTTACTCTTACTCCGTTTGGAAGTTTTTTGTTTACACCTTCAGTTAATGTAAAAGCCTCGTTTGAACAAAAATCTAGTGCTTTCATAACACCACCATTTTTCATTCTTTTTTTCATATTTTTTCCAAGAGTAGTCAAAAGCATTTTTGAACCTCTTTTCCCTGTTTTTATTACAGAAGCAAGTTCTTTATCTTTTTTAGAAGCTTTTTTCATTGGTCCTGAAGCGATTAAGAGTGTACTGCTGAGAGCGATAGATAGTGATAATTTTAAGATATTCATTACATTTGTTCCTTTATTTGTAAATTGTATGCAAAATTATAGCAAGACTTATAATAATTTAATGCAAATTTGACTATAATCTCGTAATTATTTTAAAGACAGGGAGCCTTTCTATGCCAGAATTGTTTACATTCTTCGGTCTTGTTACACATGACAAGACGTTTATCTATATCACACACATGCTGCTTTCAGCAGGTATCGCTCTTTTACTCGTTAGAGCTGCAATGAGTAACTTACAGTTAGTACCAAAGGGTTCTCAAAACTTAATGGAAGCGTATATTGGTGGTGTTCTACAAATGGGTGCAGATGTTATGGGTAAAGAGCCTGCACGTCGTTACCTTCCACTAGTAGCTACTATTGGTCTTTTTGTTGGTATTGCTAACTTAATCGGTGTTATTCCTGGTTTTGAAGCTCCAACAGCATTCTTAGAGATGCCTTTAACTCTTGCACTTGTTGTATTTGTTTACTATAACTTTGAAGGTATCCGTCGTCAAGGTGTTGTAAAATATTTTAAACACTTTTTAGGTCCAGTTTGGTGGTTATACTGGTTAATGTTTCCAATTGAAATCGTTTCTCACTTCTCAAGACTTGTATCTTTATCTTTCCGTTTATTTGGAAATGTAAAAGGTGATGATATGTTCCTAATGGTAATCTTAATGCTTGCTCCTTGGTTACTACCGATGATTCCATTTGCATTACTTACATTTATGGCATTCTTACAAGCATTTATCTTCATGATGCTTACATATGTTTACCTTGGTGGTGCAGTAGCTGTTGAAGATCACTAGGTCTCAACAGATGCAAAAAGATACATATGATAGAATCATAAGCTTTTTGCAGGGAGCATCATGGGCATTAGTGCTTTTTGGTGCTTTTTTTACTTTTAAATTTTCTCTTACTTTTGGACTCTCTTTTTCACTTTTCTCTACACTACTTTTTATAGCTGTTTCACTCTTCTTAATTCTTTTACTTGATGCATTATCTGTAAACAAACAGAGATTAGTAGAATCTAAGAAGCAGACAGAGCTTCTAGAGAAGCTCTTACGTACAAAAGAAGAAGACTAAATACCAAATAGATTTAACTCCTCTATATCAGCAGAGAGAGGGTAGTACTGAGTAATCAGTTCATTTTGTTCTATTCCTGCTAGCTTTCTTAATGCTTTATTTATATGTCCATAGGTTATCTGTATACCACCATCATCTCTCTCCAATGTTGATGGATTGATTGATAAAAGATTATGTTGATCAGTTGTTTCTCCTATGACACCTTTTCTCTTGATAGCACTACCCATAAACATCATAGAACTTACACTCCAGTGATCTTTACCATTCCCTTGGTTGTATCCAGGTGTTCTTCCAAATTCACTTCCTATGATAAAGACTACTTTGTCTGAAATTCCTTGATTTTTTGCATCCTCTTTAAGTAGTTCAACTCCTTTAAGAAGTCTTGCCAATCTAGGTAAGTGGTTGTTATCATGGTTTCCATGTGTGTCAAAACCACTTATATTGATATTGACGCTTGTTGTGAGACCTGCTTTATATCCTGCCATAGCAAAGCGTCCTTGTGCAAAGACATCATTTTGTCTATACTCATGTGTATCAATATCTTCAGGTATATACTCAACAAGTTTTGCAAGTTCATTTGATCCTGTATGGGCAAGGTTATACTGCTTTGCTAAATTTTTTATGGATTGAAGTTTTTGCTTATCTATGATACGAAGAGTTCTCTCCTCCCTAGCTTTTAATATCCGCTCAAAAACAGTTGGATGTTTATAGTTGATTACTTCATCATTATCAATCTTTTGTCTATTTACATAGGCTAGTTCGTTCATCGCGTTCATATTACTAAGTCGTGTTCCAGCTACTACACCATCAGTCTCATCATAGCCACCTGCTGTGATAAAAGAGAGAGGTGCTGAGGGCATATTGATTCCAGCTATGAGTGCAGAGAGAGCAGGGTATCCTTCTGCAAGTTTTCCACTCATCATATATCTACTTCCACTTGCATGACCATTCGTTTGTGTGTCTATACCATTAATGACGAGTAAATCATCAGCATTGTTTGTAAAAAAGTCTGCGAAATCATAATCTTGTATACCATCATTTGCTCTCAGTGGTGCGTACCGTACACCTTGAGAGTTAGTAGCAATTTCTGATTTTTTATAGCTTTTATTCATAGGATCACTCTCCATGACTAAATCCCCATTACTGTTTGTTACTTCACTATACCCTTTAGGGTCACAAAAAGAGGTAGGATCCCAACCTCCACTCGCTTGAATAAAAATCCATAAAGGACCAGTGTATGTTGTTGTTTGCGCATTTGCTGTTTGAGGCATAAGAGCCATAGCTGCTGCTACTGATGTGTATTTAAAAAAATCTCTTCTTAACATGATATGCTCCTTACTCGCCACTAGTTTCATATAAAAATTTAAAATCACTTACAAGATAAGTGATAACTGCACTCCATGCTCTGATAACATAGTTATCATCATAAACAATTTCATCTTGAGGATGCTCTTCATCAGAAAGTCTTTCAAAGGTAAGTGGGTTGTAGTAAACTCTACACTCATAAAGAAGTGCTCTATTTTCCTCTGAATTGTAGACACGCTCTTTCCCTTCTAGATAAGTTTGATAAAAGAGTTGATAGCTTGCTTCAATTTCTGCATCATTTATGGCTAAATCCTCACCTAAAATATGCTTATGTAAGTACTGTATATTTCTTTTGATATCACTGATAGAGCCCTCTGTAATTGGTTCTTGATTTTGTGTGACATAAGGAAAAAGTTTTCGCTCATTCATAGGAAAGTAAAAGTCCCTCGTTGTTGGAAAACAAGCCATCTGTGTAGCCATTCTTAGTTGAATGTTTGCCATAACACCATTAAGCTCATCGACTCTTTTAGAGATACTTCCTGAGTTGATGCCACCATAAAGTGTTTTATAGTTATCTTCTCTAAGAAGTCTATGGTTATTGCTATCGTTATTCTCTTTTTGCGCATATGGTTGAAGGTATCTACTCCAGTAGTATCCAAAAGTTGTAAAAATTTTACTATTGAGTTCCTCTGGAGCTATAAGGTGTGCTTGACCTATTGCATTTGATAATACATCATTATCTATATCGATAGAGTTCGCTCTATATAAAGGTGATTTAATAATCTCTTTAATAATGACTTTTGCATTCATAGAAGAAGCTAAAAATTTATCTTTTATATCCTCTAGTATACCGTTTTCATAAAGGTAAGCTTCAAGAGCCTCTTCGTAGTTACTCTCCTCTTTTTGAGGTTTTTTAAGTGCATCACGAGAGAGAAGTGCTTTATAAAAGATTTTAACACTTGCCATTGCAAAACGATCATCTTTTACTATCTCTTTACTCAACCATTGGAGTATATTATTTGTTGCAGAAGCAGGTGCTTTTTTCTCTATGGATATACCCGGTTCTTGTGAAAATGGTGCCAAGTCAACTCTCCAACCTGGTCTATATCTTCCTCTATTATCCCAGTTACTAAATGCACTCGCAATAGGCTCTAAAATATTATGACAGACGGTACAGTTTTCATTCGTCCATGTTGCTGAGTTTCCTATAACATCCACTGCATCAATAGGGCGATTTGCTAAAGCTAAAATATCTGTATCGAAGAAAAAGAGTTGAGTCTTTGATGAACGATGTCTATCAAGATTTGTGTTTGTAGATGGAAATCTATTAAGGTAGGTGATAGATGTTAAAATACCAGCATGAGGAATACCATCAAGTTTTACCTCTTTGAGTGAATCAACGGGGTACTTTGCTTCGATTGCATCGATAGAGAGATTTACATCTGCATTATCAAAACTAAATCCATCTATATTTAATCCATAGGTTCTTGCAGAATAGGGGTTAACTAAGAAGTAATCAGCAGTTAAGATTTCACTAAAAGCTCTCTCCTCTTTAATAACATGAACCATAAGATTTATAGGTTCTTTAGAGATTGCATAGTTTACATTTTTGTACATTCTGTATCTTTCAGAGTTACTAAACATATTTGGTGCATCATCATTTGTCTTTGTCCAGAACTCTTCATACCAGTACTTCTCTGGAAAATCATCACCGTTGAGGAGATTCTCTGCATTTCTTCCTGGTGCGTAAAAATCAGTAAGTAGCACATCATTAAATTTAAGTGCAAGCCATTGATAAAAGTAGTCACTCTCCATATATTTATCAAGCTCTTTATCTATCGCATCAATAGATGAGATGCTCTCTAATGTACTATCTGCTGGTATCTCTCCGTTTAGTTTAAGTGAAGCACTCCTTAGTGTAGAACTAGGTGAAATCAAAGAGAGAGTGTCGGAGCTAATAGTTCCTATATTTGTTTCATCATAACATATCTCATTACCTTGTGTGTAAGCGATGAAAGTTTGCATAATAGACTTGCTATTTGCATCCATCGCTACACCTCCAGCATGAGATATTTCGTTGGTTCCTTTTGAAATAATAAGTGAATCTGTTGATGCAATAAACTCTTTTAAAAGTATATAGTTACTCTCTTTATTATCAATAAGAGGTGACTGAAGTAAGAAGTTTGTTGATTCTGCTTGCCCACCCTCAGAGTGACAAGAGACACAGGCTGTTAAACTTTGAGATACAGAGTTATTAAAATACTCTTGTATACATGCTTGGGATGTAATTGCATTGTTAGCTGTTGTAGTTTCTGTATCTGAACTACATCCACTTAAAAGTAAAAATGCAACAATAGGGTAACTAAAGGCCGATATCTTTTTCATAATATTCTCCATGAAACAATATAACAATCACTCTATTATCAAATAAAAGCTTCTGTTACATCGCAGTTAATTATGATAGATAAAGAAAAGGGGAAATGTTTTAAATACATTGGCAGTCTGGCGATCTTTAAGCTTAAAGACCCATAACTTTCCGTACTTGCTTCACAACAAGGTTGGCTTTTTCTATATTTATCGTACCCGTAGTATATCTTAAAAATATAAGTTTTTCAAATAATAGATAACTTTTAAAATCTAAATTAATTGATTTTTTAAATATAGAGGAGTATAATTATCCTAAGAAGCAAAGATTTCTATGTGAAGGAGTTTATTATGAAATCATTAGTTAAAGTTTTATTGGTAAGTTTACTTACAATGTTTTTGGTCTCTTGTGGCTCAAGTTCTGATGGTGATTCATCTTCCTCTACATATCCTCAGTTAACAATTGGGCATGCTGGTGTTGATTTTTCTAAAAATCAAGTTGAAAATGTTGACTGGGATATTCAAGATGGATATGCAACAGCTTGGACACCTACCTCTTATGTAGAGGGTGAAGAGTGGGGTAGTGGTATCTGGTATAGTAATAATGTTTATGATGATACAGCTACTTATTACTATATGCAAAATTTAGGTAGTGTTTCCTTAGACTCTGTAACGAGTGTAGATACAGGAGCGTGGCCTGCATATACTGCACCAATGCACTCTTTAGAAGTTGGAAATGTGTATGTTATAAAAGCACAGGATGGATATGTTAAATTTAAAGTGCTTTCTGTATCAAGTCCTGATGCTGAATGGGAATTTAAAGTAGAGTATAAATATAGTTCTACAACTACATTTTAAGGAGTAAAAATGAAATCAATAGTGCAAATGGTGTTTGTGGTTTTTTTAACTCTCTTTTTAGTCTCTTGTGGTTCTGATTCTGCTAGTACATCATCAACGCCGGTTGTTTATTCGCAGTTAAGTATGTCACATACTGGTGTTGATTTTTCTGAAGATAAGGGCGAGTATGTTGATTGGGAGTTCCAAGATGGGTATGTAGGTGTATGGTCGGAGACCAATGATGCGGAGAATCTTACTTACTGGTATATAAACAATGTAAATGATGAGACTGCTACGTATTATTATGTGAAAAATTTTGGAGAGGTTTCTTTAGATACAATTAAATCCGTAGATACTTCTGCATGGCCACCATTTGATACTACACATGAGGCTTTAAAATTGAATAGTGTCTACCTAATTAAAGTAAAAGATGGTTATGTTAAATTTAAAGTATTATCTTTTAATGATTGGGAAGTAAAAGTAGAGTATCAATATACTTCTACAACATCTTTTTAGTCTAAGGAGGAGAGTTGTTTCTTCTCCTCTTTATGATGTTTAAAAGCATAAATTAGATAAAATAAAAAAATTAATAATATTTTATCTAAGGATATCTATGTTTGAAGTAGTAATAGGTCTTGAAGTCCATGTACAATTAAACACAAAAACAAAACTTTTTTGCTCGTGTCCAACGAGTTTTAATCACAAACAAAATACAAATACTTGTCCAACATGTTTAGCACTCCCTGGTGCACTCCCTGTTTTAAACAAAGAAGTGATGCATAAGTCTATTATGCTTGGTACAGCAGTAAACGCAACTATTAATCAAACTTCTTATTTTGATAGAAAATCATACTTCTATCCAGATTCTCCATCAGCTTATCAGATAACACAACTCTATACACCGATAGTAGAGCATGGAGAATTAATTATTAATTTTGAGGATGGTAGTGAGAAAACTATTCGTATCAATCGTGCACATATTGAAGCTGATGCAGGAAAAAATATTCATGATGGTGATATATCTAAAGTAGATTTAAACCGTGCAGGAACACCTCTTCTTGAGATAGTAAGTGAGCCAGATATGAGAAGTGCTGAAGAGGCTATTCTCTATCTTAAAAAACTTCACTCTATCATTCGTTACCTAGATATAGGTGATGCAAATATGCAAGAGGGTTCATTCCGTGTAGATGTAAATGTTTCTATTCGTCCAAAAGGTGATGAAAAACTCTATACTCGCGTTGAGATTAAAAATATTAACTCATTTAAGTTTATTGAAAAAGCTATAGAACTTGAAGTGGCTCGTCAGAGTGAGGCGTGGGAAGATGGTCTTTATGAAGATGAGATATGTCAAGAGACTCGTCTTTTTGATCAAGTAAAACAGGAGACTCGTTCTATGCGTGGAAAAGAGGAAGCTGCTGATTACCGTTACTTTCCAGAACCAGATCTTTTAAAAGCTGTTGTAACAGATGAGATGCTTGAGAAGTATTCAGTGATTCCTGAACTTCCAGATGCAAAAAAAGAGCGTTTTATAAAAGAGTTTGGACTCAATAATTATAATGCAAATGTAATTACAGCAACAGTAGAGATGGCACACTTCTTTGAAACAATGATGGAAGAAGATGGTGTTACGAGTAAGACAGCGACCTCTCTACTTACAGTAGAGTTATTAGCACGTTTAAAAGGTGAAATGAATATTACAAATTCACCTGTTGATGCGAAGAAGCTTGGCTTTTTAGCAAAACGTGTAGATGATAAAACTATCTCTGGTAAAGCTGCCAAAGAGGTACTTGATGAATTAATGCAAAATGCTGATGCAGATATTGATACAGTGATAGAGAAACTTGGACTTAAACAGATGAGTGATACAGGTGCCATTGAATCTATGTGTCAAGAGATCATCGATGCAAACCCTGAAAAAGTAGAACAGTATCAAGGTGGAAAAGAGAAACTTTTTGGTTTCTTTGTTGGTCAAGTGATGAAAGCGAGTAAAGGAAGTGCAAATCCTCAAACGGTTAATGAGATACTCAAAGCTAAACTAGGATAACATAAATGATAAAACGCTTGATAATTGATGCAGCTTATGCTCTTCAAACATCTAAATCTTATCAATCAAAAAAACATTTTTTTAGAAACTTACTTGAGAACAATAAATATAAATACAAAAAATATGTAGACATATTTATGATGACACTTATCTTTGCAAGTGTCGCAGTTCTCATTCGTGAAGTAAAGCACCCTATACACGATTATCTCTTCTACTTTAACAGTTATGTAATATCTATCATCTTTTTTATAGAGTATCTTTTACGTTTTTGGATACATAGTGATATAAGTAAAATTATTATTAATCAAGCTGAACATGACAGTTTATTAGCTCGAAAGTTTGATGTACTAAAAGCATTTAATAAAATCTTGAAAGTAAAAGCATCTTATGTTTTTTCAATGACAGCAATAATTGACCTTTTAGCTGTTATGCCATTTTTTCATGAGCTTAGACTACTTCGTCTTTTTATTCTTTTTCGTGTCTTTAAGCTTTTCCGTTATGCCAATAGTTTCCAAACTTTGACGTCTGTTCTTGCGACAAAAAAGTTTGAGTTTATTACATTAGCCATTTTTGCATCAATTGTTATATTTGTATCTTCAGTGCTTATCTATGTCATGGAAGCGAACAATGCATCTTCCCCTATAGATACACTTTTTGAAGCAGTATACTGGTCGATTGTAACTATATCTACTGTTGGTTATGGGGATATAGTTCCTGTGACGTATGAAGGGCGTATTGTTGCACTGATAGTTATTACTTCTGGTATAGCAGTACTTGCATTTACTACATCACTTGTTGTCTCTGCTTTTACGGAAAAATTAGATGAAATTAAAGAAGTGAAAACAGTAGAAGATATTACTAAGCTGAAACACTTTTATTTACTTTGTGGTTATGAAAGTGTTGCAAAAGATGTCGCAAAAAAACTGGCAAAACGTCGTAATTCCATTATTATTTTAGATGAAGATGAGAGTAGAGTTGAAGATGCAAAAAAAGATGGTTTTACTGCACTTAACTATGATCCAGGTAAACTAGAGAGTTATAAAAAACTGCATATAAATATGCAAACTCAAGTTAAAGCGGTACTCTGTTTACGTGAGAGTGATGTTGCAAATGTTTATAGTGCTTTAACTATTCGCTCTATAAATAAAGAGGTTCCAATACTTTCTCTTCTTATTGAAGAGTCAAATCGTAAAAAGCTTCAGTTCGCAGGTATAAACAATATTATCTATCCTCAAGAGTTAGTGGGCTTAATCACAAAAGAATTAGTAGGACAACCCGTTGCATTTGAGGTGATTCACGAACTTAGAAGTGAAGAGTCTAACGTACATATTGCAGAATTAGCCGTTACACAAAGAATTCTAGAGAGTTTCTCAACGGTTGGAAACTTAGGAAATAAAAAGTTTAGAGTAGTTCTTTTAGGTATTTACAAGCATGCTCATAAACGTTTCTATTTTAATCCTTTAGACGATACATTTTTAGAAAATGGAGATTTTTTACTTGTGATTGGAAACAAAGTCTTTATAAAAGAGTTTGAAAAACATCTTCATACAAAGGTGAACAATGCCTAAAAATAGTGCTTTAATATTTGGGTTTAATAACTATGCTATTGAGATAGTGAAAAATGTAATTGATGAGTATAATAGTGTCTCACTCTACTCTCTTAACGAAGAAGATACGCAAAATGAAGAGTACGATATTAAACATTTTGATTTAAGTGATGATTGGGATGATATAGAAAAGAGTGTCTCTATTGAAGAATCTATTGCTTTTTGTATTTTAGAAGATACGGCAGAAAATATTTTTTTAGTTATATCTCTTAGAGCAACATATAAAAATTTAACGATTATTGCAATTGCATCTCATAAAGAAAATGCAAATAAGTTGTTAATGGCAGGAGCAAATAAAGTAATACCACTTGTAGAAACAACTGCCGATATTATTACAAATATGCTAGAGAGTCCTATATCTAATGCTATACTACATGATATGATTTATGAAAAGAGTGATTTAAAGATTGCTCAGATTAAGATTTCTAAAGAGAGTCATATTAAAGATGAAGAGCTTTCAAGTATAGACTGGAGTCGTTATAATGGGATTATAGTACTCTCTGTAATGCATAAAGATATGAGTAGTGAGTTTATCTACTCATCTAAGGCAAGGCATCATATAGTTGAAGAGGATGATGTTTTAGTTGTGGTAGGCTATGAGAATGATATTAAAGAGTTTGAAAAAAAGATAGGGAGTAACCGATATGTCAATTGGAGTAATTGGAGCAGGTAAATGGGGAAGTGCTTTAGCTTTTGCAATGAGCGAAAAAAATGAAGTTTTCATTCACTCAAGAAGACCTAGAGATATAGAGAACTTTGTATCTCTTGAAGAGATTTTAAGGTGTGAGTATCTCATCATTACAGTTCCTGCACAGCAAGTTGCATCATGGCTTGAAGCAAATTTTGTTTATAACAATCAAAAAATTCTTGTTGCATCAAAGGGTATAGAAGCATCAACTGGAAGATTTTTAAATGAGATTTACTCCAAATATGTTCCAGATGAAAATATTGCTTTTCTCTCAGGACCATCCTTTGCAGTTGAAGTCCAGAAGTCTCTTCCAACAGCTCTTGTTGTGAACTCTTTAAATGAAGAACTCTCTTCAAGTTTTGCATCACTTTTTCCCTCTTTTATAAAAGCATATACTTCTACTGATGTGGTGGGTGCTGAAATCTCAGGTGCTTATAAAAATGTCATTGCTATTGCAGCGGGGATTTGTGAGGGATTATCACTTGGTAATAATGCAGCAGCAGCTTTAATCTCTCGTGGTTTAGTTGAGATGGAGCGTTTTGGTGTCTCTTATGGAGCAAAACCAGATACATTTTTAGGTTTAGGTGGAGCGGGAGATCTTTTTCTTACTGCATCATCACCTATGAGTAGAAATTATCGTGTAGGATTAGGAATAGCTAAAGGACAAACACAAGAAGAAATCTTAGCTGAACTAGGAGAGGTGGCAGAGGGCATCGGTACTACTTATGCTCTGCATGAAATTTCAAATGCTAACAATCTCTACCTGCCAATAGCAAAAGAAGTCTATGCGATGCTTGAGGGAAAAAGACCTCAAGATAGTTTAAGAGATTTACTCTCTTCATAGACTTTTTGTATCTCTTTTTGTAACTTTTCAAACTCTTCTTGAGTATACTCTCTCTTATATTTAAGAGAGTGATAGAGTTTGTTAATTGGTTCTAAGTAGAGAGATGACTCTTTTTGTGTCGTCTCTAAAAAATCCTGCATAGATTGAGAGAGTTCTTTTTTAAACCCTTTTTTTTCCAGTATTTTAAGGAGTTTTTGCATCTCACACATAAGTACATCTTTACAACTTTTACTTTTTATAAGAATAAAGAAGAGAGAACTTATAAGTATTAAAAATGCAAAAGAGAGAAGAAATTTTAAAAGATAGAGTGTATCGTTAAGTAGCTTATCTAAAATAGCCATCTGTTTGATGCGATTATAGTGAAGAATCCAGTTATTAATGATATATTTACCATACATAAAGTATCTGTTTAGAAGTTCAAAATTTTTTGAACCTAAGAGTTTATTCTCTTGAAATGCTTGAAGTGTTGCATCATTTTGAATGGCTGTGTGTGTTGGGTCAAATCGCACCCATCCATCCTCTTTGAAGTAGAGCTCAACCCAAGCGTGTGCATCAGAGGCTCTCACTAAAAGATACTCTTTTAGCATATCTTCTCTGTTGGCTTGAAACCCTGTAACAACTCTTGAGGGAATACCTAGTATTCTTGCACTAATAGCAAAGGCTGATGCAAAATGCACACAGTAACCATCTTTTGTTTGAAATAAGAAAGAATCGGTTGTATTTATTACTCCCCTTTTTGAGGGCTTAAGTGTGTAGTGTAGTTTCTGTTTGACAAAGAACTCCATAAGTGCTTCTGCCTTTTTTTGTGCAGAGATTGTTTGCGTATCTATTTTTTGGAGAGCTTTTTGAGTCTGTTTATTATACTCTCTATCAAAATAGAGATTCTCTTGTATATTTTTTGAAAAGAGATTATAGTGAAGTGCTGAGTGAAGTTGAAATCTTTTTTTACTATAAAGTGGTGTTGTACTAAGAAGTGTATAGTCACTACGAAGTTCCACATTTTTTGGAGCATTTAAAGGTATATCAAGAGCGTAAATCCATTTTTTTGCATGGGGATAGATAGTGACTTCATAATTAACTCTCTCTGCTATATTTTTGAGACTCTCTGTTTGCTTTATATAAAAGGATCTTTTCCATTGTGAACCCTCCAATCTTGAGAGAGTAGAACCTCTAAAGTAGAGTTTCTCATCTTTTATAGTAGCACCTTTAAAGAGTACTTCCATAACAACTCTATTTGAGAGTTTTAGAGCATCAGCCCCAATTTTCATACTCCCATCAAAGCCACTCTCACTATATCTATCTGCACGAAAACCAAAATCTGATTTTTGAATAGATATTCTAGGAAACACCATAAAAAGGATGACCACAAGAGGAAGTGCTGCTATAAAGAGTTTTGCTGTAAATTTTACTACCTCTAGAAGTGGCTCATTCATCCTGCTCCAGATATAGAGGAGTACAAAGATATAGAGTGTAGAGATGGAGTAGATAAGCATAGCAATAGAGTTAAAAAAGAAAAAACTCAAAATCATAAGAAGAATAGGGGAGAGTTTGAGATAGACATTCACCTCTTTTGTCATTTTTTGAAGAGTGACTGCATAGATAAGTAGGGAGCTTATAAAAGAGACAAAAAACTGCATTCTACTAAAGTTTGAGAAGTTATAACTTGAGAAAAATGAGAGACCAATAAGGAGTAAACCTATGAGCATTAGGAAGTTTTTATCACGCTCTTTTTTCTCTTTTTTGAGTATGAAAAGTAGGGCTATAAAGATGTAGAGAAGCATAAAAGATTTCATCACCATAAGGTGTGGCAAAATAGAGAGTATAAGTGCTATATCTAAGAGTCTTTCACTTTTTGGTACCTTAGAGTTGAGCAATAGTTTTAAGAATTTCATCTATACTTAACTCCTTTGAGTTGATAACTCTCTCTTTGAGTGTAAGTGTAAACTCAAGAGAGTTTTTCTCACACTCTAAAACCCAGAGAGTGAGTTGGGAGAGTCTACTTTCAAAATCTCCTTTTATCTTCTCTAAATCAAAATGAAGCTTCTCATTTTCACTCTCAAAAAGAAAACTTTTACTCTGAAGGGTACTGTTTTTTGCAAGAGATGGCCAATGAATGTAAGAGATACTCTCACCTTGATGAAAAAGTTTTATTCCATCAAACTCATCTATCTCTCCATTTATAGAGTTGTTCTTATGGTAGATATTAAAAAGAGAGATACCCTTGGGCTGAGCATAGACAAAGATACTCTTTTCTATATTAATTGATTTATATTTTAACTCATGAGGGAGAGGAAAGAGTGAACTCACCTCTACACTCTCCAAATAGTGTAAACCTCTTGTTAAAAATTTTGTAGAGAAGGAGAGTCTCACTTTATCATAGGCTTGGATAGAGATAAGATGTTTTGTTTCACTGTTAGATGTGATATGTATATCGTAAAGTGTATATTTTGAATCATTTTGAATGAGGAGTGTATAAGATGCACTCTCTTTTGCAAAAAATCTCTCATAAGAGAGAAGAGATACTTTTATATAGTAGAGATTAAGTACTCCATAAAGTGAAGCAGCACCAGCTACACCGACGAGAAAAAACATCATCAGGTAGACTATATTATGGTTATGCATATAGGCTTGGAGAAAGAGTCCTACGATGATAAGTATAAGAAACCAAAAATATTTTGTAGGTCTGTTCTTTACATGTTTAAGTATCGATATGTAAGTTTTGAGTGATTTCATCTACTATCTCTTGTGGAGTTTTTTTCTCACCTTTTGATATAAGACGATGGTATGTTACAAAGGGAAGTACATCTAAAATATCTTGAGGTATGACATAATCTCTCAAAGAGAGTAGTGCCCATGCTTTGAGTATATTTACTAGGTTAAGTGCTGCTCTTGTAGAGAGACCTGTAACATAAAGTGAACTCTCTCTTGTAAAGTGTAATATCTCTTGAATAATATCTAAAATTGCATCATTAAGGTGTACCTCTAAAACAGCCTTTTTTAACTCTGCCACTTCACTTGTGTTGAGTGATTTTAAATCTGCTATTTTATGTTTTCCTTGTGAAGTTAAAATCTTTCTTTCTGCATCAGCAGTTGGATAGCCTAAAGAGATAGAGAGTGCAAATCTATCGAGCTGAGAGGAGGGGAGTTGGTAGGTTCCAACCTCTTCAAAAGGGTTCTTTGTAGCAATAACAAAGAATGGTTCAGGAAGTTTATAAGTTTTCCCATCCACACTTACCTGATTCTCTTCCATCGCTTCTAAAAGAGCACTCTGCGTTTTAGATGAGGCACGATTTATCTCATCTGCGAGTAAAAATTGCGAAAATATAGCTCCTTTTTTAAAAGTAAAGCTTGCATCTTGTGTATTGTAAAAGTTAACACCTATAATATCTGAGGGTAAAAGGTCATTGGTAAACTGGATTCTTGAGTACTCAAGACCTAGGATATGTGAAATTGTTTTAGCGAGAGTCGTTTTTCCTACACCTGGTATATCTTCGATGAGTAAGTGTGAGGAGGAGAAAAAAGTTGCTAAAGAGAGTTTGACTTGTAACTCTTTATCTACAATGATCTTTTGACTTTCATTGAGAAGTTGTTCTATGAGTGGTTCGACTTGATTCATAATTCCTACTTATGCAAAGATCTATTATTATAACACTCTTTATGTTTATTTATAGATTTCTTTTTAGTTGAGATTGGTATAATACAAAAAATAATAGTTACTTTGGAAAAATTATAATGAAAGAACATAAATCACAAATTTTAAAAATAGGACTTGCCATTTTCATTGGTCTCCTTTTCTACTTTTTAGGGAGTACACTCTTTAGTGATACGCAATCTATACTTATAGGAGTGATTGCCTTTTTAGTAACGCTTTGGACAAATGAGGGACTTCCTTTAGGTGTAGTTTCTCTTTTGCCTATTATTCTTTTTCCCTCTTTTGGTATTCTTGGAACAAAGGCTACAAGTATAAACTATTCTCATCCAATTATTTATCTTTTTTTAGGTGGTTTTTTACTTGCTATTGCGGTAGAAAAGACAGATTTACATAAATATATTGCAGATAAGATTCTCTCATTTTTTCCAAATACAGCGAGAGGAATTATCTTTTCACTTGTTATTACTTCTGGTATACTCAGTTCTATCCTCTCAAATACAACAACGACACTTCTTCTCATCTCCATAGCACTCTTTTTAACAGAGGATGTAAAGTTGAAAATGCGATTTGCTTTAGCTATCGCTTATGGTGCAAGTGTTGGAGGAATTATAACCCCTATAGGAACACCGCCTAATCTTATACTTTTTGGGATTATGAGTGATGAAGGTATGGAGGCTATTAGCTTTTTTAAATGGGTAGGTATGGTTTCTCCTTTGGCTTTTATGATGCTCTTTATAGTTGGGTTTTTACTGAGTATAGGGGTACATGATAAGGTGATTTTACGAGATAATAAACCGCATATTTTACATACTCATCAAAAAAAAGTTTTGATGGTTCTAGGAAGTTTGGTACTGCTTCTTTTTGTAAATGCACCATTGAAACCCTACTGGAGTGGTCTTGGTATAAGTGAGTCGGTTATTCTTTTAGGTGCTGGACTCTCTCTGTTTTTACCATTTTTTACTATACTTGATTGGGAAGAGGATGCAAAAAAAGTACCTTATAAAATTATGTTTCTTTTTGGAGCTGGATTTTCCATAGCTAAGGCATTTGGAGAGACTGGTCTTGCTGATGAAATTGCAACTTATCTTTTGTCTGTTACAAACCTCTCTCCAATACTTTTACTTTTAGTAATTGCATCAATGATTACTTTTACAACTGAAATTACTTCAAATACTGCACTTATCTCGATTATGTTACCTGTTATCTATGCAGTCTCAGAACAAGCAGGTATTAATACCACACTTTTTATGATGGTTGCAACAGTCTGTGCAAGTTATGCCTTTATGCTCCCCATCGCAACTGCTCCAAATGCGATAGCTATGAGTAGTGGTGTTGTTCATGTTTCACAGATGATTCGTTATGGAGTTATTTTAAATATAGTAGGCATATTTCTTATTGTGCTTATTGCAGAATTTTTTTGGAAAGGAGTACTCTAAGTGATGCATAAAAAATATCTACTTTTTGATAATGATGGAGTTTTAGTTGAGACTGAAAAGTATTACTACAAAGCAAATGTAAAGGCATTAGCAGAGTTTGGTCTAAGACTAGATTTTGATGTTTATATGGAGATTATGGCTAGAGGTGGTACAGCTTGGGAAGTGGCAAAAAAAGCAGGTATCTCTAAAAAAGAGATAGATATCAAACGTGCTCAAAGAGATATATACTACCAAGAGTTTATAGAGGAGCAAGATATAGAGATAGAGGGTGTTTTAGATGTTTTAGAAGAGCTTTCAAAAAAATATAAGATGGGTATAGTTACTACTTCACGGAGAGTTGATTTTGATTTGGTGCACTCAAAAAGGGAGATTGTAAAATATATGGATTTTACACTTTGCGTTGAGGAGTACCCACGTTCAAAACCTTTTGCTGATCCCTATTTAGCAGGTATGAAAAAGTTTCATGCATCAAGAGAGGAGTGTTTAGTCATCGAAGATTCACAAAGAGGTCTGAGTTCTGCTGTCAATGCAAAAATAGAGTGTGTAGTAGTAGCAAATGAGTTTACAAAAACACATGATTTTTCTAAAGCTCACTATAAAATAGAGAGTATAAAGAGCTTACCTTCTCTTTTAGAAGAGATTTCTTAGTCAAAAATATGTTACTATTTCAAAAAAATGGAGAGAAATATGATTGTTCATATCGTAATGTTTAAGTTTAAAGATGAAAACAGAGAGATTAATCTAGTAAAAACGAAAAAGATGCTTAATGATTTAGCAAAACAAATTGATGCACTGGTTTCTATGGAAGTTGGTATCAATTTTGATACTTCTGAGAGAGCTTTTGATCTCTCTTTATATTCAAAGTTTAAGACAAAAGAGGATTTAGATACTTATGCAACACATCCTGAACATCTTAAAGTTGTGGAGTTTATAAAAAGTGTAGTGAGTGAATCTAAAGTAGTAGATTATATTTTAGAGTAGAAAATTTTACTCTATCTCTACTCGATTTCTTCCATTTAATTTTGCTTTATAAAGAGCCTTATCTACTCTTGCTACCCAAGTGTCAACTCTATCGCCATCTATATACTCACTAAGACCTATACTACAAGTTATATGTCCTACTTGATCAAATGAAGTATTTTGGATTTTTTCTCTTAAATGATCTGCAACTTTAACAGCTGCTTTTTTACTGGTATTGTTGAGTAACACAACAAACTCTTCTCCTCCCCATCTTGCAAATATATCATTTTCACGAATATTTTGAGAAATAATTTGAGAAAATCTTATAAGAACTTCATCACCAACTTGATGACCATAGGTATCATTCACTTTTTTGAAAAAATCTAAATCTAGCATCAAAAGAGTACTTGGTTGTCTATGTTTAAGAGCTTTATATAGCGTATCTTTAATTGTTTCATTGAAATACTCTCTATTATAAATATCTGTTAATGTATCATGATATGCCATATACTCATCTTTTTGAGATTTTTTATAGATGGATGATATATCTGAAAATATAACAATATAAGAATTGTCTGAGTTTTGATGTTGTGTAATTTTTACATTAAAGTAGTTTCTTCCATATTTTTTATGATTTAAAGCGACTATCTTATTTTCATCTTCAAGTTCATTCATCATCTCTATCCACTCTATATTTAAGAGGGATTTTGGTGAACTGAAGGTATTCTTTTCTTTTAAAAAGAGAGAACTTAAGTTACATTGTGCTTGTATGACCTCATGGATAGTATCTAGTTTTGTATAGGAGAGAAAAGGTTTATTTACTAAGACTAATTTTCCATGGTCAAAAAGAGCGATAAGACTATCACTGTTATCCATTATAATCTGCATCTGCATTTGGTTTTTTTGTAACTCTTTTTCCTCTTGTGTGAGTTTATCAATAAGCTTTGTAAGAACAAAATAGATAAGAAAAAGTAGTATAAAGAGCATGATAATGGAGAGTTCAATAGAGTGTAAAGTGATGTTTTTATTATTTTGAACAAAAAGTGTTGTATTTGAAGCAAGTATTACCTGTGCAAAATTTTTCTGAAAAGGTGTCTCTATATCATACTGTTGCAGTATGTAATATTTATCATTATATTTAATTATTTTATTTTGATTGGCATATTTATAAATAAATTTTTGGTTGAGTTGCAAATTCTCAAACATTTTGGAGTTTGTAGCAACAAGTTTTCCTATGGAGCGATGTGTACTATTTTGCTCAGTATTATTTAAATAAAGAGCATATTTATACCTCCCTGCTTTTGTTGAAAGTCTATAAAGATTATCAGCTTTAAGGACAAACTCAATATAACCAACTTTTGTTTTATCTTTTACAAGAGGGTAAATGAGGCTATTATAAAATAGTCCATCATTAGTTACTACATAACCTTTAGCTTTTTCTCCTGTTTTTACAACCTGTTTTAATACATCGTTTGTTTTGCTTAAGTAGTTTTTATTGAATAAAAAAAGTTTATTTGCAAGAGAGTCATAAATTTTTATATTTCCCAAAGAGAGAGAGGATTTTTGAAAGTAAGTGAAGATGGGTTTACCTATTTTTTTAATAGAATCTTCATCTCCCCTTTGAATGGCTTTTAGAAGTTTAGAATTATTTTGGACTTTCTGAAATCTTGCATCATAAAGTCTTAACTCCCCTTTTTCTATATTTCTAATCGTTTTAGTCAAGATTAGAAGTTTTTCAATAGAAGTATCATAAAGAATTTTTTCTCTTACTTTGTAGTGATAAAACTCTACTGAGATAGTGATAATAGTACTTAGAATAAAGAGAGTAACTATTAACTTTGTTCTTAATTCTTTATAATGCAAATGTTCCTCTTTAAAAT
>Ga0256843_1001405_pt1 | contig 19034 bp, 18 predicted proteins | sample AlvinellametaG_FD_191572 | JGI IMG/M metagenome (GOLD analysis project Ga0256843, IMG submission 191572) | Pompeii worm associated microbial communities from hydrothermal vent at the East Pacific Rise, Pacific Ocean - Alvinella | ecosystem: Host-associated > Annelida > Integument > Unclassified ... | reverse complement strand
TATATTTGTTTTTTGATTTAGAAGATGTTCATATATTTTTGCCTGCAAAGTTTCTCCTTAAAAATTCTTCAACTACGCTGAAACTGCCGAAAACCAGCATAGGTTTTTTTATTTCTTTGAACTCTTCTATTTCAATGCCGAGGTTTTGTGCTGTTTTTCTGATGTTTTCAGGTTTTTCAATTCTTTCGTTTTCAACATCGATGAGGTAAAGTTTGTTGATTTTCGGTTTTAATATTTTAAGTATTTCTTCATAATCTTTATCACTGTAAGTATTATAAACGAGATTGACTTTTGTTTGAAGTGTTTTAACTATCTCTCTGGCCGCTAACGGATTGTGTCCTACGTCTATCCAAAGGCTTTTTTCGATTTCCTGCATTCTTCCGGGAAGTGTCAGGTCTTTGCTGTCGTCAATACTGAAATGAATATTTTCTTTTTTTAAAAAGCTCATGGCCAGCAGATAATTCTCAAACAGAAAAGGCGCGAATTTAAATTCTTTTTTTAAATCTTTTATTTCTTCTTTTTCAAAAAAATCTAAATAATCATAAATCTTTTTACCTTCATTTACTTTTAACTTTACATTTTCAATTTCAGGATGTATCTGTTTTCCGATAATTGCTTCTTTTTCGATTGAGTTTAATTTTGTTGTGGCAATTTCTTCAATGGTGTTTCCCAAAAAACTCTGGTGATCGTAATCTATCGTAGTTACCAGTGAAATTTTTTTGTTAAATACATTTGTCGCGTCAAATTCTCCTCCTAATCCCGCTTCCATTATTACAAAATCAAGTCCTTCAAAAGCAAGCACTGCAAGCAGGGTGGTGTATTCAAAATAACTCAGGGAGTTTATAATATGTTTCGGTAACAGTGTCTGGAGGCGCTGATGAATTTCTTCAAGTTTTTCATTGCCGATATTTTCACCGTTAATCCATATTCTTTCATTAAATTCTAAAATATGAGGTGATGTATAATGTCCAACGCTATAGCCTCTTTTTAGAAGAGTATGGGCTAAAAATCTGCCTGTGCTGCCTTTGCCGTTCGTGCCTATTATATGTATAACGGGAGGTATGTTTATGCTGTTTTTTATCAGTTTGTATGTTTTTGGCATTCTTTCAAGATCGATTTTTTTGTAAAAAAGAGGCTTTAGGTTTAAAAATTCAAAAATATCATATTTTTCATTCTCAATTCTCAATTTTCAATTCTCCATTGTTAAACGCATTTGTCGTCTGCACAGACTCTGTTTCTTCCGTTTCTTTTGGCAAGATACAGGCGTTTGTCCGCTAGTTTCAGTGTTTCTTCGCTTGAATTGGTTTCATTTCTGCTTGCGACCCCTCCGGAAACCGTAACGTCTATTCTGGTGTTTTTATACATAAATTTTGTTTTTTGTATTATCTGTCTTAATTTTTCGGCGAACTTATAAGCACCTTCTTTGTCTGTATTCGGAAGAATGGCCACAAATTCTTCACCTCCGAATCTTCCTATCATATCAATATCTCTCGCATATCTTTTAAAAAGCAGTCCCAGAGATTTTAAAATAACATCTCCCGCGTCATGGCCGTAAGTGTCGTTTATATTTTTAAAGTGGTCTATGTCAAAAAACACAACTGAGTAGTTTGTACCGTATCTTTTATATATTGATTCCTGTTTTTTTAGTTCGTCCATTACGGCTTTTTTATTTGCTATATCTGTTAAGAAATCCGTTTTTACCTCTTTGCTCAGCTGTTTAAGTTTTCCTTCAAGGAAATGTACTTTTTGTCTTAATTTTTCTATTTCTTCGTCTTCTTTTTTCATCTCTTCAGTGAAATGGTTTAATTCTTTGTCTATAGACGTGGCGATTGTTAAGAGTTTTTCTTTTACTGTTTCAAAATCTCCTTCGTCTTTTCTCCAGTTTTGCAGCTCGATGGTTATGTTTTTTATTTCCTGAGACGATCCGTCTGTTTTTTCCAGAATTCTAAGGATTTTGATAGAGAGTCTCTCGGCAATCTGATCTAAGTCTTTAAGTTTTCTTTTGAGTTCTTCTTTGTCCAGTCTGATTCTTTTTTGGGTAAGTATTTTCAGATCTTCCGCAAAAGCTTTGCTTAATATAAAAGAATGGTTTTCTTTAATCTGTTTTTTAAGAATGGCAATTTCATTGCTCATAAACGGGGCATAGCTTGGAGTCAGAGTATAAATAATTGAATCTACAAGAAATTCAAGATCCGGGGATTCTTCGAATTTTTTGATAAGAGCGTCTATTACTTCTAGGGCGTCTTCGCTTTTTATTCCGGCTATTCTCGCACCTTTATGTACTATTGAGGAGTCGAATTCGCTTAAGAATTCAAACCAGTCGTTTCTTAATTTGTCATATTCCTCTTTTTCCATATAAGGTTTTAAGAAATCCAGATGTTTAACTGCTATTGTTTTGGACTTGATTATCGGCAGTACTGCAATTACATCTAAAGCTCTTTTAGTATAAATAAAAAGATTTTCCAGGTTTTCTTTTTCTTTGCTGGCATCTTCCCTGTTTAAATAATTGATCAAAAACAATATAAGCTCATCCAAATTTTTTATATTGTAGTTTTTTGCAATTATCTGATATTTTTTATCCAGTTTGGTGATGTATTCGGCGACTTTGTTGCAGTCTTTTATTATTACCCTTGCTTTTTTGGCTTCTTTACAAAAAACATTTTTATATTCGTCTGGAGTAAATACGTAGCCGCTTTCTTTAAAATGTGCCAGTGTTTTTTTTGCTATTTCTTTAATTGTCATTTTTAACTCCGTCTTTTGTGATTTCGGCAAGCAGCTTGTTTAACGCGTTTATGGAAGCCTGTTTGAATGAATCGAATTTCGTCTGATCGTTTATAATACTGTTTGCGGAAACGGCAAAATCATAATTGCCGTTTACAGTATATACGTGTTTTTTGTTGAATTTATCGATAACTACCGCTTTTAAAGTTACGGCGCTTCTGTAAAGAATAGGAAAACCGTTTTGGTCATAATCAAGAGGATTTAGAGAAGAAGAATTTATTGAAAGTATTATTTTTGTATTTGCGTTGCTGTTTACCAGGTTCGCTCCAAATACAGAATATACAGCATCATTAAGCGCATCTTTTAAAAAGGCGCTTTCTTTAGGCGTTTTCGATGAAATATCAACAACGGCCTGTATATCGTTACCTATTATTTTTTTTTGATAGACTGAGCTTGGTTTGTAACCGCATCCTGTTAAAATAAAAAGTGAAAAATTAAAAATAAAAAAAGAGAGAAGAAATTTTTTAAAAAAAATTTTTTTCAAATTTATCCTTTAACGACGATGTTTACTATTCTTCCAGGAACAAATATTTCTTTTACTATCTCTTTACCGTCGATATATTTTTTTACTGCTTCTTTGGCCTGTGAGAGTACTTCTTCTTTTGAAGCTTCTGCACTTACGCTGATTTCAGCTCTTTTTTTGCCGTTTACGCTTACAGGATAGTTTATTTCATCTTTTTTAAGGGCGTTTTCGTCTATTTTTACAGGTTTGAAATTGTTTAAATTAAACAATTCGTCGCTTATTTCATGTGCAACGTGAGGGATAATAGGTTCAAGTACGTTTAATATAATCCAATAACCTTCTGTAAATATGTCTTTATTGTCTATTTTATTTAGAGCGTTTAAACTCTCCATTGCGCTTGCTATAAGCGTATTGAAAGCAAACGTTTTGGTATATGTCTCTTCGCTTCTTTTTAATGTTTCATAGACTTTTCTTCTTGCCTCTTTTTCTTCTTTTGTAAGGTTTGACACGTCTATTTCAGGAAGTTTATCTGTTTTATACGCTTTTTCCGCGTTTAAATATAATCTGTTGATAAATCTGAATGCTCCTTCTACTGCGCTGTCGCTCCATTCTAGCTCCTGCTCAGGCGGTGCGGCGAAAAGTATAAACAGTCTTGCAGTGTCTGCTCCGTATTTTGCAACGATTTCATCAGGGTCTACCACGTTTCCTTTTGATTTACTCATTTTGCTGCCGTCTTTTAGAACCATTCCTTGAGTCAGAAGTTTTTTAAACGGTTCGTCTATATCAAAATATCCTAAATCCCTGAGGGCTTTTGTAAAGAATCTTGCATAAAGAAGATGTAAAATCGCATGTTCGATTCCGCCTATATACTGATCTACCGGCGCAAAATACTTAACGTCTTCTTTTCTGAAAGGAACGTCAGGATATTTATGAAAATCCGTAGTAAATCTGAACTGATACCAGCTGCTCTGTACAAACGTATCCATTGTATCCGTTTCGCGTTCAGCATCGCTTCCGCATTTAGGGCATTTTGTATATTTCCATGTAGGATGTGTTTCAAGAGGGTTTCCGCTTCCTGTAATTTCAACGTCTTCAGGAAGTGTTACAGGCAGGTTTTCAAGTTTTTCAGGCACTATACCGCAGTTTGGACATTTGATAAACGGAAGAGGCGCTCCCCAGTATCTCTGACGGCTGATTCCCCAGTCACGGAGTCTGTAGTTTACTTCTTTTTTACCGATTCCAAGCTCTTCCATCTTTTTAATAATGGCTTCTTTTGCTTCGGTGTTTTTCATTCCGGTAAATTCTCCGCTGTTAATTAAAACGCCTTCCCCTGTGTAAGCCTGTGATTTGTCAAGTTCGCCGTTTTGGGGTTTAATTACCCATTTTATAGGAAGGTTGAATTTAGTCGCGAATTCAAAATCTCTTTCGTCATGAGCCGGAACGGCCATAACGGCACCGCTTCCGTATTCAACCAAAACAAAATTTGCAAGCCATACAGGTACTTTTTCGCCTGTTAGAGGATGTACTACGTCAATTCCCAGATACACACCGTCTTTTTCCATAGCCTGTCTGTCTTTTGGAAGTATGCTTCTTATGTGTTTTACTTTTTCTTCCGTTTCTTTATCAAAAAGATTATTTTCAAGCATATAATCAACAATAGGATGTTCAGGCGCAAGTGCTGAATATGTTACACCGTAAATAGTGTCAGGACGTGTTGTAAATACTTCGTAACCGTCAAATTTGCCGTTTAGTTTTTCTTTGCTTTCGTCTGATAGGCTGAATTTAAACTTAAGCCCCGTAGATTTGCCTATCCAGTTTTTCTGCATTGTCAGAACTCTGTCCGGCCAGTTGCCTCTGAGTTTCGTATCAATGTCTTCAAGCAGTTCGTCCGCATATTTTGTAATTTTAATATACCATCCCGGAAGTTCTTTGATTTCAATAGGATTGTCGCATCTCCAGCAGCATCCGTCGATAACCTGTTCATTTGCCAGAACCGTATGGCATGTTTCGCACCAGTTGACTTTTTGCGTGCGTCTTTCAAGAAGACCGTTTTCATACATTTTGATTATGAATTCCTGTTCCCATCTGGTATATTCAGGGTCACTTGTGGCAAATTCTCTTTTTTTGCTGAATGAAAGACCTAAATTTTTAAGTTCGTTTCTCATATAGTCTATATTTTCATAAGTCCATTTTTTCGGATGCGTTTTATGCTTGATAGCCGCATTTTCCGCCGGCATTCCGAAACTGTCCCAGCCTATAGGATGTAATACGTTATATCCGTTTTTTCTGTAATATCTGGCAATTGCGTCGCCTATAGAATAGTTTCTTACATGCCCCATATGAATTCTGCCGCTAGGGTACGGGAACATGCTCAGGATATATTTTTTAGGAAGAGTGTAATCTTCTTTCGGTTCGAAAGCGTCTGTTTCGTCCCAGATTTTCTGCCATTTTTTTTCTATACTGCTAGGATTGTATTCTCTCATTTAGCTCCCTTTAAAATTTATGTTATTCCCAGTCGTTTTTGGTTTTAGCAAGTTCTATGAAACTTAATATAATTGTTACGATGTTTGCGATCATGGCTCCTATTGCCATTGCGTAGGCAGCAGGAAGATCGTTTTTGATTTCAAGATAGATAAATGCGGGTATAAGATGTAAATCCGCAACTAAACTTGCTGCGAACAGTTCAGCTGCAAAAATGTTTTTTACGCCTATCTTTAGGACTGTGGAGATAAGGTTCAGACTGAGCGCAATAAACAGCGCAACTTTATTGTGGTCATATAAGAACCCCGCCACACTTGTTAAACTCATTAACTGAAAAAAAACGTATATTACCTTTCCCCAATCCATAATTATCCTTTAATTGATAAATTTTTCATTGTTTATACGACTCCGCCCTGATACATTTGTCTCATTTTTTCTTTTTCTTTTCTTTTTTTCTCTTTTTCGGCTAGTTTTTTTCTGTAATCGTCAATTTTGAATCCCATCCAGATAAGAAGAGGAGAAGCAATGAAAATTGATGAGTATGTACCTACAATAATACCTACCAAAAGAGTAAAACTGAACGGTTTAATAATTTCTCCCCCGAACAGATACAGTGTCAACACAACGAAGAATGTTGTCAGTGAAGTTAATACCGTTCTGCTGAGTGTTCTTGAAACGGCGTCGTTAATTAAAAGCGCCAAATCTTTTATTTTACTGTCTCTTACCTGCTCTCTGATCCTGTCGAATACGACTATTGTATCGTTAAGGGAATAACCCATTAACGTTAAAATAGCTGCAAGAACGTCAAGGTTTACTTCTATATGGAAAAAACTTACGGCTCCAAGTGAAATAATAGTATCATGGAAGAGTGCTAAAACTGAAGCAACAGCAAAACGCCATTCAAACCTGAAAGCAACATAAATCAAAATACCTATTATTGAAAAAATAAACGCTTCAAGGCCTTTTTCTTTTAATTCGTTTCCGACTTTTGCGCCTACTATATCAACTCTTCTTATATCCACTTTGCCTAAAGGTTTTAATATTTCGGCAATTTTATTTCCTACGTCGTTTTGAACGTTGGTTGAAGCTTTTTTAACGCTGAGTCTGATTAAAACTTCGTTCGGATTGCCGAATGTCGTAATACTCGCTCCGGGATATTTTTTTGATACAAGCTGTCTTATTTTTGCAAGGTCGGCCTTTTTTTCAAATCTTACCTGTACTTCAACACCGCCTTTAAAATCAATTCCCCAGTTGAACCCTTTTGTCATCATTGAAATAATGCTTAAAACTATCAGTATAAGAGATACGGATACGAAAAATATCCTTTTGCTCATAAAATCATATATTTTTTCGTCTCTAAACAATTCCATGTTATACCTTCATACCAAAAGATTTTGGTGTTATTTTTTTACCGCTGGCAAGCAGATATTCCCAGATTCCGTGTGTTCCAAGGATTGCTGTAAGCATACTCGCCATAATACCGATAGCCATTGTGATGGCAAAACCTTTAATTGTTCCCGTTCCGTAAGCAAAAAGAGCGAGTGCCGCGATCAGTGTTGTGATATTGGCGTCAAGAATTGCACTCATAGCATTTGCATATCCGCCTTCTATAGCTGTTTTTATAGGTTTTCCTTCCCGTATGAGCTCTCTGATACGTTCGTTAATAATAACGTTTGCATCCACGGCCATACCGACAGTAAGGACGATACCGGCCATACCAGGAAGCGTAAGGGTGGCACCGAAAAGCGCCATAATCGCAATAATTAAAAACAGGTTTACAACAAGCGCAATATCTGCAATAATACCTGCAGTGCTGTAATACCAGGCCATAAATACCACGACCACTACAAAACCTGTGATCAAAGCGATCATGGACTGTCTGATAGAGTCTGCTCCAAGGCTTGCACCAACACTTCTTTTTTCCAGAAGCATTACGGGAGCCGGAAGTGAACCGCTTCTAAGAGCAATTGCAAGTACGTGTGCTTCTTCCGGACTTCCGACTGTAATCTGACCGCTTCCTCCGCCTATTCTTTCCTGGATAACAGGTGCTGAATATACTTTGTTGTCAACTACAATAGCAAGTCTTTTTCCTACGTTTTTACCGGTAAAGTCTCCGAAGATTTGAGCTCCCTGAGAATTTAACGTAAAGAAAATCGCAGGCTGGTTTGTTTTTTGGGTAAATCCGACCGTTGCGTCCGTAATCATACTGCCGTCTAATACAGGAGGCGTTTTTAACAGATATTTTATATTAGGATTGCTTTTGCTAGGAAGCAGAATATCTCCGTATTTTGCCGCGTCTTTTGGCGTTACGGCTCTGTGTTCGTCATCAACGGCATAAAGTTCAAGATGTGCTGAAGTAGAAATAAGCTGCTGAACGCTTTTTTGTTCTTTTGGCGTTTTAATACCCGGCAATTCCACTAATATTTTATCTTTACCCTGTTTTGTAACGGTAGGTTCTGCCAGACCGAATGCGTCAAGTCTGCTTCTTATTGTCTGAATAGCCTGATTTAAAGCGTCTTCTTTTGTTTTTTTAATAGCTTCAGGCGTTAGTTTAATTACATATTCGATTGAACCGTTTTTAGGGGTTTTTTGAATGACGACACCTTTAAGAATTTTTAATTCTTTATCAAGTTTAGGAGCGTCGTCTTTATCGATAAGTTCGAATTTTACACTGTTGTCAGTCGTTTTTAAATTGTCAATAAACAGCTCTTTTTTGTCAGTTATGTATTTAATTGTAGATGCTATAGTTTTAATTTTGCTTTTTACCGCTTCATTTCCTTTTACACCTAAAACTAAATACATACCGCCCTGCAGATCCAGACCAAGATTGATTTTCGGCTCTTTATTGATAAAAGACGGAATTGTAAAAACAATTCCGAAAATAGCCGCTAATATGAATATTACTAATCTGTAATTAAGCTTTTTCATCATTTAGCTTTCTTGCAACTGCACTTTTATCTAATTTTACTTCAACGCTGTCGTTAATTCTGACTTTTAAAAAGTCAGGTTCGTTTTTAACGACTTCTGCAATAATACCGCCTGTTGTGATGATTTTATCGCCTTTTTTAAGCTCTTCAACCATCTGTTTATGTTTTTTCGCCTGTCTTTGTTGTGGTAGAATTACAAGAAAATAAAAAATAGCGAATAAAATAATTAAGGGAAGTAGTGATGCTAAAAGTGAAGGTTGACCTCCTGCGGGTGCTTGTGCGTATAAGAAATTCATGTTTGTCCTTTTTTAAAGAGAATTTTAACACAAATTCTTTAATACTTGCAATTTTTTTCTCATTACCTATATATATTAACTTTTTTTTGCTGAAATATGAATTAGGGGTTAATTTTGGCTTAAAAATTTTGTTTACATTTATTTTATTGCTGAGTTTTTATCTGTTTTTTCATAAAAAACATGCATGGTTCGGAACAGGGTTTTTTATAGGGCTTTTTTGGTTTTGGTGGATAGGGCTTAGTTTCAGGTATTATAATCTTTCGTGGATGATACCTGTAATTGATGTATTGATAGCTCTATTTTATGCCGTTTTGTTTTTTTTAATATATAAAATTTACGGGTTCGTTTATAAAAAAAATAGTTATGCAGCAAAGATTTTTTTAATTGCAGTATTCGCTTTCGGATTTGATTATGTTACGCCTTTTACTTTTGACTGGTTTAAACCCGAAGTATTGTTTGTCAATTCTATATTCGGCGTGTCAAAAATTGTGCTGTTGCTGTTTTTTACCGCTATTGTGTTTTATAAAGAGCTGAAATGGATAAGTTTAGCTCTTTTGGCAGCAGCGCTGCTGTTTAAACCGGCTGAAGTAAAATTGCCCAAATTAGATATCTATGTTGCAAGCACCGATGTGCCTCAGGATAAAAAGTGGCTGAAAAATTATATCCCTGTAGAAATCAGAAATAATTTTCATATTATAAATAATGCAATAAATATGCATAAAGACGTTGTGATTCTGCCTGAATCCGCTTTTCCTCTTTTTTTGAACCTGTATCCAGAGCTTTTGCAGAAGCTTTTAGCTCTTTCTAACAAGATAACTATAGTTACCGGAGCTTTACATTATAAAAATCATAAGTATTATAATTCAACTTATGTATTTGAAAAAGGAAAAGTCGATATACTGGATAAACATGTATTGGTTCCTTTTGGCGAATATATTCCTCTGCCTTTTTTTCAAAAAGAGATTAACCGGCTGTTTTTCGGAGATGCGAGCGACTATTCCACAAGCAGTAAATTCGGTGTTTTTAAAATTGCGGCTTATAATTTCATAAATGCCATATGCTATGAAGCGACTGTTGAGAGTTTATATAAACTGAAGCCTAAGTATGTGATTGCTTTGAGTAACGATGCATGGTTTACACCTTCAATTCAGCCTTCGCTGCAGCAGATGCTTATAAAAGTTTTTGCAATAAAATACGGGAAAATAGTTTATCATAGTGTTAACGGGTTTAAATCTTATATTGTAAGATAGGAGAGAATTAGAAACTTGCCCCTATGCTGAAGTCGAATCTTTGAAGGTCGTCTCCGTTTTCATATTTGATAGGCCATGACCATACAAAGCTAAGCGGTCCCATTGGAGTGATCCAGTTTAATGCCACACCGTACGAACTTCTTGTAATATCAAGATTGTTTTCTCCTATTGCACCGTAGTCAATAAATCCGCTCAGCCATAATTTGTTTTTAATACTAAGAGGTGTTGATATTTCAGGACCGGTGATAAATTCGTACTTACCTCCTATTTTATTTCCTTCGCTGTCAACAGGAGATATTGAGTATGAGCTGAAACCTCTTACGCTGCTCATACCTCCTAAATAAAATTTTTCGTTTATAGGCAGGTATCCGTTGTTAACTATAGCTCCTGCAATAACTCTGTATTTTAATACGGCGTATGTCTGGTAAGTTTTGTCTTTTAAAGGATAGAAGAATTTGTACTGTCCCATTGTTTTGACATATTTTTCATCTCCTCCGATACCTGCAAATTCTACAGATAATGACGCTTTTTGACCTGTTGTCGGAAAGAAGTAATTATCTGTGTTGTTAAAGCTCACTGTTGATACAATGTAGCTTTTTGTACTTTTAGGCATTGTGTATTCTGTAGTGTTGTAATCTGTCAGGGTTGTTCTTGTGTAACCGTAAGTAATATTGGCCCCTACGAATCTTGAAAGCTGTTTACCTACACCTACTGTGAAACCTTTTTGTTTTGAGGTATAAGATATACCGTCGAATTTAGTGTCGAATATAGATGTGTTAAATGAATATTTCGTATCAAATATTCTAGGATTGAACAGGGATATTTTGTATGTTCTGCTTACGCTTGAAAAGTCCATAGAAGCGCTTAAGCTCTGTCCGCTTCCGAAAACGTTTTTTTCAGAAATAGAGAAGTTAAATCCAAGTTTTGAATAGCTTCCGTAACTGATTCCGGCTTTTAAAGATCCGCTAAGGCCTTCTTTTACATTAACAAACAGGTCTATCTGATTGTTTGAAACTTTTTTTTCTTTTATTTTAACATCTTCAAGATAACCGCTTCTTTGAAGGGCGTTTTTGGTATCGGTCAGGTCTTTATAAGAATATTTGTCTCCCGGAGCAAGATATACGCTTCTTCTGACTACCCTGTCTAAAGTTTTTGAGTTTCCGTTAATTATAACGTTTCTTATATATACTATTTCTCCAGGTATTACCACATAAGTGATTATTGCGTTTGAACCGTCTTTTTTGATTTCAGGATAAACTTTTGCGTATGCGTACCCTTCATTTTGGAAAGCGTGTTTTATGTTTTTAAGATCTTCCCTTAAAGCAGAGACATTGAAATATTTATCTGCTTCTAAATTTAATTTTGGAAGTTTTACTTTTATGTTTTCAGGATATTTAACGCTGACTTTTTTTACTATGTATCTAATACCTTCATGAATTGAATAATCTATAGTAGCACTGTAATTGTCAAAATTCGATTTGGCCAGGGGATCGCTTACATATGCGTCCATAAATCCTAAATTCAGATAATAATTCTGCAAAGCCTGCTTGTCTGAGATTAATTTATAGATATTTAATTTTCCGCTGTTGGTAAACGGTATTATACTCCAAAATGTTCTTGGTCTGTTTTCAGTCTGGTCAAGTAGTTCGCTTTTCGGAATTTTTTTGGCACCGTAAAAATTAACGTTTTTAATAACTAATTTTTCGCCTTTTTTAATTGCTATTGTAAGTTTAACTGTTGTAGGGGTAATAAATTTTTTATCCACATTTACAATAGTATTGAAATAGCCTTTTGAAAGGTAATATGCTTTTATAAACTCTTTTAAATTGTCTATTTTTTGTTCAGAATAAATTTCGCCTTTTTTCGGCATAAAACTTTTTTCTTTTAGCAGTTTTTTCAAATCAGGAGAAAGATTTTCAAAATTGATTTCAAGAATTGTCGGTTTTTCCGTACATTCAAAAATCAGTGTATTGTCTTTTTTTACAGCTTTTATAGTTTCAAAATAACCTGTTTTATATAATGCTTTAATGCTTTCGTCAATTTTTTTAACATTGAAACTGTCACCTTTGTTTATTTTGATAATACTGTTGGCAGTGACAGGAGAAATATGTATTAAACCTTTATATTCTATATTGTCAATATTGGCAAACAATAGCATCGGCAGTAAAAGTAACGTTTTTTTCATAATACCCCTTGTTTTAATAATAACGGCAATTATACCAAAAAAAAATGTAATGATTTTAATAAAAATTTTGTAAAAACTCTTCTTTTAGTTTTACATACTAATGGTATAATTCATTTAAAAAAGAGGTAATATGACTTGCGGTATTGTAGGTTTGGGATTAATGGGCGGAAGTTTCGGTCTTGCCATGAGAGGTTATTTCAATGAAATTATCGGTATAGACCATAATGAAGAGCATAAAAGAGATGCTTTAAAACTGGGGCTTGTCGACAGAGTAGGGGAATTTGAAGATTTAAGCGGGGTTGATGTAATAATATTGGCCATACCTATCAGAGGTATTATTGCGTGTTTAAAACAGCTGGCTGATATGAAACTTAAAGAAAACTGCACTATTATCGATTTTGGATCAACAAAAGAGAGTATTATAAAAGAATGTCCTTCAAATATAAGAAAAAATTTAGTGGCTTCACATCCTATGGCCGGGACTGAATATTCAGGACCGATGGCAGCCGTAGCGGATTTGTATGAAAATAAAATTATGGTCGTATGCGATATTGAAAACAGCGGCGACGTTCAAAAAGAACGAGCCTGCGGAATATATAAATATTTAAAAATGAGAGTGAAACATATGAATGCCTCAGAGCATGACAGACATGCCGCATTTATTTCCCATATGCCGCATATTGTTTCTTTTTCCATAGCAAATGCCGTATTAAAACAGGAAGATAAACAGCATATTGTAACACTAGCAGCCGGTGGATTCAGGGATATGAGCAGACTTGCGAAAAGTAACGCGCATATGTGGGGGGATATTTTTAAAGAAAATAAACAAAACCTTCTGGATTCCATAGAAGCTTTTAAAAGCGAACTTAAAAAGGCAAAAAATATGATAGAAGAGGAAAAATGGGACGAGCTTAAAATATGGATGGAAAAGGGTAACGAACTGCATAAAATTATGTAAAAAAATACCTTATACTTGCAAATCCCACAGCTTTTGAGCTTTTTATTTTTTCGACTTCTTTATTGCTTATTATGCCTCCTAACGCTATTACGTTTTTGTGATGGCGGCATATTTCATTTAATTTTTCTATTCCCAGGCCTTTTCTTCCTTTGCTCTCAAATACCGGAGAAAAAGTTATATAATCAGCTTTTTCTGCTTTTTTGACTTCTTCAATATTGTGGGTAGATACAATAACTGTTTTTTTTTCAAACTCGTTTATTTTGTTGATTTTTGAAGAAGGCAGATGTATTCCGTCAAAGAGATTTATGAGTTCTTGTTTGTTGAGAGAATCATAGTTTATAAATATTTTAGTGTATTTTTTTGCTAATTCGGTAAATTCTATAATCTCTTTTTCGTCGAAATAAAGTTTGTTTCTGTAGCAGACAAAATCAGGTCTGTATTTAATAATTGCTTCTTTTATTTCTTTTAATGTATATCTTGGGTCTGTTATCATATATTTAAGCATAAATTAAAAAACCTTCATTATTGTTTTTTTGCATATTAGTATTTATGAAGTTGATCAGGTTTTTTATGTAATGCTCATCTACCGGTATTTTATTTAATTCTTTTAATATTTTAGGGAGTTCTTTGCCCGGAATTTGCATAAGTGCCTGTTTGAGCGTTTTTTTGTCTTCGTAATTTAAATTGTTCATAATGTTTTGAAAAGAATTTGCAGTTGAAGTGTTTTGAAAAGATATTCCGGAAGATATTTTCATAGAGCTCCTTTTTAGGAGCTCTAAGCAAAAGCCGTTCCTAAATTATAACGCTTCTTCCTGACCGGTTACAGCACCGTAAATATATACGTATGTAAGTACCATAAATACAAATGCCTGAAGCATTGCAGAGAATGTCATAAGAGCAAAACCTGCTAACGGGAACACATAAGGAGCAAGCATTAACAGTACTAATAAGAACAGGTCGTCACCTTTAATGTTACCGAAAAGCCTGAAAGCCAAAGAAATGATTCTTGAAAAATGTGAAAGAACTTCAACAGGGAACATTAAAGGCGCAAGCCATTTTACAGGACCTGCAAAATGGGCGATATAATGACCTAAACCTTGCGCTTTTATACCTTCATAGTGATAGTATAAAAATACGATAAGCGCCAGTGTAAGTGTAAGATTTACGTTTCCTGTAGGAGGTTCGAATCCAGGAATGATTTCAAGAAGGTTTCCGAAAAAGATAAAAATCGCCAAACTTCCAGCAAGTGTCAGATATTTTCTTGCAACTTTTTCGCTTGCCACATCAGAACCGATGTATAAAATACCTGAAACAACCGCTTCCATTACGTTTTGACATCCGCTTGGAACGATTTGAAGATTTTTTGTAGCAAGTCTTGCAACTATAAGCGCAAGCGTTGCGGCAAAAAGTGTATGTACTACTAGTTGAACCATCGGATCATGACCCAGAAATCCGAAAAATAACCAAATTCTACCTTCCATAAATTTCCTTTTTTGTTGTAATTGTATCAAAATTAATTGTTAATTAATAGTGAAATCGTGCGAAAATTGAAAAAAAAGTGAGAAATTGTAAATATTATTTCACATCAGAATTTAATATTCATCTGTCCTATTCTGTAGAGGGCGAAATCATATTTTATCGGATCCTCGGGATCAAATTCTTTTAGTTTATCAGTAAGTTCTACTGCCGCTTCTAGGTCGTAAGTTTTTCTTTTTAACAGGCCCAGTTTCAAAGAAACTTTATGTGTATGGGTATCAAGAGGAATAATAAGATCGCTTTTTTTTACGTTTTTCCATAAGCCGATATCAGGGTATGTGTCTCTCACCATCCATCTTATATACATATTCCATCTTTTATATGGGCTTGTTCCTTTTGTTTTTTGAGGAGGAATTTTTCCTATTAAAAATTCATATCCCTTAGAGCGGTACGGGTTTATTTCGTATATTTTTTTTATGATTTCCCTTATTCCGTCTATTACATTGTTTTCTTTTTTATAGCCTTTTAAAAAAAGTTCGTTCAGACTAAAGTTTTTTTTCATAACTGATACCGTTTTTAAAAACTGGTAAACATCTTCGCTTGACTGAAATCTGTAATATAAACTGTCCGTTTCTTTAACATTACATAAAGAATAATCGATACTGTTTAAGAATTTAAGAATAGCTTTAACGTTACCGTAAGCGAAAAGCGCCGCAATTAAAGATGAGTATTCGTCTTTATATTTATGTGCTATCAACACGGGGTCGGGAATTTTTTCGTTTACTTCATATATATTGTTTTGAATTAATTCATCGAGTCTGTTTTTTATACTCAAAGTTTTCCTTTTATGTTACAATTTTCCAAAAAGGATTATAATGAAAAAAGTGCTTTTTTTGGTAATGTGCGCCGTGTTTTTATTTTCATGGGAGCTTAAAAAAGACCAAAACGGAATACAGGTATATACCCAGGATGTGAAAAATTCCAAATATGACGCGTTTAAGGCGGTGATGAGTGTAAAAGGTATACCTTTTGAAAAAGTCAAAAATACACTTTTAGATTTTAAAAATTATCCGAAATGGCAAAAAAAGATAGACAAAATAGAAGTAAAAGACGGTTATGTGTTAAAAGTGCTGGATTTCCCTTTTCCATTGAGTAACAGATTTGCTTTTTATAAAATCAGCAAAAATGATCAAAACGGAGTTTTTGTCTTAACTATGAACAGTGTGCCGTATAATAAGCTGCCTGAAAAAATAAAAAAAGAGTTTAAAAAACCGAACTGTGTTGAAATGAAAGACGACGTTGTTTTTAAAGCTCAAAAAACTAAAGACGGAATAAAAATTATATATCAGGCTGAGGTAGACCCTAACGGGGCTCCGGCTTTTATTTTTAATTCTAAAATTATTTCAGCCGGTTATGAAACATTGAACAATTTAAGAAAAGTTTTAAAAAAATAATTACTGTTTTATTGAAAAGAGGGCGTCAAGCATCTGATTTATAGTCGTTATGACTTTAGCGTTTGCCTGATAGCCCCTTTGATATTTTTCAAGATTTATTAGCTCTTCGTCTATATTGACTCCGCTTAGGGAATAATATTCGTTTTTAACGCTTGTCAAAAGAGTTTGAGTACTTTCTTTTTTACTAGAGACAGTCTGTGTCTGATTAGCCAGGTCAGATGTAAGTCCTCTGTAAAAACCGTAAATTGTGTTTTCCTGAGTTGTTCCGTTAACGTAAAAGTTTACATTTTCATATTGAAGCTGCAGCATATCGTTAGCAATTGTATTATCACCCGAATTAGGTGTTTTACTTGCCCTTATAAGACTAGAGTCATTTTGAAAATCTTTTCTGAGTTCAATTGTTGAAGCGTCTTTTCCGTCTAAAAATTTATTAACGCCGAAAGCTCCTCCGAAATCTGCCGTATCATTATCAAGTCCTACATAAGTGTTTTGGTCTGTTTTTTTAGAAAGAATAAGTTTTCCGCCTAAAAACTGTGCCTGATAATAGTCATCAACGTCATTGTTTAGGTTGTTGTCATTGTTGTCGTCAATACCGGGAGTATTTATCTGTGCCATAATCCCTTCTATAGTGGAATATCTAGGGTCTTTAGAATCCATATTTACCGTAATCGTTCTTTTAGCTATGGCGTTTCCGCTGTCGTCATACACAACTATATCAAAGCTTCCGTTTTTAAGAGGAAGCGGCATCTGCGTATTGTTGACCTGATTTAGAGGTTCGTATTCTATCTGATTCAGAGCTGTAAAAAGCTGAGCTCCGTCATCCTGGACTAAAACCTTTGAAGTTTCCTGACCGTCGGAAGTGTTGACCAGTTTTAACTGTCCGTTTACAAGTTTTGCTTCCACATCAGTCACACCGTTATTTGTAAAAGCGGTATTTATATTGTTAATAACGTCATTGATGCTGTCGCTGCTTTTGACTGCGACTTTTATCTGTTTAGAAGTGTCTAAATTCCCTTGGTCGTCATATACGCTGAAAGTAATGTTACCGTCTCTTACAGGAGATTTTAATACATGATACATGCTGTATAAAGAATCTAAAGATGTATCGGTCAAATCAGGCGGGATCGTTTCGGGAGAACTTATAACGTCAGTTTCCACAGACTGCTGTGCGGAATACGAATATATAGAGTTGACGCTTCTTATTAATCCGTTAGCAAGAGAATCCAAAGAACTCATAAGTTTTCCCAAAGTTCCGTCTGTAGGATTGCCTTCGCTGTTGAATTCGGTTCCTCTTAAACTAAGAAGCGCTCCGATTTCACCTCCTTTTACAGATTTTGTTATATCTGCAACAGAATGGTCCTGTTTTTCTATACCTATCATCGGGTTTCCGGCTAACGAATCAATAGTTAATTCATGATATGTAGAGTTGTCAACTAAAGGATATCCTCCGAGAGAAATCTGATAATCTTCCGCATAGTCCGTTGTTTCTGCCCCTTGAGCGTCAGTTGATTTTACTCCGCTTTTGTAAACATTTACGTCAAGCAGCTCTTTTAAACGTTTTTCCAGGGCGTCTCTTTTGTCTCTAAGTTCGTTTGCATGATTTTCCTGATTGGCTTCATGTGCAGTTATTTCTTTGTTAAGGTCTGCTATCTGTTTGATTATACTGTTGGCTTCGTCAAGTTTTGTATTAAGTTCGTCATTTATACTTTTTTGTATGTCTTTGAGTTTGTTTTTTAATGATTTCATATCATCGGTCATTGCCTGAGTTTTAGCTGCAAGATCCACTTTTACGGATCCGTCGTTCGGGTTGCTTGCAAATGTCTGCCATGCATTGAAAAAATCTTCCATATCTTTATATAGTCCGTTATCCGTTACGTCTGGAAAATATGTGGCTATTTCTTTAAGATATTGTTCCTGTGTGTCAAGATTGGAATATGTCGCAGATGTTGAGGTGTATCTGTTAAATAAAAAAGTGTCTGTAATTCTGTATACCGAACTTATTTTTGTACCGGTTCCTATATCGCCCGGTGCGGAATTGATTGCCGGAAGGGTTGAAAAAACGGCTCTTTCTCTCACATAATCCGGATTTGAAGCATTTGATATGTTATTTGAAGTTACGTCTATTGCGTTTTGATGCGCTTTAAGTCCTGTAAGAGCCGTTGAAAACGAAGTTGAAATAGCCATTTTAAGCCTTTATTTTTAAGTTTGAATTACAGAATGATTCATTGTTGTAATTTATACTTTCACCGTCTTTCAATTTATTTACAAGCGTGTTGTAAAAATTAGCCACGCTTAACGCGAGTTTTGAAAATCTTTTGTGTTCTTTATGAAATTCGAAAAGTTTTTCTCTAAATTCATTAAAAAGCTTTTCTTCTTCCGGAGAGAATATTTCTTCTAGAGGTTTGTTTCTTGATACAAGTATCTGGTCTATTTTAGATTTAAGGTTTGAAAAGTGATGTGCAAGTTTTTCTTTTTTTTCAGTATTGGCGAATACTTCATCATGTTTTGCGTTTTTGATATTGTTTATGTCTTCAAGTGTAATTGATATTAAATTTTCAAGTGTGTTTATTGTTTCTTTAAGTGTCTGTATAAGCATAACCCTTCCTTTTAAGTTTTTCAGGAAGGGGAGAGATTATAGAAGTGTTTTAGCCAAAGCTTCTGCGGTTTTATCCAAATCGACTTTATATTCGCCGTTTTGAATACGTGCTTTAATCTCTTCTACCCTTCCTGTTTTTTCTTGTTTTTGAATGTTTTGAGCTTTTT
>Ga0256843_1001404_pt1 | contig 19054 bp, 15 predicted proteins | sample AlvinellametaG_FD_191572 | JGI IMG/M metagenome (GOLD analysis project Ga0256843, IMG submission 191572) | Pompeii worm associated microbial communities from hydrothermal vent at the East Pacific Rise, Pacific Ocean - Alvinella | ecosystem: Host-associated > Annelida > Integument > Unclassified ... | reverse complement strand
AAAAAGCCTATCTCTTCATGTAGCTTAGATTTTAGTTGATTGTCTATTAGAAACCATAAATAAGCCTCATGTACCATTATGCTGTTTCTGTCTATTTTAAAAGCATCTTGAAATGAGTTCATAGCAAGTTTTGTCTTTTGGGTATATATATAATAGTTTGCTAAAAGTATATGATAATTTATATCTTTTTGTAGTATTTTTTTCTCTTTTGGTGTTAGAGACTCTATTGCCTTTTTGAATGATTTGTAATCTTTTTTATTATTGTATAGATACAAAAGCCCAATAAAATAGGTTGGTTTTTTGGTTTTCTTCCACATTCTTTTATATAGATGGGCTAACTTTTTGTTGTGATTTAGCTCTTTTTCTAGTGATATTAGTTTAGAGTATCCATTACTATCTAGTCTATTTTCTCTTTCTAGTTTCCACAAAATATTATAAATATATCTATAATCTTTATAAATCCATGCCAAATCAGTAAGCTTTGTATATAGTTGAAATTTATCTTCTATATGTAGTTTTTTTAGTAGTATTTGAAGTTTTTTATCATATTTTTCTCTTTTTTCTAAAGCTTTGGTTAAATTGTACGCCTCTTTGAACCTTTTTAGTGCTATGAGTCTGTTTATGGCTTCTTGTTGTAAGATTTTATCTATACCAAATCTAGCTCTATATTTATCATAGAGCTTTAGACCTTTTTTATAGCTATTGTTTTTATATGAAAATAGTATAGCCTGTTTTAGGATATTTCTGTTTTTATGTTTTTTGTATAGTTTGGTAAAGTACTCTTCTCCTTGGGCTGTTAGAGCTGTATAGTCAAAGTATTGTGCCATCTTTTCAACAAAATTATAATCTCTATCCTCTTCTATCTTTTTTCTATATATCTCACCTAATATCTTATAACCGTTATCTAGTGTAGTCTCCTCTAGTAGATACTTTTCATACTTTTTGTCTCTATATTTTTTATATCCCAAAATATTCATATCTACTACAGTTTTGATATCTCCTTGCCATAGAGCTAATTGAATAGATTTATCTAACCATTTTTTATTGTGAAATTTATCTTCTGCAAATAGTGCTAAATCTAACGCTGGGGCTAAATCTTGGTTATATACCATAGATTTTATAGCCAAATCAACACACTGTTCATCAAATAGATTAGCATAGTTTTCAAAACTATCTATAGCAAAACTACTAGCTCCTTTTATATCTCCTACTTTTAGTAGGTTGTCTAGTATGAAGTATATATTGTGTGCATCTAGTTGGATACTCTCTTTGTATAGATTGATTAGTTTGTTAATTGCAGTTTTATTATTATCACTACTAATAGCAGTGGCATATAGGGCAATATTGAAATATCCCTCTTTTTTAGAATTGTCTTTGCTCTTTTGAAAGAGATTTGTAGCTAACTGTATAGCCTTTGGATAATCTTTTTGGCTTAGTAGTGTAGAGAGTGCATAATCTTTTAGATTTTGGTCTGCTTTGGAAGAGTCTATTAAATCTAATAGAATGTTTTTGGCATCATCTTTATATCCTAGAGATGACGCCAAATAAAAAGCCTCTTTTTTGAGCTGATAGTTAATAAAGCTTGATTTATTTTTAATTAACTCTTTCAAAGAGATATATTTTAATTTTTGGAAGCCCATTTGTGTTGCTTCTACTAGAAAATAGATATAGTCTCTATCCTCTCCTGTAAACTCAAAATAATCATATAGCTTCTCTCTTGCTTTAGATAAAGTTTTATCACTATTATTTTCAAAATAGCTCTCTTTGATTAATTTATATTGGGTTTTATATACAGTATCTAATATCTTTTTGTCTTTGGTTTGAGATAGTATCTTATCTATTAGTTTAAAAGCTTTTTCTTTTTTGTTTGCATATTCATAGTTTCTAAGTAATATCATCTCAAGCTTTATATTATCAGGATAGTAAAGAAGCATACTCTCAAGATAGTTTATAGATAGATTTGTATTTTTGCTTTTTGTCTCTATGATATGGTCTATATTTTTTTTGGGAAATATCAGATATAGCACAAAACTAAATACAGCAACTATTCCTATAATCTCTTTGATAGACAAAATGGAGGTAGTGGTATCATGATTATTGACACTTGAATGCAATAGTGGCTCCTTTTTGACTATCTGATAGGATAGATACTCTATTCTGTTTTTTCTTTATAGATATAGCTAGAGGTTCGATATGACAAGATGGTGGCATATAAAAATTTGCCTCTAGTGGTATATTGGCTTTTAGTTTAAATTTATATTGGTTGTTTTGATAGCTAACTCTCTCTACCCAACCGTTTGAGTCTATTAGGTATGGGGATTTAGTTTTTGATGTTAGTTTGATTATATATTTTTCTCTTCTATCTAGTGTGATATAGGTTGTATCTCCTTTGTAGTTAAATCCTGCTACACCTTTTGAGTTTTTGATATCTGCTTTGACTCTTTTGTCAAATCTAACGGTACGAAGATGACCTTGGTTTCTAACCTCATAGGTTTTATCTCCTAGTTTTCCTAGTGCCGTATGGTAAAATCCTTTTACTTTTTTGATATATTGTGAGGTATAAAGTTTAGAAGTTTTCTGTTTTATAGCCCAATTATAGACATCTTCTAAAGCTCTTAGAGATGCTATTTTAGAACCTGAATAGAGATGGTAGTATATATTTATAGCTTTGAGCCTTTTTGGATTTTCTGTTTTTTGGAAAGTCTCTAGCACATGAACATAAGCACCAAAAGGGTTACTCCACTCATTGGTATATACATTCTCATTCTGTTGAGCTGTATATATTTGCCAGTACTCATCTCTTTGGAGTCCAAATGGAGCTATATGACTAAGCCATGGATGAGACTTATCTATAGTAGTATCTCCTCCATTCATCGCTAATATATTATGTCTCTCTACAAAAGAGAGTACTTTTTTAGGAGGAAGGCAGTCTCCACTCCAGAAGAGAATTTTGTTTTTATTTTTGTATTTAGGAGCAAAAGATAGAGCAAAATTTATACTACCCTCTGTCTCTTGTTTTAGTGAAAAATTATAGTTTGGTATAGGTAGATGATAATTTTTTCCTGCTTGTGGAGTTGCATTTTTAGGTTGAATTACCTTATCCCAAAAAAATGGATGAGAAAAACTATGACTAGCAGGTTCTATCCAAGGGATTGAGTATAACTCTTTTGTTATCTTTTTCATAGTCGGGCTTAGTTTAGGAAATAGCCCAATAGAGTCCACCTCTCCTTGAATAATAGATACCGTTTGAGGTATTTTATATTTTTTATAGATTTTATCTATCAAAACTTGAGGAGATAGTTTTTTTATATCAGTTCTAACTCTCTCTACAAAACCATCTCCATCTACATGGATAAATAGTATTCTCCTACCAGCTTCTGTTGTTGGGTCTGGTATAGGTATATTATCTAGTCTTAGAGCCTCTTTGATAAATCTAAAAGGGTCAATCGTCCAATAACTCTCATGACCTATACTCAATAAAAAAGAGTCACCCAAAGCATATCCACCCCAAGGGGTTATGGCTATTGGGGTGTTGGTTTGCCCATTTGGATACTTTTCACTTAGTACTTTTTTGGCATTTTCTGTCTCTATTAACTCCTCTTGGTACTCAAATGAGGCTGGAATTTCATATACTTTGTATGGTTTGTGATACTTTATATGACTCTTGTCTAAAATAGAGTTTTTGTTTTCTTTCTTTTTTAGACCCAATGATTTTAACCTATCTTCTGTAAGATTAAATACAAAGTTATTAAAAAATAGTACCTTAATACCTTTGGATTTAATCTCCTCTACCCAGCTATATAGTTTTTCATCATTTTTTGTTTTGCCACTACTCCATATAATGACAGAGTGATATCTATCCATTACTCTTTGGGGTAGCTCTTTTGTGGATATATCATATAGAATTGGGATATATCCATAATGCTCTAAAATCATAGAGATAAGCAGATGCACATCAGAGTAAACAGCATTTTTATCTTTGAATGCTGATTGATTAAATAGTATCAAAACCTCTCTTCTTATTCTAATTACATCACAATCGCCTTGATGTTGGAGTAGTCCATCTGTTACATATGGGATGATACCTAGCTTTTTAATCTTTTTGGCTATATCAACTCTCTGTTTTGCATTACCATCACTATAATCTATTGAGATAGCATCTAATCCATACTTTTGTGCTTTTTTTAGGTTGTTGAGTATCCACTCTCTATCTTTTTTTGGAACTTGGATATAGCTTTTGGTATTGTTATCATATCTACTAATTAAACTCTCTGCTACTACGGCATCTATATCATTGTGTATATCTTTTAGTATCTCAAAGCCACGATTGATAATTAGTTTTGATTTTGGATATTTTTGGTGTAGTTTATGGATAAACTCAACTAGAGCTTTTTGTTGCTTTTTAAATAGCTCTTTGTCTTTTCTCGTTACATGGTAGGCATCCATAGTATCTAAAAAGAAGTTTCTATATCCTCTTTTGTAGAGTCTATCAACTCTATCCATAATAAACTTCTGGTACTTCTCTTTGTTTAAATCAGCAATGAGAGAGTTCCATGTTCTATTTTTGGATATTACCCATGATTTGTTGTATGGTGTAGGGGTTTTTCTCCATGGCTCTATCTCTCCTACACTCACATATGCTACCATTTTATCTGGGTATCTCTTTGCATATATATCATCTATAGCATCAGCCTCTACTACCACCTTGTCAAAAAAGTTGATAAATGGGTCATCTATATTTTTGCTATATATAAATGCGTATCTATCATCTGCTAATAGAGATGAAAACAGCATAACCAACAATAGTAAAATTTTATTGCAACATAAAGGTTTTATAATCCAACTCCTGTAAAATATTATTGAGTGTAATACTACTAGATACAAATAGTATCAGTAGAGTAACACTAAATCCATACCCATAAAAGTATGGACCTAACTGAATACTTACCCAAGTAAGCAACGCATTGATAACAACAAATAGTAGTGTATAAACCAGAGCCTCCTTTTGTCTATCGAGATAGTATAGGTACGCCAAAATCGACATAAACCCAAGTTGGAGTTGAACACCAATAACATCTACATAAAATAGAGGTAGATATAGTTTAGGTAGTAAAAAAAGCTCAAAAAGTTTCTCTGCACCTAAAAATATCAAGATATTGAACATCCCTTGGACAAATAGTATCTCTTGGATACTTAGTTTGACAGCGTTTATCATTCCCTGTTTGTACTCTTTTATCTGTCTGAGAGTACCATGTTTGTTTATCGCTCCATAAAACTTACTATACTCTTGTGCAAAGTTTGCCTCTAGTCTATAGAAAAATATAGCCATCCCAGGAATAATAGATAGATATGCCAAAAATATAGGAAAATCATAAACCATAGAGGCGTGAAGTTTATCTATAACCATATACCCCACAATAGGAGTGAACCAAAAGATAACCTTATCTATCCATATTGCTATATTATAAAACATCCCAGACCAGCCAAGTTTCCAATAAAATTTACCATAGTTTTGTCTAAACATATCAAATCGGATAAATTTATTATTTTTTTTGTTGTATGATGGGTAGTAGAATATAATCCCCAAAAATAGCAAAATAAACAAAATAGTATTACCTATAATAAATGATATCATCAATCCAATAACTCCATAGTTGTGTAGAAAAATAGAGCTAATATAGATAGATATATATCCTAGTAGATAAAATATAATAACATGTTTGTATAGCTTCAAACTAGCTGCTAATATATTGGCAATCCATACACAACTAAGCACTACAAAGAGAGTGATATACAAAAGCACAAATAGATTACTCTGTGTATCAAATAGAAAAATAGCCAAAGGTGTAGCAATTAGCATACCAATAGCTATAGTAACTATAATCATACCCAAAAAGTTAGGTAGTACTAGATAGTATCTCTTTTCATAAGTTCTATCGGCAATAAAACGGGTAAATGGTAGCTGAAAAAATCCTGTATATATAGAACTCAAAGCCAAGGCTGAAACATAGGTTACAGATGCCTTTAGCATAGTTGTATCAGACCCTTTGGTGTGAAATAGATAGATATTGGTAAGTCCAATACCCAAAATGATAATCATAGATATAACCCAAGGTCCACTACTAAGTACAGCAGAGTATCCAAATGTCTTAAATACAGCCGATAGGGTCTTCTCTTCTAGTGTTCTTTTGAGTTGAAATCCTATCCCTGCCATCTATCTATCCTGTTAAATGTATCCTCATATACCTCTTTATAGTTATCTAAAAATATATCTTGGGTATAGAACTTGTTGACTCTCTCTATGGCTACTTTTTGAGCCTCTCTCCATCTATCTTCATCTCCAAGGAGAGATATATATCCATCTGCTAGTTGTTTTACATTTGCTATCTCACAAACTACTCCAGCCTCTCCTAAGGCTTTATCTTCTGGATTATCTCCACCATATATTAGCTCTTTGCATGAACCAACATCAGTTGCTACACAAGGAACACCAGCAGCGAACCCCTCTAGTATAACTAGAGGCATACCCTCACTAATGGATGTAAGTGTGAGTATTCCACTTTTTGGTAATATATCTACGATATTTTGAAATCCCAAAAACTTGATGGTATCTTTTATATCAAGTATCTCAATTAGCTCTCTACACTCTTGTGCATACTCCTCCTCTTCATCATCTGGTCCTACTATCCATGCCTCTACCTCTGGAATAGCATTTGCTGTTACTCTCATAGCTCGTATAAAGGTTTTGATATCTTTGATAGATACAACTCTACCAATTAGTGTAATAACTTTTGGTACTCCTTTGGGTCTATCTTTTAGGGTTGCACCTAGTCTATTGATATCAACTCCATTTGGGATAACTCTACAACGAGAAGCATCAGCACCATAGAGTATCTGTGTATCTCTAGCCACTCCAAATAGCGATAGAATAGGGTTGGCTCTATGGTAGCTCATCTTTCCAATCCCCTCAAAAAATCTAACCCACATACCTTGTATATAGTTATCTTCTCCTGACTCTCTAAATAGCTCAACCTTTTGAAAAAGGTTCAAAGCACTAGAGATGAGGTCGATTTTTCTCTCTTTTGTATAGATACCATGCTCTGTTAATATAAAAGGTTTACCCGTATCATGAGAGATTAGAGCCGATAAAAATCCAGAGTATCCAGTCGATGGTGAGTGGATAATCTTGCCTTTGTTGGCTATAAATTTAGCTAGTTTTGCCATCTTCCATACAGGAATGAGTATGCTTCTAACCGTCCAAAAGTAGTCCAAAAATGGGATATCATTACAGTTCTCTTCGTTTTTGTTACAGATAAAATACCATGATTCTCTACTATATAAAAACTCACTCTCATTTACTCTATTGAGGTAGAAATCCAAATCTTTTATCTCTTTTGGAAATGGTAAATCTTTGTTATCACTTCTAAACCACTGATATAGCTTCTCTATAGACTCCATATTTTGACTATCTCCATCTATCTCTTCAATAGGTGGCTTTTGTTCTTCATCAAACATAAAAATTTCAACCATAAAGACAAGATTGTCAGCAATAGGGTAGAGTGGTTCGGTTGAGTAGTCTTTTCTCTGGCTTCCTATAAAGGCTATACCAAATTTGTATTGAGGTAGTCCTGCTATTAGTTGGGCTATCCATGATGATACACCACCTCTGACATATGGAAAGGTTCCCTCACATGGTATTAGTATATCAAACTCGCCTTTGTCAAATACTATTTTCATCTCTTATCCATATACTAACAAGTGGTTTTAGTCTTAGGTCAAGATTAAACTGTTCAGGAATTATATATCTGCTTACACTGTTATATTTTTTCTGCCCATATTTAATCTCTGCAAAGAATGTAGATACTACACTCTGTGGAACTCCTAACTTTATAGCCTTTTTAAAAGCCTCTTCTGATTTGTCATACTCTTTATTAAAAATATGAATTTTCCCAAGAAGCATAAATGCACTGCTGTTATTGTTGATATCTAGTAGTATATTCTCTATCTTTTTGGTATAAAATCCTGTCAACTGCTCATCTGCTACTCCATGATAGATAAACTGCCAGTAGGTCATAGCCAAATCAAAGTTGTACTTTTCTAATAGCTCTTCATTTTTCTCCTCTTCTATCTTTTTATTTAGTTCTGTCAGTCTATCGTTGAGCTTTTTTTCAAATGATGATACTAGAGCAAAAGCATACAGTCTAGTCTCATCAGAGCTATCTGATAAAAAGTGTTTGATTTTTCTTATATTTCCTTGGGCGTTGCTATCATATAGGATTTTTAGGGATTTTATCTTGATGTCACTAGATAGCTCATCTCTATGTTGCCCCTCCATAGTTAATATACCCTCTTGAAAAGCACTATATACCATAGGAAAACTAGATAGCTGCTCATCAAAATCTACTATCTCATAGCTTGGATGGCTAACTCTATGTGTAGCCCAAGATAGCCCAAATAGCACCATAATAACAGTCAATAGTATCCCAATAAATAGTAAACCGATATTAACCACAGCGAAAAATATAAAGATATCTTTTTGATATGGTTTATACTTTTTTGGCAAAAATTGAACCAATAGTAGGCTAAAAACCGTCCAAAATGATATCTCCACTAGAGTAAATAGAATGATAATATCCCATCTATTTGTCTGTTGTAGTATCGAAAAGAGACTCTTAAAAGCAAAATCATCAAGCACAGCCATACTCCTTTAGTAGAGCATTAAAGTTTTTGACACTTATATGTTTTTTTCGTAATCTCTCATAACCTTTCTCTCCTATATACTCTTGGAGGTTTTCTTCTAATCTCTCAACCCTATATCTACTCTCTAATTTATCCATCTCTTTATCTAATAGTTTAGCTCTACTATGGATTGTAGGTGCTGATACAAAAGGAAAAAGTATAAAATGTACATATCCATGTCCACACTCTATAGATATATACTGGTCAAGTATCTCAAACTCCTCATTTTGATACATAAAATCTTTTATCTCTTTGTCTAAAAACTCATTTCTAGTATATAAAGAGTAAATTCTACTATCTATTTTGTACCCTTTTAGGATATTGTTTAGTCTTGCAACTTCAAGTTTAAAATCAACAAAATCTTGTCTTTCGTGTCTATTTTTTAGGGCTATAGAGTCTTTTTTGCTCTCTTGAATTTTCTTTAGAGATGCTCTTTTTTTGTACTCTGTCCATATATAGTTAAATGCTACACTAATTTTAAGTAGAGTATCTTCATGAAAAAATAGAAACGGTATCTCTTTTATAATCAATATCGCTACTATATCCTCCCTCTTGTCTAAAAATGGAACAGCATATATATAATCGGTCTGTTCTCTATCCTCTATATCATTTAGATATATAGCCTTTTTTAGAGTCAATGCCTCTTGGATGAGTTTGTCTTTTTTATTGATATTTTGACCTATATCTCCAATATGTGCATAGCTATCTCTGATTGTATTTCTCTTTACTTGGCATATTATAGCTGAGTTTACACCAAAGAATTTTCTAAGAACCTTTAGTGTATTTTCTGCACTCTGTTGGGGTGTTACATGGTCACTACTCTCTAAAATTTCCGAGATAACAAAACGGATAGAGGCTGGTTGGATAATATATATAGACTCTAACTTATCATGAGAGATTTTTAGAGTAAAAAAGGCATTGGTTAGCTCTTTTAGTCTAAGTTTTAGATAGTTTGTTTTGATTTTGTATCTATCTATTTCATTGTGTAGGTTAGAGAAAAATAGCCCATATAGAAAAACAAAAAATAGATTTTCTAATAGTACAGTAGTGAAAATAGGGTCATCTCTATAGAACATCACAGCGATAATAGCAAAAAATAGCCACATCACCATACCCATCATTAATCCATAAAATAGAGTAATAATAGCCAACCATAAAATCAGAAAACTAAAATGGTAATGAATAAGCAGTGGGTCATTTTTATTTATAAGATAGCCTACACCACTGATTAAAATAGTGACCGTTACAACTTCAAATGCTTGAAGCCAAGGTGAACGCTTTTTTAATGTCATAATCTAGTTTACAAATTTGGGTATCAGTGACTCTGCTATCTCTTGGGCTATTACGCCTATAGATTTATGACCCCAACCACTTTTAGCACCAACAGCATTGAAAACAGTTTGATTATTTCTCAAATCAACTATTTTGACTGCATAGCTCACAACAGGTTCCCCATCTATTCCTGTTTTATAACGCCACTCTTGGACATCACCTGTAATTAAATAAGAGGCACCAACCTTTCTTGCTTCCTCTTTTTTTTGTGATATAAAACTCTCTTTGTTTTTTATATTTTTTATCTCATTAGCTCCACCAATTAGTGAGTATAGCTTTATATCTTTGTTAGATATAACCCCCTCTACTATAGTAGAAGCTCTAAATCCAGCCATATCAGTATCTGTATAGTTCCAAAAAGAGCTAATAGCATATTTTTCATTTTTTGGTAAAGTAGTTTCGCTTTTATTAACAATAGAAGAGCATCCAAAAAACATAAATGTAAAAAGTAATATAAAATTTTTAATCATAATTAAGCTCCAAATTTATAAAGGTTTATTACCTTATTTTATATAATTACTCTTAAAGTTTAAAGACTAATAGACTGGCATACTCTTTAATATATAACTTTTGTTCTATTTTTAGTCAAAAAATGGCTTTAAAATAGTACTTTGCTTCATATCAAGAGTTCAATAGTCAAAGCGTGTTATGATTATTAAAAAATATTACGGAGGCAAATTTTATGAAAAAAAGTATATTTATATCTTTTTTGATGTTGACAACTCTTGGTGCAACAGATGGAAAAAAGGTTTTTGAGACCTACTGCTGGGGGTGTCACCATCAAACAGCAGTAGCTTTTGGTCCTCCATTTGAAGAGATAGCTTCAAAAAGAACAGCTAGTGAGATAAGAGCGATGATAACAGACCCAAAAGAGGTATCTAAAGTTTTTGGTTATAGTAGAAATGCTATGCCATCATTTCAGCTATCTGATAAAAACTTGACATCTATTACAAAATATATCTTATCTTTCAAACCAGAGGATAATAAAACAATTGTACAAAAACCTTATCCTAATATAGCTCAACTAAAAAAAGAGGATAAGTAGATGTTTAGACTCTCAAACCTCTTAAAATCTGTATTGGAGCAAAAAAAAGCTAGAGTTTTAGATGGTAGTATTGCTATTTGGAATTTTACTAATAGGTGTAATTTATCTTGTTTGCACTGTTATTCAAAATCTAGTTTGGATGAGGTTGATACTCTCTCAACTGATAAGATAATGGATACACTACCAAAACTCAAAGCCAATGGGGTTAAGTTTATAATATTCTCAGGTGGAGAGCCTTTAACTAGAAAAGATATATTTGATATAGCCTCTAGGTGTAAGGAACTTGGGATTATCACATATCTCTCTACCAATGGGTTATATATCAAAAAGAGTAACGCTCAGAAGATATTAGATACATTTAACTATATAGGTATAAGTATAGATGGAAGCGAAGAGGTACATGATAAATTCAGAGGTCTCAAAGGTGCATTTGTAGAGTCTATGAAAGCTGTTGACCTACTAAATAGCTACAACCAAACCAAGGTTGGAATTAGATTTACAATAACCAAAGATACTATTGATGATTTGAAGTTTATATTTGAATTGAGTGAAAAGCACAATATCCCAAAAATATATATATCTCATCTAGTATATAGTGGTAGAGGGTTAGATAATCTAAAGATGGATTTAAGCAAGGAACAGAGGATAGAAGCTGTTGAGTATATCTTAGATAAAGCTTTTGAGTACTATGATACCAATCGTGATATAGAGATAGTCACAGGTAATATGGAGATGGATGCAATTTTATTTTTAAATAGATTTAGTAAATTATATCCAGAGTATGCCGATGATATGAGACAAAGACTTATTGATTGGGGTGGAAATAGTGCAGGGCGAAAGCTACTGAATATAGATGCCGAGGGCAATGTTAAGCCTGACCCATTTTTTCCATCAACTATAGGAAATATATTTACACAAGATTTTTCTGATATATGGACTAATAGCCCTACAGAGCTTTTACAAAAACTCAGAGTTCATCCCAGAGAGTTAAATGGTAAATGTCAAGATTGTAAATATCTACAGATATGTAATGGTGGCTCAAGAAGTAGAGCTTATGCAATATATGGTGATATGTGGGCAGAAGACCCATCATGTTATTTAACTAAAGAGGAGATAAAAAGATGAAAAAAATAGTTTTGGGAGTATTGAGTACAGTTTTGTTATTTGCTGGGACTCCTAGTAAACAGGAAAAGTTATTTGTAGTAGAGCGAGAGAGTAACTCAGTTGCTATTATCCATAGAGGTTTGACTAAATCACACATGAAAGATATGCACAATATGAACCATGGAGTTATCAAGTTTGATGGCAAAGATGGGTATCTGATTAGTAGAGATGGTTATGTAGTCAAATTTGACCCAGTCACAGAGAAAAAAGAGGCAGAGTACAAAACCTCAAAAAGTGCCATAGGATTTGTAATAGGCAAAGATTTTGTGGCAGTTGCCAACTATGATGATAAGTCTGTAGATGTTCTAAGCAGAGATTTAAAACCTATTCAAAAGATTAAGACAGGCTCTAAAAATGTAGGGATAAAAACATACAAAGATTATCTGATTTTTGCACAAATGGATAATGACAAAGTCTCTGTATATAAAAATGTAGGAAAAGATAAACCAAAGTTTGAGCTATACAAAGAGTTCAAAGTAGGTCAGATGCCATTTGATGCGATGATAAAAGACAATACATATATAGTAGGTTTTTTCCTTAGTAAATCATTTGGTGTAATTGACCTTGACAAGATGAAATATAGTGAGATAAAAGTAACAGCACAAGATAATAAACCAGTCCTAAAAGTTCCTCATTTTGGTTTTTGGTCTCTAAGTGATGATAGAACATTCATCCCTGCTGTTGGAGATAATAAAGTAATGGTATATGATAATAATTTTACATTTATCAAAAATATAGAGATGCAAGGTCTGCCTGTATTTACAGCTCTTAGTCCAGATAAGAAGTATCTAGCTGTTACTTTTTCAGGCAAAGATTTTCCAACTATACAGATTGTTGATACAAAAACTCTCAAAATTATAAAAACATTTACATTCAAAGGTAAAGTACTTCATGTCAGATGGTCAAATAGCGACCCGATGTTATATGTCTCTGTAAATGATGCCAACCAAGTGAATGTAATCAATACAGATGAGTGGTTTTTAGAGAGAGAGATTTTTAGAGTCAAAAAACCATCTGGTATATTTATCTATAATCAAGAGGAGAAAAAATAATGGGGAGAGTCTATCTAACAGGGGCAGGACCAGGTGATATTGAATTGCTCACAGTAAAGGCTTTACGGCTAGTAAGAGAAGCTGATGTAATTATCTATGATAGATTAGCTAACCCTGAGATACTCAAAGAGGCAAAAGATGGATGTGAATTTATATATGTAGGCAAAGAGGATTCGCATCATACTTTGCCACAAGAGGAGATAAATGAGATAATCTATCAGAGTGCGTTACAATATGATACAGTAGTGAGATTAAAGGGTGGAGACCCTCTAGTTTTTGGTAGAGGTGGAGAGGAGGCTATCTACCTAAAAGAGAGAGGGGTTAAATTTGAGTTTATACCAGGGATTACCTCTGCTATAGCAGTACCAGAGTATGCAGGAATTCCTGTAACTCATAGGGGTGTTACTGTATCATTTAGAGTTGTAACAGGTCATGAGAGCAAAAATAAAAGCCACTCTCAAATCCCTTGGGAGAACTATAAAACAGATGATACGATTATCTTTTTAATGGGGCTTCATAGACTTGAATATATCTGTAATAGATTAATAGAAATTGGAAAACCATCAGATTATCCTGTAGCAGTAATTAGCAGAGGAACAACAAAAGATGCTCAAACTGTTGTAGGTACTTTGGATAACATATATGAAAAAGCAAAAGATTTACCAACTCCTGCATTAATTATAGTGGGACAGGTTGTAAAATTGAGAGAACAACTTGATTGGTTTGAATAGTAGTTTAATAAACATATTGTATAATCAATCAAAAATGATTTTGAGGTAAATTAAATAAATGGTTAAGATACAAGATATACCCATGTTTTCTAACTTGGATAAAAAATTTCACAAAGAACTTAAAGAGAGTTTGTATCTAAAAAAATTTACTAAAAATAGTATAGTATTTTATGAAGGTGATGAGAGTGATTATTTTTATATTCTTTTAGATGGGAGTATAAAACTTTATAAAACCTCTCCAAAAGGTTCTCAAATACAGATAAAGAGAATGAAAGCACCAAATACAATAGGTGAGTATGCCTGTTTTGAAAAGGCACCTTTTCCTGCTACTTGTGAGTTTATTACAGATGGGGTTATGGGGTTGCTTCATTTTGACAAGGTTTATAAATATTTAGATGACAAAGAGTTCTCTTTGGGGTTGATAAAATCTCTAACTAGTAAAGTTATGATGCTATCATCTCTAGTTCACAAAGAGACTATACTCTCATCAGAGGCAAAGGTAGCTGATTTGATGATTGAGAATATATCTATATTCAATCGCCTAAAAAATAATGAGATTGCAGGGATATTAAATCTAACACCAGAGACATTCTCTAGGATTATTACCAAATTTAAAAAAGAGTCTATTATCAAAATTGATAAAAATAGACTACAGATACTAAATTTAGAGGCATTATATATGATACTTGAGACCAACACTGTAAAAGAGTGTACAGATTGTATTGCTCGTTTTAAGGCTCAATTGGCACAAAAAGGGGAGTTGTAGTATTGTCTTTTTTTCCATCTTATCTCAATCTCGATAATAAAAAGATACTGTTAGTCGGTGGTGGAGCTATAGCTTTAGAGAAATTAGAGAAGCTGATAGATTTTAGTAGAGATATCACTATAATTGCAAAAGATATATCTGATGAGTTTTTAGAGTTTGCTAATAGATATGATATAACTATCATGCAAAAAGCATATAAAAAGGGAGATATAGATGGGTTTGATATTGTAGTTGTAGCAACTAATACTATTGCTTTGCACAAAGAGATATATCAAGAGAGTAGAGATAGCCGTATTTTGGTAAACTCTGTGGATGATACTGCATATTGTGATTTTATTTTTCCATCATATATCAAAAAAGGTGATTTGACTATATCTATATCTACAAGTGGAGCCTCTCCTGCTATGGCAAAGAGAGTTCGTATCTATATAGAGAAGCTCATTCCCTCAAATATTGCTGAGTTTTTATCAGAGATGAGAGAGCTTAGAAAAACTATGCCAAAGGGCAAAGAGAGAATGAAGTTCTTTGAAAAGAAAAGTGATAGATTTATAGAGAAATATTTTAAATAAAAAATAACAATTAATAATACTTGATTAGTATCAAAAATATAAGTTTTAGAAAATTGTATAATACTCAAAATATTATATAAAGGGGTGTTATCTATGAAATCTAAACTATTATCAATTATTCAAAAGAATTTTCCTTTAACTCCTAGACCTTTTGCAGTTATAGCAGATGAGTTAAATAGTGATGAAGAGACTATCATAAAATTATTAACCCAAGAGAAAAATAATAAAGTTATTAGGCAGATATCACCTATATTTGATACTAAAAGATTAGGTTATAGTTCATCTTTGGTTTCTTTTAAAGTCAGAAAAGAAGATATAGATAGTGCTGTAAAAGTTATCAATGCACACCCTGGAGTATCGCATAATTATGAGAGAGAACACCCTTTTAATATATGGTTTACTCTAGCAGTTCCACCTAACTCTAAATTAGGATTAGAAGAGACAGTCAAAATATTAGCTAAAGAGGCAAATGCTATTGAGTATATTATGCTACCTACTCTAAAACTATTTAAGATAGCTGTAAAACTAAATACAACAGGCAAAGATAGTAAAAAAGAGAAAGTAGAGAAACCAAAACTCAAAAATATAGAGTTGACTCCTCTACACCATAAGGTTATATTGTTATCTCAAAAAGATATACCTATAGTCTCTGAGCCATTTAAAGATATAGTAGATGAGTTGGGTATAAGTTATGATGAGTTTTTCTCTATACTCAATGAGCTAAAAGAGGCAGGAGTTATGAGAAGATTTGCAGGAATACTCAATCATAGAAAAGCAGGGTTTAATGCAAATGCAATGGTCGTTTGGGATGTAGATGAGAGCAAAGGTGAAGAGATGGGTAGAAAAGCAGCAGAGTTTTCAGCTGTTAGCCACTGCTATCTGCGTCCAAAATATAACAACTGGCCATATAATCTATTTACTATGATTCATGGAAAAACTACCGAAGAGACTAATAGCATTATAAAAGAGATTGCCTCAGAGATAGAACATTTTGCTAGACGACCTCTATACTCCACTAGAGAGTTTAAAAAAGTTCGTATAGAGTATTTTTCTCCGAAGTTTGAAGAGTGGGAAGAGTCCAAGCTAGAGAAAGCATATATTTAAGTTTTTTCTATTTTGTCATGACATTAGTTTCATAAATAAATGTTTATTCTTCTTACTTAATCTTTATTGTTTCTGATTGACATAAAAAATACAGCATTATTTTGATAAAATCCCTCTTATGATTATTTATGGAAAACAGGTCTGTCTATATGCACTAGAGAAGCATGAGGCATTGATAAAAACAGTTTATATAGCAAAAAAAGGTATTTTGCCTCAAAAACTTTATCAAGAGTACAAATCTCGTATAAAATTTTTAGAGAACAAATGGGCTCAGAGTATGGCAAAAGGTGGAAACCATCAAGGTATATTGATTGAGATAGAGGAGTTCGCTCAATCAGATTTAGCCACTATAAAACAGAGTGATTTTGTTTTAGTTTTTGATGGGTTAACAGATAGTGGAAATATTGGAGCTATTGTTAGAACAGCTTTTGCTTTAGGTGTAGATGGAGTTATAGCTACAGGTGTCAAATCTCTAAATCTTGCTTCAGTTGTTAGAACTAGCAGTGGAGCATTGCTTGATATGCCTTTTATTATTATACCAAATACACTAGATGTACTCAATGAACTAAAGCAGGTTGGTTTTAGAGTATATGGTGCTTCGATGGACGGTACTCCTATAAATAGATGTCAATTTACACAAAAAAAGGTATTAGTTTTAGGCTCAGAGGGAGAGGGTATCTCAAAAAGAGCAAAATCTAAAATAGATGAGATGGTCTCAATAGAGATGAAAAGAGAGTTTGATTCACTCAATGTGAGTGTAGCAGCAGGAATTTTAATAGATAGGATGAGATATGCAGTTAAATGAGTTGATAGAAAAAGAGGGATTAGAGGCTGTTAGTGAAAAGACAAATATATCACTGGATAATCTAAATCGTTTACTTAATGAAGATTTTGAGGGTCTAAATCGTGTTAAAGCGTTAGGATTTTTGAGTATTTTACAAAGGGAGTATGGGCTTGATACAGGGGCGTTGGATAGTAGTATTAGAAACTATTTTGAAGAGAATACCTCTAGTACTGATGAGCCTATTTTAGTATCTGTAGATAAATCTGATAGTGGTAGTGGTGTACTCAAATGGATTATTATTTTAGCTTTTTTAGGTGGTCTATGGTATTTATATAGTATTGGTAAATTAGATAAACTTCTTGGTAAAAATGCAGATGAGCAAAAGAGTACTATAAGTGATAATGATATATTAAAAAGTGATATAAGTGATGATAAAGCTGAAAAAAGTGTTATTGTCAAAAAAGAGGAAAATGAAACAAAAGTTGAGATTAAAACTTCTCCTTTAGGTGTAAAACAAGATGGAAAAGCCATAAAAGAAGCTAATAATAAAGATATAAATAAGACTCAAAATGCAACCAAAAAGGATAGTGATAGCGTACAAATGGTAGCAGAGATACCTCAAGAAGATAGCAAAAAAGAGGAGAACAAAACTATTCTAATTAGCAAAGATGCAGGAATAGAAGAGCCAAAACAGCCAAATGAAGTCATAGATAGTGATAGTATATCTTCAACAGATACAGATACAGAACAGACAGAGGTAAATCAAACTATCACCAATATAACTATCAACCCAACTAGAGGGATGTTATGGTATGGATTTATCAATATAGATACAGGTAAGAAAAAAGAGTTTATGAAAAAAGAGTCAACTCCATTTGAGCTTAATGGTGGTCGTTGGATATTAACAACTGGTCACGGGTTCTTAGATATCGTTTCAGACAAAAAGACTTTGGAGGTTTCTGATAGAGTTAGACACTATTTTTATATAGATAGCAAAGAGATAAAAGAGATATCAAGAGCAGAGTTTAAAAAACTCAATCATGGAAGGATGTGGTAAGAGATGTTTGATGAGATACAGTTTGAGAAGATAAATAGACTACCAAAATATATTTTTGCAGAGATTAATGACCTCAAAATGGAGGCTAGAAGAAGAGGAGAGGATATTATAGATTTCTCTATGGGAAACCCAGATAGCCGAACTCCTCAACCTATTATTGATAAGCTATGTGAGACAGCCCAAAGAGATAAAACTCATGGATATAGTGCTAGTAAAGGGATTTATAAACTCCGTCTAGCTATGGCAAACTGGTACAAAAGAAAATATGGTGTAGAGCTAGACCCAGATACAGAGGTAGTAGCCACTATGGGAAGCAAAGAGGGGTATGTACATCTAGTTCAAGCTATCTCAAACCCTGGTGATGTAGCAATAGTTCCAGACCCAACATATCCAATTCACTCACAAGCTTTTATTTTAGCTGGAGCCAATGTTGAGAAGATGGAGCTAATATTTGATGAAGAGACTTTTGAGGTTGATGAGGATAGATTTTTAGCAGATGTTACTAATGCTCTTGATAACTCTTTACCAAAAGCAAAATTTTTGGTATTAAACTTTCCTCATAACCCAACAACAGCTACAGTTACACCAGAGTTTTATAAAAAGATTGTAGCCTTGGCAAAAGAGAAGAGATTTTATATCATCTCTGATATTGCATATGCAGATATAACATTTGATGGATATAAAACCCCATCTATTCTTGAAGTAGAGGGT
>Ga0256843_1001403_pt1 | contig 19067 bp, 19 predicted proteins | sample AlvinellametaG_FD_191572 | JGI IMG/M metagenome (GOLD analysis project Ga0256843, IMG submission 191572) | Pompeii worm associated microbial communities from hydrothermal vent at the East Pacific Rise, Pacific Ocean - Alvinella | ecosystem: Host-associated > Annelida > Integument > Unclassified ... | reverse complement strand
AGTGGGTGTTACAAAGAAGAGAAGATAAAGAGTGTAAATATAAATAGAGGAAAAAAGGTAAAACTAAAACTTGCTACATCTTGGCCATCACACTTTCCAATTATGGGAACAGGAGTTGATGAGTTTGCTAAGAGATGTTTAGCACTTAGTGGAGGAACTCTAGAGATAAAGGTATATCCAAAAAATATATTAGTTCCAGCTTTGCAAGTATTTGATGCTACCTCTGCTAGTCAGATAGATATTTTTCACTCAGGAGTTTACTATTGGAAGGGGAAAAATTCAGCCTTTTCAATATTTGGAGGGATGCCTTTGGGGCTTTTGAGTGATGAGATGATTACTTGGTTAAAGTTTGGTGGAGGAATGGAGCTTTGGAGGGAGCTTTATGCTAAATTTAACCTATATCCACTAATTGGAGGAAGCACAGGCCCACAGATGGGGGGGTGGTTTAAAAAGGAGATAAAGAGCCTTGAAGATTTAAAGGGGCTTAAGATGAGAATTCCAGGGCTTGGAGGAGAGGTTATGAAGAGACTTGGAGTAAACCCAATACTACTTCCAGCAGGAGAGATTTATACAGCACTAGAGAGAGGAACTATTGATGCTACCGAGTGGGTAGGTCCAGCCCTTGATATCTTAATGGGGTTTGATAGAGTTGCTAAATACTACTATAAAGGGTGGCATGAACCAGGGTCTATTTTGGAGATAACTTTTAATAAAGCTAGATGGGATAAACTCTCTAATGAGCATAAAGCAATTATAGAGACTTCTGCAGATGCAATGACAGCTAAAATGGTAGAGGAGTTTAGATATAAAAATGCAAAAGCACTCCAAGAGCTACTCAAAAAAGGAGTAGAGATTAAAACTTTTCCAAAAGAGATGATGGCAAAAGCAAAAGAGGCTCTAAGTGAAGTTTTAGCCGATGAGTCAAAGAAAAATCCAGACTTTAAAAGAGTGCTTGATAACTATAATGAGTTTGTGAGATTAAATAGACCATGGAGCGATATTAGCACAAAACATATCTTAGAGATTAGAGGCTAGAGAATGAAGAGTGTTGGATTTGTTTTGAGACCAAACTCAAAAGATATATTTGAGTTATTTAAGTCAATAAGAGAGAAGTTTGAGAGTAGAGGAGTAGAGGTCTATTTGAGTGATATATACTCAAATAGAGTTGGAGATGGTTATGTAGATTTTGATGATATGTGTAGTAGAGTTGATATTTTAATATCGCTTGGAGGAGATGGCACACTTCTTAGTCTAGTTAGAAAAAGTTATGGGTTTGATAAACCAATTTTAGGGATAAATGCTGGAAATCTAGGTTTTTTAGCAGATACAAGAGTAGAACAAGTTGATGATATGATAGATATTTTGCTTAGTGGGGATTATAGAGTAGATAATAGAATGTTAATCTATGGATATATCCAAACTAAACTAAAAAAACATAAATTTTATGCTTTTAATGATGTAGTAATTACTAGACCAAATATATCACACATGGCAAAGATTGATGCATTTATTGATAGTGATTGGTTTAATAGTTATTATGGAGATGGGCTATTAATCTCAACTCCTACAGGTTCGACAGCTTATAATTTGTCTCTAGGAGGTCCAATTTTATATCCTCTCTCTAAAGTATTTATTATGACTCCAATAGCCCCACACTCCCTAACCCAAAGACCTCTAGTAGTCCCAAGTGATTTTACAATTCATTTTACCTCTCCAGATAGATTGGTTGTAGTAGTTGATGGGCAAGATAATTATACTCTCTACCCAGATGATAAGCTTGTAATAAAGGGTGCTATAAAAGATGCAAAATTAATTCATCAAAAAGAACATAGCTATTTTAAGGTTTTAAGAGAAAAACTATCATGGGGTGGTAAGCCTTGATAAGGAGGCTTTTTTTAAAGGATTTTATCTCTTTTGATAGGGTAGAACTTGAGTTTCAAAATGGTTTAGTTGTATTTTCTGGTGCAAGTGGTAGTGGAAAATCGCTTTTAATAAGTGCTATACTTTATGCTTTTGGGTATTGTAGTGTAGATGCAAAGTTGGTAGAGTTAAATATAGATAGACCAAAGGGTTTAGAGAGTGAGTCTTATGAGTTTGATGATGAGCTTATATTAAAGGTTATAAAAAGAGATAAGATTAGATACTATTTAGATGGACAGAGTATCCCAAAGAGAGTATTAAATGGACTATTTTCCCCTTATGTAAAATATCTATCGGTTCGAGATAAATTGCTCTTTTCGAGTAGAGAACTTTTAGAGCTATTGGATAGTTATATTATAGCTAAAAATAAAGATTATAATAGGCTTTTAATTGAGTATAGGGGGAGATATGAGAATTATAAGCTCAAATTAAAAGAGCTTGAGAAAATTAGGGCAGATGAGATTCGTTTAAATGAATTAGTTGAATTTGCAAAGTTTGAGATAGAAAAAATTGAAGCAATTGAGCCAAAGGTTGGAGAGGATATTGAACTTTTAAAGATAAAACAGCACCTATCTAGGTTAGATAAAATAGAGAGCCTCCTAAGAGAGGTTCAGGGGATTTTTGAGTATGAGGGGTTAATTTCAGAGATTTATAGATTATTAGATAAAGATGATAGTTTCTTTTTAGAGGCTATGGAGAGGCTTAGGGGGGATTTTGAAGATGTTCAGCTTCTATTTGAAGAGCTGAGTGAAATTGATATTGAGTATGTATTAGATAGGTTGGAAAAATTATCATATTTAAAAAATAGATATGGTGGAATAGCTGAGGCTCTAAATTATGTTAAGAGAAAAAAAGAGGAGCTTTTGGAGTATCAAAATATTGAACAAAATAGATCGATATTGGAATCTTTTATCTCTACGGAGAGAAATCAGCTTTTAGATTTAGCAAGAGAGATATCAAAGTTTAGAAAGGACTTTAGTTTAAAACTTGAAAAGGAGTTGTTAGAATATCTTTTTGAGCTTAAATTACCTGCTGTTAAATTTATCTTTGATACTATATCAATAGATGAGTTTGGGCTAGATAGACTAGATATTAGTTTAGAGGGTTCAACCATCGATACTTTAAGTGGTGGAGAGTTTAATCGTATTAGGTTGGCTTTAATGGTAGCATCTTTTAGTAGTTTTAAGAATGGTGGAATATTAATTTTAGATGAAATAGATGCAAATGTAAGTGGAGATGAATCAATTGCCATTGCAAATATGATTTCAAAACTCTCTTGTGCATTTCAAATTTTTGCAATTTCTCACCAAGCCCATTTAGCATCAAAAGCAAATCAGCATATATTAATTACAAAGGAGAACTCTACTAGTTTTGCTAAAGTTTTAAATAGAGCAGATAGGATAAATGAAATTGCAAGAATTATTGGGGGAGAGAGACCAAACAAAGAGGCATTAGATTTTGCTCGAAGATTATTAGATATGTAATTAAAGGAGAGATTAAATGAGCATGAGTAATAAAGAGATAGCACTTTTAGTTTTTGGATTTCTACTTTTTATATTGGTGATAAATTTATTAAAATTTATTTTTAATTTCTTCTCAAATAGAAAAAGATATCAAGAAGTTTATGAGGTTAGAGAGGCTGTAAATAGCACTGTTCGTCCACATCTTCATACTTTAGAAAAAAAGTATGAGACTCAAGAGGAGAAGCCAGATAGTTTTGGAAAGTATGTGTTTGGAGTATTTAGAGATAAGTTTAAAGGTAAAGATGAAAAGATAGTAGAAAAAGAGATTTGTAGGTGTTGTAGTGAGTATGAGAAGGCAGAGTGTAAGGAGGATTACTGTCTAGCTGGTGCTGGGGTTTCTTGTTCAAAATGAGAAGTGTAGATAGAACTTTTAGTGCAACTTATGAGGTAAAGAGATCTAAATTTATAGCATATCTTACTCCCATAGATAACTTTAAGACTCTAAGAGATGAGTTGAAGCTAAAACATCCAAAGGCTAGACATATAATCTATGCATATAGAGAGTTAAATGAGTTTGAGCAGATTGTAGAAAATAGCTCTGATGATGGAGAGCCAAAGGGTTCTTCTGGAGTTCCTGTTTTAAATGTTTTAAGAGGGGAAAATTTTATAAATGTAGCAATTTTAGTTGTTCGCTATTTTGGAGGAATAAAGCTTGGTATTGGAGGATTAGTTAGAGCATATTCTACCTCTGCAAAACTTGTAATAAAAGAGTCAGATAGTTTTGAGTATGAGAAGTTAGTAGAGTTCTCTTTTAATACAACATACTCTTCTATTCAAAAGATAGAGTATCTTTTAAAAGAGGTAGGAATAAATAGTATTAGTAGGGATTTTTTGGTTGATGGAGTCTTATGGAAGATTAAAGCTCCAATATCTAAAATAGATGAGTTTAAGAGAATTAGTGTTGATAATTTAATATGAAAGGAGGTGGCAGATTGTATAATCTGCTAGTAATATCTTGACATTTAATGATTTTAATTTTAAAAAAGAGCTTTTAAAAGGAATAAGAGTAGCAAAATTTTATAGACCAAGTCCAATTCAAAAAGAGGTTATCCCAATAGTTCAGAAAGGGTATGATTTAGTAGCAGAAGCAGAGACTGGTTCTGGAAAGACTGCTGGTTTTGGGCTTCCTATAATAGATAAGATTGCAAAAGGTGAGATTGAAAGAGCACTAATTATAACTCCAACAAGAGAACTTGCCACTCAAGTGAGCAATGAGCTATTTTTTTTAGGTAGATTTTGTGGTATTCGAACCTTTAGTGTTTATGGTGGGGTAGGATATGGCAGACAGATTGCAATAATAAATAGAGGTGTAGATATTGTAGTAGCAACTCCTGGAAGATTAAAGGATCTATATAAAAAAGGTAAAATTTCTGAGTTTAATCCAGAAGTGGTTGTATTAGATGAAGCAGATGAGATGCTAGATATGGGTTTTTTAGATGATATTAAAGAGATTTTTGAGTATATTCCTCAAAATAGACAAACTCTTCTCTTTTCTGCAACTATTCCACAAGAGATTAGAGCCTTAGCCAAAGAGATTTTATTTGAACCAAAATTTGTATCCATAAAAAAGAGTAAAACTTTAATAAAACAGAGATATTGTGTAATTGATGAGTCCCAAAGAGATATGGCAATTGTAAAGCTCTTGGAGTTAGAAGATATTAATAAATGTATTATATTTTGTAGAACAAAAAGAGAGGTAGATAGATTATCTTTATATCTTCAAGATTTAGGTTTTAGTGCAAAAGGAATTCATGGGGATTTAGAGCAGACAGAGCGTGAAGAGATAATAAAATCATATAGAAATAGCAGTGTTAAGATTATGGTAGCAACTGATGTAGCCTCAAGAGGGCTTGATATTAGAGGTGTTACACATGTATTTAACTACAATATTCCATTTGATTTACAAAGTTATATTCACAGAATTGGTAGAACTGGTAGGGCTGGAAATTTGGGTAAGGCTTTTACTCTTGTATCTGTAAACGAGATTAGAGAGCTTGATAGAATCAAAAGAGGAGTGGGAGATGACTTAGAGCATATTATTATTAAGTATATAGATAAGAGTATAGATTTTTCTACTTTAGAGAATATTATTAGAGATACAAAGGTTGAGAGAAGAGCTTTAGATTTTATAGATAGTGTCTCTATGGATAGAGAGGAGTTTTTAGAGAAGCTTGTCTCTCTTTTTTTAAAAATAGATATATCTCATAGTGTGCAAATTGGATACGATTTGGATACTATAAGGGGTATGATAGAGGTTTATGGGGATAAACAAAAAGTAGCACAAGGACTTAATGGGGAGAAAAAGCCACGCTAAATCATGCTTTTAAAAGTAAAAGTTGCTAGAATACAACTATAAAATAAATCTATAAAGTTAAAAAGGTTTTTTATGGCAGAAGTAAACTATGTGCTAGAGGCTCTAAAGTTTATGGTGCTTGGGATGGGGGTAGTTTTCCTATTTCTAATCATCTTAGTAAAAGCTATAGAGCTTCAAGCATATTTGATAAATAAATATTTTCCTGAAGAAGAGACAACTCCACCTACTATGCCAACTCCAGTAGCAAGTAGCAGTGAGGAAGAGGAGAGAGCAAGAGTAGCTGCTATTATTGCAGCAGTAGCAGAATTTAGAAAAAATAAATCATAAAATAGGGTGCAAGATGGCAAAAAAATATATTGATGTGATGGATACAACCTTTAGAGATGGATTTCAATCGGTCTTTGGTGGTCGTGTTCTAATGGAAGATTTCTTTCCAGCAGTAGAAGCTGCAAAGAAGGCTGGAATAACACATTTTGAGTTTGGAGGTGGTGCTAGGTTTCAGAGCCTATATTTCTATTTAAGAGAAGATGCTTTTGAGATGATGGATAGATTCAGAGAGATAGTAGGTCCTGAAGCAAATTTACAGACTCTCTCAAGAGGTATTAATACTGTAATGTTAGATACTGGAAGTAGAGAGCTTGTTGATCTGCATGCAAAACTATTTAAAAAGCATGGAACAACTACTATTAGAAACTTTGATGCTCTAAATGATGTAAATAATTTAGCATATAGTGCAGAGTGTATCAAAAGACATGGGCTTCAACATGAAGTAGTTGTTACAATTATGGACTTACCACCAGGGTGCACTGGAGCACATGATGTAGCTTTTTATGAAAAGACTCTAAGAAATATTTTAGATTCTGGGATTGAGTTTGATAGCGTATGTTTTAAAGATGCAAGTGGAACAGCAAACCCTAGAAAGGTATTTGAGACAATCTCAATGGCTAGAAAGCTACTTGGAGAAGAGGTTCATCTAAGACTACACACTCATGAGACAGCAGGAGTAAGCGTTGCATCATATCTAGCAGCACTAGAGGCTGGTGCAAATGGAATTGATATGGCAGCTAGTCCAGTGAGCGGTGGAACTAGTCAGCCAGATATTTTAACTATGCTTCATGCTACAAAGGGGACCAATTATAATCTTGGAGATTTAGAGTTAAATAAGGTTTTAAAGTATGAAGAGGTTTTAAAAGAGTGTTTGAGTGATTATATGATACCACCAGAAGCAACACAAGTATCGCCTCTTATTCCATTCTCTCCAATGCCAGGTGGAGCACTTACTGCAAATACTCAGATGATGAGAGATAATGGAAACTTAGATAAGTTTGATGAGGTAATCTTGGCTATGAAAGAGGTTGTTGAAAAGGGTGGATATGGAACATCTGTAACACCTGTTAGTCAATTCTATTGGCAACAAGCCTATGCAAATGTTATGTTTGGTAAATGGAAGCAGATAGCACCAGGGTATGGAAAGATGGTCTTAGGATACTTTGGAAAGACTCCAGTAGAACCAGACCCAGAGATTGTAAAACTAGCATCTGAAAAGCTAGGATTAGAGCCAACAACAGAAAACCCTCTAGATTTAGCAGATAAAGAGGTTACAAAATCTATTGCTTATTGGAAAAAAGTATTAGAAGATGAAGGCTTAGAGACAACAGAAGAGAATATATTCATAGCAGCAGCTTGTGATAGAAAGGGAATAGATTTCCTAAAAGGAAATAGCCCATTAATGGTAAGAAAAAAAGGTAATGAAACACAAAATAGTGGAGGAGGAAATATGAGCGGAAGTTATACAGTAGTAGTAGATGGTAAAAAATATAGTGTTCAAGTAGCAGAAGGAGATGCAGATATTCAAGTAACACCTGCACAACAAGATGCACCAAAAGAGGAGCCAAAAGCACCAGCACCAGTAGCTAGTGGAGGTAAAGGCTCTTTAGAGATAAAATCTCAAACCCCAGGGAATGTTTGGAAAATTTTGAAACAACCAGGTGACAGGGTTGAAGAGGGTGAGCAGATAATGATTTTAGAGGCTATGAAGATGGAAATTGATATTGTAGCAGAGAGAGCTGGGGTTATTAAGACTATTGAAGTAAAAGTAAATGATGCAGTAGTCGATGGACAACTTCTTGCAACAATGGAGTAGATTATGAAAATTAGAAAGATTTTCATATCAGTCATCTTTGCTCTAATTGCAGTAGCTACCTTTAGCTATGCAACAGGGCATACTTCAGCAGATACTCAACAAAATGCTACACATCAAGAAAAAGAGAGTGTAGAAAAGAAAGAGTATCAGCCAAAGACTCTTACTGAACTTGCAATTAGTTTCTGGAGAACGACAGGAATTAATGCAATTTTTGATACAGATGATGGAGAAGTAGCAATTGAACCAGATGGAACAGTAAAACCAATTGGTGCGTTTGAGTCATCACTTGGTAGAATTATTATGATAATAATTGTATTTATTCTATTTTATCTAGCAATTGCAAAAGGGTTTGAGCCACTACTTCTAATTCCAATTGCCTTTGGAGGACTTTTAGCCAATATTCCACTAGCACACATGACTGGGCCTCATGGTATGCTTGGAGTTATCTATAATATGGGTATTGCAAATGAGTTCTTCCCACTTCTTATCTTTATGGGAGTTGGTGCTATGACTGATTTTGGGCCACTTCTTGCTAACCCTAAGACTGCTCTACTTGGTGGGGCTGCTCAATTTGGAATTTTTGGCTCACTAGTTGGGGCTGTAGTTTTAGGGTTTGATTTACAATCAGCTTCTGCTATCTCTATTATTGGTGGAGCAGATGGACCTACATCTATCTTTATTGCAAATAGATTAGCACCAGATATGTTAGGAGCAATTGCAGTAGCAGCTTATTCGTATATGGCTTTGGTTCCAGTAATTCAGCCTCCAATTATGAGAGCTTTGACTACTAAAGAGGAGAGACGGATAAAAATGGGAGTTCAAAGAAAAGTTCACAGATTAGAAAAGCTCTTCTTCCCAATAGTAGTTTTAATGCTCTCTATTATGATTTTACCAGAGTCAACACCTCTAATTGGTGCTTTTGCTTTTGGTAACTTTGTAAAAGAGTCTGGAGTTGTTGAGAGACTAAATGATACTATGCAAAATGCACTAATAAATACTGTTACAATCTTCTTAGGACTAGGGGTTGGTTCAAAACTAGCTGCTGATAAGTTCTTGGTTTTAGAGAGTCTTGGTATTATGGTAATTGGGCTTGTAGCTTTTGCTGCTGGAACTGCTGCTGGGGTATTGATGGGTAAACTTATGAATAAGTTCTCAAAAGAGCCAATCAATCCACTAATTGGAGCTGCTGGAGTTTCAGCTGTTCCAATGGCAGCTAGAGTTGTAAGTAAAGTTGGAGCAGAAGAGAGACCAGGGAATATCTTACTTATGCACGCAATGGGACCAAATGTGGCAGGAGTAATTGGTTCAGCAGTTGCAGCTGGAGTTCTTCTTTCTATATTCAATTAATCTTTTAGGGTGCTTTGCACCCTTTATTTAAGCTATATAATAGATAAAATAAGATATTTTAAGTCTTATTTTATTTGCTATATAGCAAAAACAATTTATTTATACAAAAGAGGGTAGAAGCGATGAATACCAAGACACCAAATGGTCTTGATAAATTGGGACTAGAAAATATTGGTAAGGTCTATTATAATTTAAGCTATGATGAATTGTATGCTCACGAGGTAAATAAGGGTGAGTGTAAGATTTCATCGACTGGTTCAGCAATCTGTGATACGGGCATATTTACAGGGAGAAGTCCAAAAGATAAATATTTTGTTGATCAACCACCATCAAACCAACATATTCATTGGGGAGAGATAAATAAAAAAATAGATAAAAAGACTTTCGATGAGCTATTTAAATTTGCTAAAAATGAGTTTTCTGGAAAAGATATCTATGTTATGGATGTCTTTACAGGGGCTAGTTTAGATAGTAGAAAGTCTATTCGCTTTGTCTCTGAGGTGGCATGGCAAGCACACTTTGTAAAAAATATGTTTATTCGCCCAACAGAAGAGGAGTTAGAGAATTTTGAACCAGATTTTGTTGTATATAATGCTTGTAAGACTACCGATAGAAAATGGAAAGAGCATGGTCTAAACTCTGAAGTTTTTGTATGTTTTAATATTGAAGAGAATGTAGCAATTATTGGTGGGACATGGTATGGAGGAGAGATGAAAAAGGGAATCTTCTCCATGATGAATTATTGGCTTCCACTAGAGGGGAAACTCTCTATGCACTGTTCTGCTAATGTTGGAAAAGAAGGAGATGTATGTCTCTTTTTTGGACTATCTGGAACAGGAAAAACAACGCTTTCAACAGACCCAAATAGAGCATTAATCGGAGATGATGAGCATGGTTGGGATGATAATGGCGTTTTTAATTTTGAGGGTGGTTGTTATGCTAAAGTTATAAATTTGAGTGCAGAGAGTGAACCAGAAATTTTTGGAGCAATTAAGAGAAATGCTTTACTTGAAAATGTTGTTATTGTTGATGATAGTGGATTGGTAGATTATAAAGACTCTTCAAAAACTGAAAATACTAGGGTTAGTTATCCTATATATCATATAAAAAATTATGAACCAACTCTCCAAGGTGGACACCCAAAAAATATTATTTTCTTAAGCTATGATGCTTTTGGAGTGCTTCCTGCAGTCTCAAAACTTACAAAGGAGCAGGCTATGTATTATTTCCTAAGTGGATATACAGCTAAAGTTGCAGGAACAGAGAGAGGAATTACCACACCAGAAGCTACTTTTAGTGCATGTTTTGGAGAGGCTTTTTTACCACTTCATCCAACTGTATATGCTAAGCTCCTTGGAGAGAAGATTGATAAGCACAATGTAAATGTTTATTTAGTAAATACAGGTCTAAATGGTAAGGGTGAGAGAATGTCTCTAAAAGATACTAGAGCATGTATTAATGCAATATTAGATGGTTCAATCAATAATGCAGAGTTTGAAAAACTTGATGTATTTGATTTGGAGTATCCAAAAGCCTTAGATGGAATTAAAGATAACTCAATTCTAGATCCTAAATCTAGCTGGGATAGTAAAGAGGAGTTTGATAAGGCACTAAAAGGGCTTGCTAAGAAGTTTATTGAGAATTTTAAGAGATATCAAGATAGTGGAAGTGAGTTTGATTACTCACTTGCTGGACCTAAAATTTAATAGCGTTGATATAGCTTTGAGAGTTTAGTTTAGCTCTCTTGTAGGCTATATCAAAAGCTGTTCCGTGACAGACAGATACTCTTTTTATTGGAAGATTTAGCGATACATTTATGGCACTATCGAAATATAGAGCTTTTAATGGGGCTAGACCTTGATCATGATACATAGCAATAAAGTATCTATATCTTGCTCTAATAGTTGGAGTAAAAGCTATGTCTGGGACTATTGGAAGTGTAAAGATATTTTTTCTAATATTTCTGTGTGCCATCTCTCTGGCTTCTAAGATATATTTCTCTTCATCTCCCAAAACTCCACCATCTCCAGCGTGAGGATTTAATCCAAGAAGAGCAATTTTTTCTCCATTTTTTAGTTCTATATTTGAGTAGAAATCAATTAGAAAGTTTGATAGCTTTTCTATATTTTTAACCTCATCTGCCACTTTTTTTAAAGGAATATGTTCTGTATAGAGAGCTACAAACATAGAGGGAACTCCTAGCATCATAATTGCATCTTTGTTAAATATATCTCTTAGAGCATCTGTGTGTCCTTTATATTTAACTCCTGCAAGCTCCCAAGCTTTTTTATTTATAGGAAGTGTTACAATCTTTTCTACCTCTTCTTGTTTTGCTAACTCTACTGCTTTTAGGAAAGATGCAAAACTATAGACTCCAGACTCTTTAGTAATCCTTCCAGCCTCAATCTCAAAGGGGTTTGCAATCTTATTTACTATTTGAAAATTTTTGGGTATTCTAATATCTAAGAGTTTTGAGGCTTTTTGTAACATAGTCTCATCTATACAATAGATAGGTTTTACAAAATTTGTTATATATTTATGATTTCTAAGTGCTAACTCTATGCCTATACCATTTAAATCACCAATACTGACTGCAACTTTTTTCATCTAATTAGCTCTTTCATATCTATTATGGCTTGTTCTAACCCTACCCATATAGATCTTGCTATAATACTTTGTCCAATATTTAGCTCTTCAATTGAGGATATTTTTGCAATTGCTTGAACATTTTTATAATTTAGACCATGCCCACAAGCTACCTTTAGTCCCATTTTTAGAGCGTCATGACTTAGTTTATGTAGAGTTGCAATCTCTTTTTCTAACATCGTTTTTAGTGTTGTCCTTGGTAACTCTAGCTCTTTTATTGAATATGGGGTTTTACTTAAGTTTTCATATAACATTGCATATATATTTGCATACTTTCCAGTATGAAACTCTATCCATTCTGCTCCTAGCTCTTTTGCAATTTTTATATTATCAAAAGTTGGATCAATAAATAGAGAAACCTCTATTTCTCTTTTTTGTAATAATTCTATAATCCCCTTTAGTGTTTCAAATTCTACTGCTATATTTAACCCCCCCTCAGTTGTTACCTCTTCTCTCTTTTCTGGGACAAGAGTTGCTCTGTGGGGTTTGAGTTTTAAAACTATATTTAATATCTCTATATCCATCGAACACTCTAAGTTTACAGGAAGTTTAGAAAACTCTATAATATTTTTAGCATCATTATCATTTATGTGTCTTCTATCTTCTCTTAAGTGGATTGTAATCTGGTCAGCCCCAGCTCTTCTTACAATACTTAGTGCATCTAATATATTTGGGTCATCTACTCTTCTAGCCTCTCTTAGAACTGCTATATGGTCAATATTTACTCCAAGTTTCACTCTAAAACTCCTTTTGTTTAATAATACTCTCTTTTTTCTCTTCTAAATCTTTAATCCAAAGGGTGCCATTTTTTAGTTCATCTTCTCCAATTACTACACAGTATTTAGCATTAATTTTATCTGCACCTTTTAGGTGTGCTTTTAGTTTTTTGGGTTTATACTCAATAAATGTCTTTGTCTCTCTTCTCTTTCTGTGTGCTAGAGGCAGTAGAGTATCTAAGCCTTTTTGGTCTAAAACTCCCATATAATAACCCTCTCTTTTTGTTTCTGGAAGCTTTACAATATCCATAATTCTCTCTATCCCAATAGCAAATCCAACAGCGGGGGTAGATTTCCCATTTAAAAATTCAACTAATCTATCATATCTTCCACCACCAGCAATAGCAGATTGAGCTCCAATTTCTTTGCTTATAAATTCAAATGCTGTTTTATTATAGTAATCTAACCCTCTAACTAAATTTGTATCTACTTCAAACTCTATACCATTTTGCTCTAAAATTCTTTTTAACTCTTCAAAATCGCTTTTGCAACTTTCACACAGGTTATCAATTAGCTTTGGAGAGCTCTTTAATATCTCTTGGCAATTGCTATTTTTACAATCTAAGACTCTAATTGGATTTGTAGATACTCTTCTATTACAATCTTCACATAAATCTGCTTTTTTAGTCTCTAAAAATTTAACTAAATTTTCTCTATATTTTGGCATACACTCTTTACACCCCAAAGAGTTTATTTTAAGAGCATACTTAATACCCAAACTATCAAATATATCAGCTATCATCTGGATTATTGTAAAATCTTCATATACACTCTCCTCTCCAAAACTCTCACATCCAAACTGGTGAAACTCTCTGAGCCTCCCCTTTTGCGGTCTCTCATATCGAAACATAGCCCCATGATAAAAGAATTTAAACTTCTCATTAACTCGTCTATCTAGCTTTGCTTGGATAAATGCTCTAACTACTCCAGCAGTCCCCTCTGGTCTCATACAGACATCATTTCCACCCTTATCAACAAACTGATACATCTCTTTGCCCACAATATCACTACTCTCTCCCACTGAACGTTTAAAGAGTTTTGTCTCTTCTAATATTGGAGTCTCTATATAGCTATACCCATAGTTTTTAGCAATTTTTGTAGCTCTATCTATTATATATGTAAATTTTTTACTCTCTTCGAAGGTTAAATCCTTCATTCCTCTTAATGCTTTTATCATTCTAATTTTTTACCTCTTTTTCTAAACTATTTTTTAAATTTATTGCCCAACTCTTTAATATGCTCTTATCCTCTTTTGTAAGTTTTGCCTCCTTGTGTAGCCAAAGATATGTTGGCATTGGCATTCTAATTACTACTGCTTTTGGAATTTTTTCTAGAATTTTTATTTTTTTCTCTTTTGTGTAGCTATTCCAAATTGAAAAGTTTACAATCTCTCTTCCCTTTTTTATATGAGATTTCACATACCAAGAGATTGGGGCTATATGACTATACCATGGATATTTTGTTTCATTTGAGTGGCAATCAAAACATGATCTTTTTAATATTTGAATCACATTTTGTGGAGCTTGTATTTTGGTTCCCTTTTTCTCTTTTATTTGTGGAACATCTACTTTTATAAACTGTATTGCTATAATTGGAATTGTCAATAATAAAATTGTTTTTTTCATAAATATATTATATTATAAAAGCAATAAATTCACAATTTTTTGTAACTATTTCAAACACACTTAAAGAAGTTTTTTATAAGATTTACTATATATTTAAAAGGAATTTATCAATGAGAATTTTATCTATTTTTTTAATGGCCACTTTTTTAAATGCAGGGCTTGAGTTACCTACAAATTTTATAACAGATTTTACTCAAACAATTACAAATGATAAGGGTAAGGTTATTGAATATTCAGGTAAGCTCTATTTTAAAGAGGATACAAATATATATTTTGATGAATTTAATCAGACAAAAGAGATAAAGAGTCAAATGTTTAAGTGGGAGTATAACTCTCCTACAAAAAAAGAGGTATGTAGTGATGGTGTAGAGGTTATTGTAGTAGATCATGATTTAGAACAGGTTTCAAAGTATTTAGTAGATGATGGGTTAGATTTGGAAAAAGTTTTAAAATTAGCAAAGGCAATTAGCACAAGAGATTATAAGGCTGTATATAAAGATACGGAATATTTAATAACTTTAGATGATAAGAATAGATTAAAGAAAATATTTTATGTAGATAATCTAGATAATAGAGTAAAAATTTTATTTACAAACATGAGGTATAATGTTTTAAATTTTAAAGTTTCAAACCTTGAGTGTCCAATAGACCCAGATTATGATATTATAGAGGAGTAGATTTTGAATAAGTTATTAGTAGATTTAAACTTAAACCCAGAGTTTATAATAGTTAGTGGAATATTTATTACATTAACACTTTTAATTACAACTATTATAGTTGTATTTATTACAAAAATAAAAAATTTAAAATATATTATAGAACAGGCAAAAGAGATTGATAGGGCAAAAATAGAGAAGATTAAAAGGTTAGAAGAGAAGATAGAGCTATATAAAAAGAGGAGTGAGGAGTTAGATAGAGAGTTAAAATTTCTTCCAAGAAATAGAGAGAGATTAAATAGTGCTTTAGAGTATATTGAATCCTTAAAAGAGCAGATGGAAAAAGATACAAAAGAGTATATTGATCTTTTAAATAAGCAAAAACTTACAATAGAGCAGTTAAAGATTAGATATGATGTATTGAGTAAAAATTGTGCAAGGTTAGAAGAGAGATATCAGAGATTAAAAAAGAGAAATGATATTTTATTAAGTGAAAATAGTAATTTAAATAGTAAATTGAGAAATTTAGAAAGAAGTGGAAGAAGATATTAATTAACTCAAAGAGTTGTTCCATTTTTTATGAGATATAAAATTGGATAGCTAATAACTATTATAAAGTAGAGAGTATTAAATATAATAGAGTTTTTATAATCTCTATCTGCTCTCTCTTTTAAAAACTCTTTTATGAGGGTTAAAGTTCCATATAGTGTGCCAAGAAATAGCAGAGTATATAGAATATATCCAATATAGTAGTAATCTTTTTGAAGCAGGCAAAATGGACAGTGGTGGGTTGGGAGTTCATATATATAGGTGCTAAAAAATGAGATTAGAGAAACTATTGAGGTAATTAAAAATAGAATATTTAAAATTCCAAAAATATATTTAATCCTTTTTATATAAAAATATAGAAGTGCTATATAATTTATAATAAATATAGAGATGATAATTTTTGAGTCTATATTTAGTAGAAGACCTAGAGTTTTTGAACTATTTGAAGTAAATATTGTTCCACAGCAACTAACAATCTTATCTATATCTATTTCTATAAACATTTTAGCTATTAATATAGCTTCTAGTATGAGTAGGATATATAAAAAGATATATATTTGAAATTTCAATTTTGTATATTTTAGATCTTCATACTTTAAATCGATACTATGGATAGTAAGCCATATTCCAAATAGATATATATTTAAAATTTTTAAAACCATTAAATACATGCCAATATCTACACTATTTATTACTCCAACAGCACACATTGCTCCTGTTATGAGGTTTGATGTTTTATCTAATGTCCAAATAAAAAAGAGAAATAGAGGAATTTTTAAAAAGAAGATATATTTAATAACTGTAGAGACTAAGTAGCTACTCTTTTCTAATTTATATTGAAATTGGCTAGTAGCGTTTATATTCCAATATAGAGCAATTTTAATTGCAAATATTAAAGATATTGACGCAAATATAACAATTAACCCATTTAAAATTAAAATAGTTAAAACTTCTGGAGATATAATCATTTTACTCTAATCCAACCCCTCTTACTCTTCCATTCTCTATCTCTATAACTCTATTAATAATATCTAAATCAAAAAATATTGGGTCATGAGTTGCAATAATAACTGTCTTATCCTTTAGAGATTTTAAAATTTCAATAAAATCTAATGAGAGTTTTCTATCTAGGTTTGCTGTTGGTTCATCTGCTATAATTATTTCTGGATTATTTATTAATGCTCTAGCAATTGCTACTCTTTGCTGTTCTCCACCCGATAGGTTTTTAACTAAAATATCTCTTCTATGTTCTAGGTTAAACTTTTTTAAAAGTTTTTTTACATCTTTTTCAATCTCTTTACTCTCCAAATTTAGAGGAATAATTGGCACTACAATATTATCAAAAGCAGATATATTTGGAATTAGGTTAAATTTTTGAAATATAAAACCTATGGTCTCTTGTCTAAATTTAGAAGAGAATCTATCTTGAAGTTTTGATACTCTTTTTCCATTTACAATAATATCTCCACTTGTGGGTTTTGTAATCCCTGCAATTAGTGAGAGTATTGTGCTTTTTCCACTTCCACTAACTCCCTTTAGTAAAACTATCTCCCCTTTTTGAATTTGAAAGTTAATATTTTCTAATGCTTTTATCTCTCTATTTTCACTTTTATATATTTTAGATACGTTTTTGAATCTTATCACTTTATTACCTCATCAATATCAATAGAAGATGCAATCCATGCAGGGATAATATTTGCTCCAATATAGATTGGAACTGTAAGTAAAAATAGCATTATAGCAATCTCGCTATCAAAGTGAAACATTAAATTAAAATCCGTTCTAAGCTTTGAATAGCCTTCAAATACTCCTCTAAGAAGAGGAGCCTTTAGAATATATACATAGTATAAAGATATAATATATCCCAAAATAAAGGATAAAATAGAGATAATAGAAGCCTCATAGAATCTCTCTTTTAAAATATCTTCCATACTCCACCCAACAGCCCTTAAAATTCCAATCTCTCTCTTCTCTTGACTATTTAATCCACTTAATTTATCATACACTATAATAAAAAATGTAAATATTGATATTATAAATAGGGCTAAGAATAGTCCTTGTTTATAGTCAAATATATTTTGGTAGCTAATTTTTAAATCCTCTTTTGTTAAAACTCTTGTATCTGGATATAGAAGTTTTATCTTTGTAGCTACTGTTGGAATCTCATTTTTATTTGGAACCTCTATTACAATATCAGTAGCAAAAGAGTTTTTCATTTGAAATATATCTCTAAAGGTCTCTTGTGACATTACCATCATATCGTTTGCTTCTAATGAGATATTGCTATCAAATACTCCTGCAATATAGACTTTTTTTATAGTTCCATCTGGTCTAATAAAATTGAAATAGTTTGTGTAGTAATTTTGTTCTAAAATCCTTTTAACTCCTACTCCAACTACCATACTACTATTTTTTTCTAATTTATCAAAGTCTATATTTGATACTAGTTTTTGTAGTGTCTTTTTATATTGATTTTGATATTGATCTATTCCAACAACAGAAAAATTGACTCCTGCATTTTCAAAATAGTAATATCCCCAAACTCTACTTTTGGCACTCTGCACCCCTTTTATCTCCAATATTTTATCTACTCTATCTGTTTTGATATCATATAGTTTACCAGCTTTTATTTTTTGGACAAAAATATCTGGAAGAGAGTTTAAACTTAAGTTCAACTCATATCTAATTGATGAGGCTATTTGAAATATAGAGCTCAAAATTGCAATTAGGAGTGTAAAGATTACAACTATAAATATATTTTTCCATTTTTGTCTAAGGAGAGAGTTTATTGCAAACTCAACTAGATAGAGATTTATTTTTTTCAAATCTACTCCTTAATTTTTATATTATATACATAAGTAGAGGGGAAATATTCAGTCAATATTGGATCATCTCTATATATAGAAAATATATCTGTCAAGCTTCTCTCTCTTATATATGTAGTCTCTGTTGATATACTCAAATCTGGCATTGATGTAAATTTGGTGAATGTATTTTTTTTTGATATATCAAAGTCCTCTTTTACATTAATATATACCAATTCACCAATTAAATTAAAAGATAATATTATAATTATTATAAGTAAAAGTTTAGTTTTTGTTACCATTTTGCTATTATACTTTATAAATGTAAATTTTTGATAAAAAGTTGTAGAGTCTAAATTAAGAGTTTAGTAGATATAATATTTTTTAATAATTTTTAAAAGAGGATATATATAAAATTGAATTGTAAACATTTTGGGAGTTGTGGCTCTTGTAATCTATATAACTTGGACTATATAGATGAGTTAAATTTAAAAAGAGAGAGAATTTTAGAGCTATTTAGTGAGTTTGGGTTAGAGAATATTGAAATTTTTCCATCTAAAGAGTTAAATTATAGAGCAAGAGCAGAGTTTAGAATTTGGCACTCTAAAGATAAGATATATTTTGCTATGGGAAATTTAAGCAGAGATGGAGTTGTTTTTATAGAGGAGTGTCCAAAGGTAGTAGAGGCAATTGAGTCTATTATGTGGAGATTAAAAGATTTAATAGAAAAGTCTGAAGTTTTAAAAAGTAGGCTATTTACTATT
>Ga0256843_1001402_pt1 | contig 19088 bp, 19 predicted proteins | sample AlvinellametaG_FD_191572 | JGI IMG/M metagenome (GOLD analysis project Ga0256843, IMG submission 191572) | Pompeii worm associated microbial communities from hydrothermal vent at the East Pacific Rise, Pacific Ocean - Alvinella | ecosystem: Host-associated > Annelida > Integument > Unclassified ... | reverse complement strand
ACGAGGATTCCGTTCTCCTCGAGAACACGGTAGTACTCGTTTGGGAACTGCAGGTTCGGCGCGCGGAACGAAAGGACCTCGCCGAACTCCCGGAGGACCTCGAGGGACTTCGCTATCGCCCTCTTCCCTTCCTCAAAGCTCAGCTTGTCGAGCCTTTCGTGGTTGTAGTTGTGGCTTCCCAGCTCGTGGCCCTCATCCACAACACGCTTCGCGAGCTCTGGAAAGCGCCTCGCCATCTCCGCCGTGAAGAAGAAAGTAGCCTTTATCCCCTTCTCGGCCATTAAATCGAGGAGCTTTGGCAGTCCCTCCTCCATTCCCCTCGTCGTGGTCAGATAAGGAGGGCAGTCGTGCTCGACGTCAAACGTTATCGCGACTTTCATCTCAGACCCCTCACAAGCTTGTAAAACGCATATCTCCTGTCAACATCATCGCGCATTTCCATTGTAAAGCGGTAGATTTCCATCAGCCGGGACAGGATGACGTCCCATGAAAACTTCTCCTCAACGACCTTTCTCCCCTCATCCCCCATGACCCTCACGAGCTCGGGGTTGGTTAACGCCCATGCGATGCTCCTCGCCATATCCTGCTCGCTCGTGGCCAGCAAACCCGTCACGCCGTTGACGACCATGTCCGACAGGCCGCTCTCGTTCCTCCCTATCACCATCCTGCCCGTTGCCATGGCTTCCAGACCCACCACGGGGAACGCCTCGAGGATTCCAGGCATCAGCACGATGTCCGAAGCCCAGTACAGGGGGAGCAACCTGCCCCTCTCCATGAAGCCGTACAGATCAGTGATGTCCCCGATGCCCGTTGCCCTCAGGTTTTTCTCAAGCAGAGCCTTTTTAGGGCCGCTTCCGACCATTACAAGCTTTACCTTTCTCTTGGGGATTCCACTGATTTCAAGGGCTTTTTTCAGCATGAAGGGGATCTTGTGGGCCTGTTTCCTCTCGGTCATCCTTCCAAGATACAGGATGACTATCTCGTCGTTCAAGCCGAGGTGTCTCCGGGCCCTCTCCCTCTCCTCGGGCTCAGGAGGGCGCCACTTTTCGACGTCTATGCCGTTTGGAAGCACGAGAACGTGCCGGTCTTTGAGGTTCCTCCCGAGCAACTCCCGGGTATCCCTCGCCACCGGACTGCTGACGGCCACAAACGTGTCTATCTTGTCGAGGTTCTTCCTCAGGAACGGGCCGAAAATCAGGTCAAAGTACCGGGAAGCGCCATAGAAAGAGTGGTTCGTCGCAACAACGGGAATGTGCCTTATGCCCCTCGAGACGGCGGATGTCGCTATCGCAAGGGGGGAGTAGATGCTGTGGACATGGGTTATATCGAAACCCTCGCGCTTGTAGAACTCGTTTATCCGCCACACCTGCCCGACGCCCATGCTCACGTGGTGCTTTCGGAAATAGACGGAGCCCGAGAACCTGACCACGGGATAGGGGAAACTGTCCACGTAAGGCCGCATATACCTGTAATCGTGGGTTATCACACATGGCTCGTGCCCCATGTGGAGGAGGTTCCGCGCTAACTCGTCTATGTGCGACTCTATCCCCCCAACCTTGGGGTAGAACCAGTCACTCGCTATTGCGATTTTAAGGCCTTCCATATTTCAACCCCTCCCGAGGTCAGGAGAACCAGAAAACCAACCAGCGTGCTCACAACGTACGAGACAAATCTCTCAAGGAGAGTTATGGAAACTGCAAACGGGCCCGGGATTCCGAAGTACGTCAGGGTGCCTATCAGCCCGCCCTCGACTATTCCAACGCCTCCGGGTGTGAACGCCACGAGTCCGAATATCAGGTTGGCTACCGAGACGAGGGCTATGAACGTCCAGCCCAGACTCAACCCGAATGCCATGGCTATAAGCTTTAGGCGGCCGACGTCGAGAAGCCAGACCATTGAGCTGAGGCCCAGACCGAGGAGATTGATGTCCCGCTGGTTCTTCAGAGCGAGGATGGCGTCGAGCTCCTCATCGCTGACATCCGTCTTGAAAATCCTCAGGGAAAACCTGACAAAGGCATCCCACCTGAACCACAGAAGCCCAACCCCCAGCATCCCCGCGAGTACGAGGAGAAGCGATTCCTCAGAGAAATAGCTCACACCCACCATGAACAGGACGAAAACAGGAATGGTCTCCAGTATTCTCTCGTATACGATGCTGACCGCGGAGACCCCCGTCGGGATTCTCGCCCTCTTGGAGACCCACGCCATCCTCAGGATTTCGCCGCCGCTCCTGCTCAGGGGAGTTATGTTGTTCATGAAGATTGAGGCGAGGATTGCCTTCACCAGCTCGAAGAGCGGGGCGTCCTTACCCATCCCCCTAAGGACGAGCTTCCACCGGACGGCGTAGAGAACCACACTTACGTAGTAGGTCAGAAAAGCAAGGGCTATGTACCTCATGGAAGCGCTGCCCATCACCGAAAAATACTGCCCCGCGGAACTCAGGATACCCTCGATCATAGTTAACCTACCCCTCTCTCCCCACCGCGTCTTAAAACCTTATCGGAACAACGGTCTATAGATTCGGCCGCCCGTTGATGAGAGATGCTCCCACCCAAGCAGGGGCAGTCTCCTCAGGCCATCACCCGAACGGCAGTAAACCCCTGACCCCTCATTCACGGTTCCAATTACCGTGAACTCAAAGCCCAGCTCATCGATTTTGTCGGGCGGGACGGTGAAGAGGAGCTCGAACTCCTCCCCGCTTCCAAGGGCAATGTGGTACGGGTCAAGGCCCGCAAGCTCCGCAACCTCAAAGACCTCACTCCTCACCGGAAGGCTTTCCAGCTCGATCTCAATCCGCACCCCACTGTTCCCCGAAATCAGGTACAGCTCCTTCGAAAGACCGTCGCTGACATCGATGGCAGAGGTTGCAGTTCCGGCCAGCCGTTCCCCCTCACCGCTCCTCGCCACAGGGCGGAGGAACTTCTCATACAGTGCTTTCAGCGTCTCCTTACTTACGTCCAGCCCGTTTTTCCAGACGAGGTAACCTGCCAGCGCCCTGCCCACGTCGCCCGTCAGGCACACCGCGTCCCCGGGGCGGGCGCCAGTCCGAGTGACCGGGAGGGGAGTAAGTCCTAAAGCGATGCCGTCAACAACGAGGTCATCTGCTTCATTCGTATCGGCGCTGAGAACCGGTATCCTGTAGTGGTCGAGCGCTTCGGCGATGCCTCTGGCGATTCCGTCCAGATAATCTGCGTCCGTGTCCTCAGGAACGCCGAGTGAGAAGAGAAAACCTATCGGTCTCGCCCCCATAGCCGCGACGTCACTCACGTTCATCGTCACCGCCTTGAACCCGACCTGCTCGGGGGTCATTACATCGGGAACGTCCGTCCTCCGCACAAGCATGTCGTTGGTCGCTATCAGCCACTCATCTCCCAGCTTGAGGGCCCCTGCATCGTCGCCGAGGGGGATATCCCCACTCCTCCCGAGATGACGCATGAAGAGCTTTATCACTTCTGATTCCCTCACGGTCTCACCCCCAACAGCCAACGCCATAGGGGTACGAGTTTAACATCCCCGATTCTTCCCTCCTCGTCCCATGTTATCAAGATCTTTTCTTTGACCTGAAGGAGCTTTGATGCCCCCTCGATGGCCTTGAGTTCCCTGTGGAGTGTCTCTCCCTCCACGGAGCGAGTAACTTGAATCAGCCTGTAAAGATCCCCGTCCCTGACCACAAAGTCAATCTCAAACTTCGTGGTTTTGATGTAATACGGCCTGATTCCACGCCGGAACAGCTCGGTTAGAACGACAGATTCCATAAATCTCCCAAACTCCAGGCTGTCCTTGAAGACCCTCATGAGACCAGAATCCACGAGATAAAGCTTGGGGGGAGCCTTCTCACTTTCCCTCGGCGGTGCAAGTTTTTTGACCCTCATCACAAGATAGGCGTCCTCAAGGTGTTCAACGTATGAGGAGAGAGTATTCCTGTTGGTCTCAACGCCCATTCCCTTCATGTAGCGGACGGTTTTGTTGATCGAGAACTCTCTCCCAAAAGAGGAGCCGATTAGTTTCAACAGGAGCTTGAGTGCCCGCGTATTCTTGACCCCAAAGCGCTCAACCACGTCACGGTAGAGCACCAAGTCAACGTAGCTCTCCAAGGTCCGCCTCTTTAAGAGTTCTGACTCCTCAAAGACAACTTCCGGAAAGCCCCCCCAGAGCAGGTATTCCTGGAGGAGCGCTTTAATCCTCGCTTTTTTTGGAAGGGATTCCCCCGGCTCAAAGGATTTTGCCCTCAGAAACTCACTGAAGGAAAAGGGGTAGAGTTCAAAAGAGACCCCCCTGCCCCTGAGCTGCGTCGCTATCTCCCTACTCAGGAGCTTTGAGGATGATCCGGATATAAAAACAGTATGACCAAGCGAGACCGCTCTCTTAACGAACAGCTCCCAGTTGGGAACTTCCTGAACCTCGTCGAGGAAAAGAAGACCTTTCTTTTCACCGTAAATCTCGTGGAATATTTCAAGGAACTCTCCCAAGGTCTCAAGCGTTGGGGGATAGAGCCTATCATCATCGAGAGGCAGATAGAGTGCGGGTGTCTCGCCGAGGAGACCTTTGAACCTCTGGAGCATGTAGAAGCTCTTTCCAGCCCTCCTGGGTCCGGTTATCGCTATAGCCCTCGGGACTTTAGGCAGAGGGACGCTGAGCTCCCTTTCAATACCCCCAACCTCGAGCTCAATGTAGTCCTCGACAACTTCCCGGACCAGACTCATGAACCACACCTTGCCAATATTGGTTTGCAACCTCTTAAAAACTTTGCCAATTTAAATTGGCAATTATTCACAAATTTTGCCAACCCTATTTAGCATACTTTAGAAATTCCGTTATGACCCTCTGCCTCGGTCTCTCTTCATCCTCCGGCACCTCAACTTCCAAACTCCCGAGTTCAGTTATATCCGCATTCTTTATCTCCTCTGGAAGCCGTATCTCACCGTATTTCCCTCCACCGCCAGGGATAACTATCAACGAGCCGGTGCGATAGGCCCACACTGCCTTTGCCACGTCTTCGTTGATCCTCGCCAGCGCCTCCACGGAGACATCAACCAAAACGCCTATCTCGCTCCCGAATTCCCTGAGAAAGAGTTCCCAGACGCGCTTCACGGCCTTTGTCTCAACGCCTTTTCCTATCACCATCGAGATTATCTCTGCTAAGGGCGCCAGCCGGAGATAGGGCGGCCTGTCCTTCGGTCTCTCGTCCGTATCGGCCAGCTCAAGGATCCTGTCCCTTACGCCCTTCTTTATCCGTCCGCCGCACTTCGGACACTTCCATTTGAGGACCCGGGCCTCTCGGGGCGAATATTTGGCGTAGCAGCGGGAGCAGGCGGTGAGATGGTACTTCCCGAGACGCGGGTCGAGGCCGGCGTTGAGGACGATTCTCCTCCCACCCCTCTTTAGAATCGCCTTCCGGACTTCCTCGAAGGTTGCATCTTTAACGTCAAAGCGGTTGAACTCCCGTCCAAGGCGGTGGGGCATCGGCGAATGGGCGTCGCTGTTGCTGAGGTACGTCAGCCTGTGGTGGGCCTTTATCATGTCGGCCATCTCGCTGTCCGCCGACAGGCCCAGCTCGAGGAAGTGTATTTTTGCACCGTCGTAAGCCTCCTTCAGACTGTCGTACTCCTTGTAGAGGCTCGTCCATGGGGTGAAGGCGTGGGCAGGGCCGATGAGGACACCGAACTCGCCGGCAAGGTCTGCGATTTCAGCCGCGGAGAGGTTTAGACGAGGCCTTCCTTCGGTCTCGATGTCCCGCGAGTGGGCCTTAAGAACCTCCCGCATCTCGCGGACTGATTCTATGCTCGGGAAGATCAGGACATGATGAACGCGCCTGCTGTCTTCAACTTCCGCCGTGAGAAGAAAGCGAACCCCGTTTCTCTCATAAGTGCCCTCATCAACTCTCTCCGCACTCTCAAGGAGCTCCCGTTCCCAAGCAGGGTTTAGGATGTCCCCCGTCCCCACTATCCCGAGGCCCTTAAAACGGGCGTGATACGCGAGGTTCGCAATCGTCATGGCCTTGGAGACCGCCTTTGAGTACCTCGAGTGTATGTGAAGATCGGCGTCGGCCAACATTTCAACCACCTCAGTCTATGTACATGCCCTCAAGACCCCTGTAGTACGCCTTGTAGATGTCCCTCTTCGTGACGACGCCCACGAGGGTCCTGTCCCTCTCAGACCTGACGACGGGAAGGAGGTTCTGATCGTACTGCATGAGCTTTTCAAAGGCATCCTCAGCCGTCTCGGTCGGATACGTCACGTTGTACGGCCGCGAGAGGAACCTCTCCACCCTCATCCTCTTGAGGGAGGTTGGCTTTTTGAGGATGTCCTTGACCCCTATCACCCCTATGACCTTCATGTTGTCGTCAACTACCGGGAAGCAGTCGTGCCCGGTCTCGCTGATGAGGTGCTCCACTTCAAGGAGGGTGGAATCCTTGTGGACGTAGACCGGGTCCCGGGTCATTATCTCCGCCACCGATATCGTCTCGAGAATAACCGGCTTCCCTGTGACGACGTGGTAGCCCTTCCTCGTGAGCTTCATCGTGTATATTGACTCGCCCTTCAGGAAGAACCTCGCGGTCAGGAAGCCTATGGTGGCCGAGGTCATCACAGGTGGCAGAACGGCGTAGTTCCTGGTCAGCTCGGTGACCATTAAAATCTGGGTCAGAGGAGCCTGCGTCATGCCGCTGAAGAACGCCGCCATTCCTGCGAGGGCATAAACGGCCGGGTTCGCATGGAGGGAGGGGAACAGCACCGTCACGAGCCCGCCAAAGGCCGCCCCAAACATCGTCCCTATGTAGAGACTGGGGGCAAAGACACCGCCGCTCTGTCCGGAGCCTATGCTCAGGGCCGTTGCGAGCATCTTAACCAGCCCGAGAACCACCAGCAACCAGAGGGCCAGCTGGCCGTAGAAAGCCATCCTCATGCCCTCGTAGCCGATCCCAAAGATGCCGTAAGCGGGGAAAAGCATCCCAAGGATCCCAACGCCAAAACCCCCTATCACCGGCTTCAGGACCTCGGGCACGTCCATCCGGGAGAACCTGTCAACGAGGGAGTAAAGAAAGCGCGCGTAGAAGGCCGCCAGCAGACCAAGGGAGAGGCCCAGGATAAAGAAGAGCGGAAGTTCCGGGAGTGTGTGCCCCATCCCCGTGGGTATCTGAATCTCCACGGCTTTTTTCAGGACCGCGAGCGTGAAAGCATTCCCCACAACAGCCGAGATAAAAATCGGGACAAGGTTTATCGAGAAGGCACCCATATAAACGACCTCAAGGGCAAACATTGCCCCCGCCAGGGGTGTGTTAAACGTGCCCGCAATCCCCGCCGCGAGGCCGCATGTTACCAGGAGCTTTCTCATCTCCTTGGAGAGGTTAAACCACTGCGCGAGGAGGGACGTTAGCGCGGCCCCGATAAAACCGATCGGCCCCTCCCTCCCAACACTGCCGCCAGAGCCTATTGTTATGGCCGTTGCCAGGGTTTTCATTACGGCAAATACGCCCGGGATGTTCCCGCCCTTGAAAATCACGGCCTCTATGACCTCAGGAACGCCGTTCCCCTTTATGTCCGGGTACTTCAGTATCATGAAACCGACGAGGAGAGCCCCGCTCATCGGGAGAAGGACGTAGCCGAGGTTGATCCCATGGACCTCAAAGGAGACCAGCGGGAGGAGTTTCCCGAAGAAGAGCCTGTGAAAGAGACTTATCATCACCCTGAAAACGACGGCCCCGATACCGCCGACTAAACCGGCCGCGATGGAAAAGGCAATCACGATTCCCCACTTCTTTATATACCTGAGTTCCTCGGATTCCATCATGGGAGATAGCCGCTCCCCCAATAAAAAGCTTAAGCTTTTATACCCTCCCCCTAAAAAGCGAGTGGTGGAACACATGAAGGTTGAAGGTTTTATCGCATCCCTGCGAAACGCGGAGACCATAGGCGACCTGTTCGACATCCTCTCAAAGAAGGGCCCGATAGTCGAGCTGGACGGTCAGAGGTTCCTGATAGTCGTCGAGGGGGACTTCGAGGGGAGGAAGTTCTGGACCGAGATAAACGGCGAGCGGGCAAACCAGGCTCTGGGAGACGCTATGCTCAACTCCTCAAGCTTCCCGTTCAAGTGCAAACGCCCCTACACTGGGGGAAACGTCATCTTCGTTAAATTCGACGACATAGAGGTCGACAGGTTCCTCGTCGCCTACCGCGACCCGGAATACGGTTTGTTCTACATCGTGGAGAACGGCGAGGCCAGGGAAATAACCGGGGAGGAGTACGAGAAACTCAAGAGCGAAATGCCAGAGTTCAGGATAAAGAGCATGAGCGAGGAGCAGATGGACATGATGGGGGCCTTCTTCGGGTAGGCCCCTCCCCAAAGGCCCTTATTTAGCCGTGCCGTGTTCACACCGCCGGTTTGGGCTCATGGGGCACACCCTGACGGATTCTACTTTACGGGTTCGGTGCACTGGTTCAACCGTCTATAAATAACTACCATAACACGACTTTATTTTTCGAAATTCAATCGTTAAGTTTTGTTATTTTGTAAACATACCCGGGAAAACCTTTAAATGTCCAACGAGTTCAAAAAATGACGAAAGCACTGATCGGAGGCGATGTCATAATGCCAACGGACATCATCGCAAGGATCCTGGTGGCTGTTCTTGGTTCCGGAATAATAGCGATGCTGATAAGCAGACGCTACAACATCTCGTACGTCCCAATCTTCATAATCGCGGGAATGATACTCGGACCGGTCACGCTCTTCCTGCCGAGGGAGACCGCCCACAATCTCTTCGACTACGTCCGCGTTTTTGGACTGGTCATAATCCTGTTCACAGAGGGACACAACCTGAGCTGGAAGCTGCTGAAGAGGAATCTCCCAACGATAGCGACGCTCGATACCGTTGGTCTTCTAATAACAGCTCTTCTCGCCGCATGGTTCTTCTCGGTTGTTTTCCATGCCCCGTTTCTTATAGGCTTCCTCTTCGGGGCGATCATCAGCGCAACAGATCCCGCCACACTCATACCCCTTTTCAGGCAGTACCGTGTGAAGCAGGACATTGAGACTACGATAGTCACGGAGTCAATATTCAACGACCCGCTCGGCATTGTCCTCACCGCCGTGGCCGTGGCGATGCTGATACCCCAGGCCAGCGGCGGACTCTTCGCCACGTTCCACAGATACCTCGGGCTCTACGGGGCCGCGGTTGCGTATTTCCTCTACGAGGTCGCCGTATCGATTGTCGTCGGTGTGGCAGTGGGAGCGTTTGGATACTGGTTCATCAAGAAGACGAGAATCTTCGAGTTCCCCGAGATAGAGGTCTTCTCCCTGTTCCTCGCGTTTGGGGGGTTCATGATAGGTGAAAGCCTCCAGGCCTCGGGCTACCTGGTGGCAACCGTTACGGGAATAATCCTCGGAAACTACAAGGTCTTCAGCAAGAAAGAGAACCCGCGGGTCATAAACAGGGTCATGAAGGCCGTCGAAAAGGAGGTCCACTTCAACGAGAGCTTAGCCGCAATAGCGACGATATTCATCTTCGTCCTGCTCGGTGCCAGCCTCAACCTGAAGCCGCTCCTCCAGAACGCCGGGACGGGACTGCTCGTGGCGTACTTCATCATGCTGGTGGCAAGACCGCTGGCGGCCCTTCCGATACTCAAATGGTGGGGTAAGAGGGAGTACCTGTTCATAGCCCTTGAGGGGCCGAGGGGCGTCGTTCCCTCAGCTTTAGCGGCGCTGCCACTCAGCCTCGCGATGAAGTACCACAGCCAGACCCTGACCGTTTACTGGGGAGAGGTTATCCTCGCGGCGACCGTCATAACCGTCCTCGCCTCAGTTATAACGGAGACCCTGTGGGTGCCGTTCCTGAGGGCGAAACTCCTGCAGCCGGAGACCGTCGAGGATAGGATGAAGAAGTACGAGGAGAAGAAGAGGGCGAGGGCTTCCTGACCCTTTTTACTTTCCCTTTGCCCCGATAAAGTAGAAGAGCAGCTTTGCGGCTGTCAGTGCCGTTACGTCCCCGAGGTTCTCCCCGGCGACTTCCATTATGTCGAACCCCACTATCCTCTTGTTCTCGACAATCCACTCCATGGCCTCGATGACGTCCCAGAACCCCAGCCCTCCGGCCTCGGGGGTTCCCGTTGAGGGCACCATCGAGATGTCAAAAGCATCCACGTCCACAGACAGGTACACCGGCTCCGGCAGGGGCTCAACCAGCTCCACAAAGGCGTCAAAGTCGTAATCGCGTGCATGGACCCAAGCTATTCCGTTCTCCTCTGCAAAATCGACCTCCTCCTTTGTGCCGCTCCTTATCCCGAACATTACCTCCTTTACTCCGAGCTCCGCTATTCGCCTCGCAACACAGGCGTGGTTGTAGGGATTCTCTTCATAGCTCTCCCTCAGGTCCAGATGAGCGTCAAAAACAACGTAACTTTTCGGTTTCAGAGCCTCCACAGCCCCGAGGGTCTGGGAGTGTTCGCCGCCCAGGAGGATCGGGAGCGCGTTCCGGTTGACCGAGAGGAGTTCCTCTATCGTGGCCCTGACTCTATCGGCGGTTTTCCTCGGGTCACCGGCAACGACGGAGACGTCCCCGATGTCCGCTATCGGCAGTCCCGCAATGTCAACGTCGTAGTCCAGTATGTAGCTCTCGAGGTTCAGGGTGGCGTGGCGTATCAGCGTGGGGCCGAACCTCGCCCCCGGCTTGAAGCTCGTCGTCCCGTCAAAGGGGACCCCGATGATGACGAACTCCGCCTCTTCGGGTGGCACCAGCGGAAACTCGAGCCTCATGTTCTCGTATGTGTAGAGGAAGTCCATGGGCATCACCTCACCACGACGACGGGGGGCTCTATAAAGCCCACGACGTCCTCAAGGAGGGAGCCTATCCTCGTCTTGCCGCTTTTACCGTACGCCCCCATGACCACGAGGTCGTACTTTCCACTGTTGGCCTCCTCAAGGATTTTGTCCCGTGCGGAGCCCTCCACTATTCTGAAGGAGCAGTTGATGCCCTCCCTCTTTCCCAGTTCGAGAAGGTTCGTTATGACTTCCTTAACGCCCTTTTTCATCTCCTCCCAGACCGTCTCCTCAAACCTCTTCATTTCCTCGAGGTTCTCGCTCCTGAGGCTCAAATGGAAGGCTATCGCCCGCACCTCCTTCCTGTCAAGGACGGAAAATAGCACCACCTTCGCGTTGTTCCCCTTGGCGACCGAAAAGGCATGCAACGCCGCCTTCTGGCTCCATTTTGACCCGTCAACCAGCACCAGGATCCTCATCCTCTCACCTCACAGTCCCACATACCTCAGCCATATTATCGCGCTGCCAACGGCAACGGTCGTCACCATTATCGTGAAGCCTATCTTCAGGAAGTCCACGAACGTTATCTTAATCCCCTCCCTGTACGCCATTCCGATAACGACAACGTTGGCGCTGGCACCAATTGCGGTTCCATTTCCCCCGAGACACGCCCCGAGGGAAAGCGCCCACCAGAGGGGATATGTGTCGAGACTTCCCCCCATCGCCTTTATCAGCGGTATCATCGTGGCTGTGAAGGGGATGTTGTCGATTATGGCGCTCGCAAAGGCCGAAAACCACGATATCATCAGTATCGCCTGGGTCTCGGAGTGAATGTACCCCGTCATCCAGTCCGCCACCTGGTCGATGAGCCCCGTCTCCACCAGCGCGCCGACGATAATAAAGAGGCCACCAAAGAAGAAGAGGGTTGCCCATTCCACCTTTTCAAGGGCGTACTCAGGGGAGGCGCCACTCCACAGGAGGAGCGTGGAGGCCCCGGCCAGGGCTATAACGGCCGGTTTGATGTTTAGTGCATCGTGGAAGAAGAAACCGACGACTATCGCCAGGATAATTACAACAGATTTTCTGAAGAGGGCCCTGTCCCTGATTGCGTCCTTTTCATCCAGGGACATGATGCTCCGCTTTATCGCCTCGCTCCTCTCCCTGTGGGTCGATATCGTGCCCCTGAAGGCGAGGTAGATTATGCCAATCGCTATAAAGAGGTCCACAAAGGCTATCGGCGCCATGTTGGAGATGAACTCATTGAAGCTAAGGCCCGCCGCGGAGCCTATCATTATGTTCGGCGGGTCGCCTATCAGCGTGGCGGTGCCGCCGATGTTGGACGCGAAAACCTCCGCCAGAAGGAAGGGAACCGGATTGACGTCCATCTGCCGGGTGATGTAGATCAGCATCGGGGTCAGCAGCAGAACCGTTGTGACGTTATCCAGAAAAGCGCTTACAACGGCCGTGACAATAGAGAAGAGTATCAAAACCTTCATGGGGCTTCCTTTGGAAAACTTCGCGGTTTTTATTGCGATGTACTCAAAAAGCCCGCTCTCACGGGCGATGTTCACCACAACCATCATGCCGGCGAGGAGGAGGATCGTGCTCAGGTCCAGATACTCGGCGATCTTATCCCAGGGTACGATGTTCGTGAAGAGGACTATCGACGCGCCCACCATGGCGGCGACCGTTCGGTGAACCTTTTCGCTGATTATGAAGGTGTACACCCCTATGAAGATCAAAAGGGAAACCAGCTCTGCGGTTTGCATCACGGACCACCTCAATAGAGCACCACGGGCTTGGAGATGTTCTGGACGATCCTGAAGACAAGGGGGCTTATATGATGAGTTTTCGTACTCTCCGAGCCGTACTGCTTGCCTATCACAAGGACATCGTATTTCTCCACGGCGCCCTCAACGTACTCCGTTTTTTCCGCGAACACAACATCGCCCGACCAGTTCAACCCGCGCTCCCTCATCTCGGCATCAATCCTGGCTAAGAGTTCATTCGCCAGCTGCCTCTCCCGTTCCCGAAACTTCCGGGCGTCTTCCTCACCAAGCGTATCCCGTATCAGCCGGCAGGTGCTGCTATCAATGACGTAGATTACCGCTATCTTCCTGGGGGAATAGTACTCCAAGAGCCTGAAAATCTGGGCCGGAATCTCGCCGGAATAACGGTCGAGGGCCACCAGGACCGACTCAACTCTGGGAATTGCCATCTCCTCTTCGGTGAGAAGAAACTCTCGGTATGTTTTCAGGATTTCCTCATACCTGCTCCCCGCGATATTCCTAAACTTGCGGAGTATCAGCCTATTGACATTAATCATGCACTCCCCCATCCCCAAGAGTGAAAGAACGACCTTAAAGACTTTTCGAAAGTTGAACCAAAATCAGAAAAGCGGGAAGGGCTCATTCGCCCTTAAGCTTCATGATCTTGATCCTGCCGAGGGTCTCCCAGTACTCAACGTTGATTCCTTCCTTGAGCTGGTCCTTGATATCGTCGGCGACGCCACTCTCGATCGGAACGTCGTAGAGCTCATAGGTCTCCATGTCCATTATCTGGACGGTATCCGGGGTAAGCGCGATGACCTGCGCCGTCCTTTTGTCTATGATTGGAACCTCAACCTCGGCGCTGGTGGGCTTGACGATGCTCCTGACCTTCCCGTCGAAGATTCCAACGGCCTCAATCCTCGCCTTGGCCGAACCGTGCTTTCCGGGTGAGGAAACGGTTATGTTGCCGATCCTGCAGGGCTCACCGTCGATAAGGATGTACCTTCCCGGCTTGAGCTTGCTAACCTGAACCTTGGTCTTGTCTCCCATTTTTCAGACCTCCCATAAGCGTTCTAAAACCGATTGGGAAGGGTCTTTAAAAAATTTTTGAAAAGGGGCGGATGTTACCGCCGGGCCTTCAGCAGCATGTTGTTCATGAAGACGGGCACGAAGAGCACAAGTCCAAGCACCGCCCCGAGCTTCATGGCAGTGGACGGCCCCGTGAGGGCATAGTACAGGGAGGCAAGTCCGATAATGCCAAGGATAGCCAAGGCAAGGCCAAGGATACCCTTGTTGGACGTGAGTTCTGTTGAGAACAGCGGGTACGCCTCCACAAGCGCCACCAGGGGCCCCACGCTGAAGGGCACCATTAGGAACATCACCCTGACGAAGGTCATTGTCATTATGGCGGCGAGCACTATGCCGATGAACCCTATCACGCCGAGGCTCTTCGCACGGGGGAGCTGCATAATCTCCGAGAGCATCTGGCCGCCCATCTCAAGCAGGACGATGATTGTTGTCAATCCGAAGAAGTACAGCGAAAGCACCAGGAATGCTATTATCTTGCCCGCGTCCGGTATGTTGCCGCGCAGTATGGCGGGGATTGAGTAGAAGACCCCGATTGACTGGGGCAGTGGAGTTGTGCTGTTGGTGGCGTACTCCCTCAGTGCATCGAACTGGCTGTAGAGCTTGAGGCTTTCCTCCGGGGAAATTCCGGGGTTGCGGGCGCTCTTCTCGAAGGCCTGGAAAGCGGGACCGAGCGAGTAAGCTATCGTGTAGGCCACAGCAAAGCTGAGTACTATCTGGATCACGAACACAACGACCAATACCTTCTTGAAGTCCAGGTCCTCGGGAGCGAAACTGCCAATGACGTAGTAAACACCTGCTCCCAGACCGAAGGCGACGATTATGCCCGTGAGCAACACTATCACGCCCTCAAAGGAAAGGGGCTGGTGGAACGAAGTAATGCCCGAAAGGGCTTCATGCATGTAATACTTTGCCTGCTCTGAGGTTACATCCTCTTTTATAACTGAAAGGACGTCCTTCTTGATTAGGAACGCCGAGACCAGCGTGAAGAGGATGGATATTATGGAAACCCCCGATATGAACTCAAGGACCTTGCCCTTGGCCATAAGGAGGAGCAGAACTGCAAGTATGACCGTCAGCATGGCAAAGAGAGGTACATAAGCCTTGTCTCCGCCGAAGAGGTATATAAGCGCCCAGCCAGAGAAGTACGAGGTCACACCAACCATTATTATGAGGAACATCAGCAGCGTGAATATAAAAGCCGGAGTCCTCGCGACTTTAAAGAACAGCTCGTAGATCAGATATCTCGTCCTCTTCGTGCTCTCCGCCTCGGAGTAAATCAGGAACATTGCTACGAACACCGGCAGGAGCGATATCAGGAAGCCCTTGATTCCGAAGGTCATGTAGTACTTGGGCATCACAAGGAAATTCCAGATTCCCAGGACGTATCCAGTTATCAGGAACGCCATCAGAATACTTACCTTTCTCATCACTGCCACCCCCAGATAGTCCAGTGGTTAGAATTAAAAGAGAGATGATATAAAAACGTTATGCAAAAAACTCACAAAAAAGTTCTATTCGCCTCAAAGTTAACCAGAACCTCATTGATGACAATCCAAGCCATTAGAGAAGATTCATAAATTGAGATTTTTTCCCATGGCACCTCGGACAGAAAGTCCCCGTGCGGAAAGCCGCCAACGATAACGACCGGGTTTTCAAGCCCCGCAAGAACCTCGCCGAAGGCCCTCGGCTTCACGAGTTTTCCTTCCTCGTGCATGACGAAGACCCCGTCCGGATTAATTTCCTCCACGAGCTCACCCAGCGTCTTTTCCTCGAGGCGGAGGAGCGCTAAATCCTTTGGAACGACGCGGTTCTTGAAAAGGCTCTCCATGAGGCCTAAGAAGCGGTTGTAGTTCCTCGGAAGCCTCGTCTCCGGATTTACGTAAATCACCTCATCGTTCCTCGTGTGGACGTAAACGCGGAGCTTCCCCTCCCTGTTGGCTATGCTCTCCAGGGCGTTTAGGAGGCAGATGTGCACTATGTCCGGTCTTCCCCTCCTCTCGCCGTCTTCAAGCTTCTTGAGCGCCGAGTGGTGGTAACTGCCCTCAAGGATTACCTCCTCCGGCCTCTTTTTTCGCTTCTTCGCGTAGTTCACAACGGCTGGATGCTCCACTATCGATTTCGGCACGAGCTCAAGCTCCGAATCAGCTATCACTAAGTGAAGCATTCTCCTCCCTCCTCGGCCTTATTTCTCTCTCCTCAAGGTCGGTAATGATTCTCTCGAAGGTGTCTATGCGCATGCCGAGAATCTCGGGCGGAATGACGCCGAAGATGCAACTACCTTCTGCCACAAGTTTCGCTATGGAAGATGCTGTGTAACCGGTTACACGCGCCATCGAGGTGAATTCTCTCTCCTCATCGTAGAGGGTGTAGCTTATCCTCCTCCCGGGCTCGGTTCCTATGACTTTCATAATCGAGAAGTCTGGGCTATCGTAGGTCATCAGCGGGGTTATGACTTCGAGCGTCTTATCGATGTGCTCTTCCTTAAAGAACCCGAGCTCCCTTAAAACTTTCATCTTCTCAAGGTGCCCCGGCCAGCGAAGCGTCCACTCCTCGAGTTTATCGACCCTCACGCTCTCGAGCAGGCTCCTCAGGCCGTCGCTCGGGAAGGCCTCGAAGGTAAGACCCTCGATTTCGACCGTTTTAGTCTCGGAGAGCGGGTCTATCTCTTTAACCTCGCCGTCCCGGATAACCCGCGCCGGTCGGGTGTATTCCTCAATTAAGTCCTTGGGCGACCACGTAAGCCTGTAGTAGAGCGGCGGTCTCGGCTCCTTCGGAAGGCCTCCAACGTAGATGTAGCCCTCGCTCATGTCGTCGAGCTCGTTCCATATTCTGCCCATGATGATGTGGCTCAGTCCGGGTGCGAAGCCCGCATCGAATATCACCGTAACCCCAGCGTTTTCAGCTTCCTCTCGAAGTTCGAACGGGTTCTCAGGCATAAATGACACATCTACCATGTCAACGCCGGCCTTTATCGCGGCTTTGATGGAAGAATAGCCGAAGCGACCGGGCAGTGCTCCGATAACGAGCTCGAATCCCTTCATTGCCTCGACGAGCTTATCGAAGCGAGTGGCGTCGAGCTTGAGCGGTGTAACAAAATTGGAGACGGCCCTCAATCTGTCCTCGCTTAGGTCTGCAACGTGGACGTCGAACTCGTCCCTCAAATCCCAGGCTATAGCCCTTCCAACGTTTCCCGCTCCGAGAACGAGAACCTTCATTTTGGACACCGGAATAAGTTAATGTGAGACTTAATAAGGCTTGCATGATACTACCAGAAGTAAAAATTTATAAGCGCTCTACGGTAAGAAACGTGAAGGATGATGAACGTGAAGACTGCCCTGGAACTCGGTCTCGGGCTGTGGATAATCCTACTGCTTGCCTTTCCAGTAGGGGCGGATAAAATGCCCTCCGTATACAAGGTCAACGCAACCCTAAACTGCTCTCCAATACGGGTTACCGCAGTTAATACCGATTGGGGGATTCAGTTTATAGCCAACGGGACCTGCGAGGGATACGTACTCAATCCCACCAACCTACCTATCCTGCCAAGGCAAGGTGTTTATCACATCGGTCATTGGAACGTTACGGGCCAATTCTATCGTGATTATGAGAGCACACTCCACATTCAAAAGAAGGTTTACAAACCAGGGGAGTCAATTCCTGTCGTGATATATTTCAAAATGCGGTACAAGCCTGTCATTCTGCTTCGCTGGGCTTTAAGCCATGACTCAATGAACATAAGCCTCTACCAGTTTCTCTGGTTCTATTCCGTTGGGGACAAAAGGTACCCCTTAGATATTGACCTAATACTGGAAAGGAACCGTTCCTGTCAGGGTAGACTGGGTGAGCGTTTTAGCGGGATTAATGGTTGGAATACCGATAATCCTCGGGCTTGTGCTCGCCCCCATAGCTTCGGGAGCCGTTAAAGGAAAAAGACTTAGAAATACTCTCTGGAACGCGGGCCTTTTCTTTGGCTGGCTGGTCGCCCCGATAATTATCTCAACGAGTGTAGAAACTCAGATTGGGAGCTTTGTAGTCGTTCAGCTCCTGTTCTTGGCAGTGTGGTTTTCCTCAATAAACCACGCGCTATACTTAACCCTGCCTAAACCCGTAAAAACTCCCGGAAACATTGCTCTGGCCCTTTATTTTATCACAGTCCTTTTTTCTTTTGCTTGGGCCCTAAAGACTGGAAACAGCGAATTTGCCTTTGGCTCACTGCTCCTGATTGGAATCTTCAGCGTTTTACTCACGATGGGAATACAGAGAGGACTTGATGAGCTTAAGGTCAACGGGGAAAGGATAAATCCAAGCTCTCTGGGTGTACTGCTCTTCATAGCGTACGTTCCGTTCCTCCTGCTCTGGGGTTGTGTTATGAAGTCAATTCAGCTTACAATCTTCGCCACCACATTTTTTGGACTCACCTTGCTTGCGGGTTTGTTTACGACAAAACACTACCGGGAAAACGGTAATATACACGAACCACCCAACCTGTATTAGTGTCTCCGATGCTCGGCTTCCTGAGGAGGAGAAAGCTTAGAAAGCTCAGGCAAGAGAGTGAAGAAACCCTCGTCATGCACATAGGGGACACGCCGGAGAGCGTTTACCGTTTTATTGAAGAACTCATAGACGAGCAGAGGCCGGACGTGATAATCCACACCGGGGACCTGGTCGACAACGTCAAGCTCGAGAGACGACCGGACTTAAAACCCGCCTACGAGGCCGGCCTGAGGAAGCTCGCGCGGATTCTCAAGGGTTCCGGCGCGAGGCTTTACATAGTCCCGGGCAACGAGGACGACCCGGAACTTTTGAGGCGGTTCTTTGGGGAGAACTTGATTGAACCGGGAAGCGTCGTCGAGATTGGCGGGAAGACCTTCGCCCTCGGCCACTGCTGGAGGGACGTTGCCGACAAAGATGCCGACTTCAAGCTCTACGGCCACAACTTCAAGGTCATTCCGAAGGGGTTGAACGCGGTTCTCGGCGTCAATTTCATCTTCCTGCCGAGCGGGAGGGTCGTGAAGGTGGACTATCCCGTGGGCACCGATACCCATAGGGGTTACAAGCTCAGGAGGGGATTGTGATGAGACTCATGCGCTTTGGTCCCTCAATCGTGTTCCTGAGGGGGGACGTTGAGAGGCTGAAATCCGGAATCAGGGAGCTTTTCGGCGTTGAGGAGATTCCCACGGAGCGGGCGATAAGGGACAGCAGTGAGTTTGAAACAATACTTCTCGTGACACCGCCGGAGGAGACCCGGACGATACCGCCGGAGACGGGCTTCCTCATAAGGACCGGAGCCAAGGTAGTCCTCGCTGAGATAGTGAACAGCGACCTGCCGGTTGAGAGGGTCGAGATTGAGAGCACGATAATCCTTCTCCGCGTCCCGGATAAGATCGAGGAAGCCCTGAAACTGCTCGCGGAGGAGTTCAACGGGGAAAGGATGAGTCAGCTCGACGCCCTGAACCTCGGCGAGGCCTGCGATACCG
>Ga0256843_1001399_pt1 | contig 19107 bp, 17 predicted proteins | sample AlvinellametaG_FD_191572 | JGI IMG/M metagenome (GOLD analysis project Ga0256843, IMG submission 191572) | Pompeii worm associated microbial communities from hydrothermal vent at the East Pacific Rise, Pacific Ocean - Alvinella | ecosystem: Host-associated > Annelida > Integument > Unclassified ... | reverse complement strand
CCTCAATACCAGCAATACTTGCTAGCTCTTTACATATTTTAGTATCAATTTTTGTACAAGTTGGAGATTTAAAGATTACTGTATCACTTAAGATTGCACACATCATAGCACCTGCTATATCTTTTGGAATTTCAACTTCATAGTAATCAAACATCTCTTTAATAATAGTATTACTACATCCTACAGCTCTAATCCAAACATCAAGAGGATTTGAAGTGATAAGTCCACCTAATTTATGGTGATCTGCAATACCAACTATATTTGCTTCTTTTAAATCATCAGGAGCTTCAGTGTAGTTGTTATAATCTACTAAATATATATCTTCACCAGCAAATGATGTTTTAAGTTCTGGAGTTTCTAGGTTAAATTTTTCTAAAATATAAGCAGATTCAGGATTGATTTCACCTTGTCTTACTGCTTTAGTTGTATGACCTAATTTTTCTTGTAAGTAGGCCATTGCAATAGCACCAACTATACTATCGCTATCTGGTGTTTTATGTCCACATGTATATAACATTTTTTTTCCTTATTTATATTTTTTGGAATTATAACATATTATTTAGAATCTTCATTTATATATGGCAATACAATTGTAAATTTTGCACCATAATAGTGTTTATTTTTATATGTATAGTCACTGTTACATACATAAATATTACCTTTCATCCCTTCAGTTATAAGTTTGAATGTCATATTAAGACCAATTCCTGTCCCTTGAGATTCATGTTTTGTTGTAAAATATGGTTCAAATATTTTATTTAAATATTGTTTAGGAATACCACCAGCTGTATCTTGAATATCTATAATAACATTATTGTTATTCTTTGATATATTTATAAAGATATATCGTTGTTCAATATTATTTTCATTAAAAGCATCTCTTGAATTATTGATTATATTTATATAACATTGAATTAATTGATTATCTAAATTTTTAATAAATAGATCTTTATCAATATTCTCTATAATTTGAATATTATATTTTTTTATAGTACCTTCTAGTAGATGTAATAAGCTTTGAAAGTTTTCATATAGATTAAATTTTACTTTTCTTTCATTTCCTTTTACAAAGTTTTTAAAATCATCAATTGTTTTTGATAAATATTGTGCATTTTGGTTAATAATAGAGCAAGACTTTTGAATACTATTTTCATCTAGTATATTCATCTCTTGTTTCATTTGCATACCTGTAGCACTAGTTGATATTACTGATAATGGTTGTCTCCATTGATGAGCAATATTTCCTATCATTTCACCCATTGCTACTAATTTTGATTGTTCAGATATTAACTTTTCTTGTTTTTTAAGATTTGTTATATCAATAAGACTTGATAATCTTACTTGTTTATTTTTAAGGTTATATCCTCTTAATAGGGCATTAAATTCTGATCCATCTTTTTTAAGCATTATTGCTTCATAAGGTTTTGCATCATCTTTTTTCATATTTTCTTTTACAATATCTTCTGACTTTTTTGATGCAAAAGATAGTGGATTTTTACCAATTAATTCTTCTTTATTTTTATATCCCAAAATATCTAATGCACTTTGATTTGCATCTATACATTTACCATTTTTAAATAATATAATACCTTCCATTGTTGCATCTATTAATTCATTAAAATCTTTAATAGAGTTTTTTAATAATGATTGTTTATATAATAAAAACAATATAATAATAAAAATAGTAATTAAAATATAAGATATAAGTTTATAGTCAATTTGAGATTCTTGTATATTATTTCCTAACCATTTTCTATAAATTTCTTTATGTATACTTTGTGGTATTTGATCTAAACTTTTATCTAAAATAGATAATAAAATATCATAATCATCTCTTACTGCTATTGATAAATCATATTTCATATTAGTAAAACCAGATATTTGTAAATTATTTAAAGAAAACTTATTGATATAATAAGATGCAATTGGTAATGTTGCTATTGTACAATAAGCTTCCCCATTTGATACTTTTTGTAGTGATTGTAAATAATCTTTTGTTTCAATTATTTTTACATCAGGATATCTTTGTTTTAGTTTTGTTATTAGTCCTGAACCCTTTTTTCTAGCAATTGTTTTATCAATAATATCTTCAATATCATTTACAAATGGTTTATTGTTTTTAGTAATTATTGCTAGTTTATAGCTAAGATATGGTTTTGTAAAGTTTGCATAATTTTTTCGTTTTTTTGTTTCTATAGCACATGGCAAAATATCACATTTTTTCTCTTTTAAAAATTGTTGAGATTGTATCCACGATGAGGTAGGAACATTTACAAATTTTATATTTAATTTTTTTTCTAAAACTTTAAGTGTATCAATAGCAATTCCAGACATTTGATTCATATTTTCATTTTTTGCAAACTCTATTGGTTCCCAGTTAGGGTTATTACACATTCTTACTATTTTATGTTTTTTAAGATAATTTTTTTCTATTTTTGTTAGATAATTTTTATCTTCTTCTTTTTTTATATTTGTATTTACAATCCAATTATTTATAATTTCATTTTTTTCGTTATCATCTAAATTTAAAACGGCTTTTTGTAATATTTTATTTAAAATAGGTTTGTTTTTATTTGTAAAATAATAAAGCTTTGATGGTTCGAAGTCGGTTTGATATAAAGCTTTTAATCCAGTAATAAAGTTTGCTTTTATAAAATTATCTATACTAAATTGTGTATTAAAAATAGCATCTACTTCACCATTTATTAACATCTTAACTGTTTTTTCAAGTGTATCAACTTCTATTATTTTAATACTTGGATATTTTTGTTTTATTTTATCGATTGTTCCATATTTTTTAACCATTGCAATAGATCTATTTTTTAAATCATCAAAATTTTTTATTTGGCTATTTTCTTTAACATAAAGGTACTCTTTTATACTCATATATGATGAAGTGTAGTCGCCAAATTTTGCTCTTTGCTTAGTATAATATGTTGTTGGAAGAAGATCAATTTTATGAGCTTTAAAATCATTTAATAATACACTCCATTGTTTTGGAATATATTGTACTTTAAGGCCTGTATTTTTAATAACAAGTTTTAAAATATCAATACCAACACCAGAGGCTTTATTTGTTTTCTTATCTATATAAGTAATTGGGTACCATGGTGATACACCAACTTTTATGGTATTGTTATTAATCCACTCTTTTTCCTCTTTTGTTAAATTAATACTATTTGCATTTAATGAACAGAAGAATAAAACTAATAATAAAAATTTAACAAAAAAATTCATATTTATCCTTGCATACCAGCACTATATTGTTTTTTAGATTTTTTACCTTTATATCCACAAGTTTTTTCTACAACAATTGATTTTTGTTTCTCTTTTCTTTTTGTATCTTTTTCAACAAAAATCTTTTTTCTTGTAACTGGATCGATTTCTGTGTAGTACATAACAGCACTGTATGTTCCAGGAGTTGGTATGAATACTTGAGCTTGTTCTGGATTCATTTTAAGTTCATGTGTCGTAAATCTTTTTAATTCATGCATATCTTTATCTGTACATCCAGGATGTGCAGCTATTAAATAATAAGTTAAAAATTGTTGTTTTCCAGATTCTTTATTTAATCTATCATATAATTTTTTAAAGTCAACAAGTGTTTGTTTTCCAGGTTTCCCCATAAGATCTAATACATGTTGTACTGTATGTTCAGGTGCTACTTTCATTTGTCCACTTATATGATGATTTACTAATGATTTTAAATAATCATAACCATGTTTTTTATCAGGAGTTATAATATCATATCTAATACCAGAAGCTACAAATGCTTTTCTAATACCAGGTAGTTCTCTAACTCTTTTATTCATAGCTATTATTCTACTATGATCTGGTTTCATAGCACCACATAGATGTTTACTATCTACACATCTTTGGTAGTCACAAGTTCCTAGTTTTAGTTTTTTATCACATTCATATCCATACATATTTGCTGTTGGTCCACCTAGGTCTGAGATAATACCTTTGAAGTCTTTATATTCTTGAAATTCCATAGCTTCTTTTACGATATTATCTTCACTTCTTGTTCTAATTGTTCTACCTTGATGTACTCCAATAGCACAGAAGTTACACTCTCCCCAACAACCTTGATGTGTCATAATAGAGAACTTAATTGTTTCAAGACATTTTACTTTTCCATCTTTTGCATAATAGGGATGTAACTCTCTTGTAAATGGAAGACTTGATACTCCATCCATCTCTTGCTCATTTAGATAATCACAAGGTGCATTTTGAATAGCATATCTAGTATCAACTTTTTGACATAATCCATTTGCTGCTATTGGGTCATTGTTATCATAAAATAGATCAAATAGATCAATATATTTCTCTTTATCTTTTATACATTCATCAAAAGTTGGAAGTTGATGAAACTCCTCTCTTGGATTTTTTGATATATAACAAATACCTCTTATAGTTTCAAGGTGTTTTTCATAATCTTCTAGCTGTTGAACTTGAAGACCTTTTTTTGAAGCTACTTTTTGCATAAGGTTTATTCTATTTGTTAGTTCCATTAATGCTATTTCACCCATACCATATACTATAATATCTGCTTTACTATCAAAAAGTATTGGTTTTTTTAGTTTATTTTGCCAATAATCATAGTGAGTAACTCTTCTTAGACTAGCTTCAATACCACCTAAAACAATAGGGACAGTATTTTTAAAATATCTTCTAATTAGATTTGTATAAACTAATACAGCACGATCTGGTCTTTTATTATTTACTCCACCTGGAGTGTAATCATCAGAGTTTCTAAACTTTTTTGTAGCAGTATAATTTGAAACCATAGAATCAATACTTCCACCACTAACTCCCCAGTATAGTTTAGGAACGCCTAGTCTTTTTATATCTTTATCGTTTGTAATATCAGGTTGTCCAATTATTCCAACTTTAAAACCTAACTTTTCTAAAATTCTTCCAACAACGGCTACACCCATAAAAGGGCTATCTATATAAGCATCTCCAGTTATAAGGATAACATCACATTGATCCCATCCAAGGGCATCCATTTCTGCTTTTGTTGTAGGTAAAAATTTATCGTGTTTTTTAATGTTCATTTTTTTATTCATAGTATTTCATTATATCAAATAGTCAATAAAAAAGGGACAAGTTGTAATAAACTTGTCCCTTTTTTTATAAATATTTAAATTATTAAACTGATTTGTCTTGTTTTCTAACTCTAATACTTAGTTCTTTTAATGCATCAGCATCTACAACACTTGGAGCTGAAGCTAATAGACATTGAGCTTTTTGAGTTTTAGGGAATGCAATTACATCTCTAATAGATGATGTACCTGCAAGTAACATAATAAGTCTATCAAAACCTAATGCAAATCCACCATGTGGAGGCGCACCAAATTCTAAAGCATCAAGTAAGAAACCAAATTTATCGTTTGCTTCTTCATCACTTATTTCCATAAGTTCAAATACTTTTTTCTGAATATCAGATTTATGAATTCTTATAGAACCACCACCTAGTTCTGTACCATTTAATACAATATCATAAGCTATTGATTCGATCTCTTCAAGGTCATCAATATTGTTTAGATCTACCTTATCAAGGTTTGGCATTGTAAATGGATGGTGAAGTGCTTTTGTTCTTCCATCTTCTGTTTCAAACATAGGGAAATCAACAACCCATAGGAATTCATATACATCTTCTTTTATTAGATCCATTTGAGAAGCTAATTCAAGTCTTAATCTTCCCATATAATCCCATACAAGTTTTTTCTCACCAGCACCAAAGAATATAACATCTCCAACTTCTAATTCACATCTACTTACTAACTCTTCTAATTTTTCTGGTGTATCTTCGAAGAATTTATTAAGTGGACCTTTTAGACCATCTTCTTTCATTTGGAAATATCCAAGACCAGATGCTCCAAATTTTCTTACATAATCTTCAAAACCTTTCATTTGTCTTTTAGAGAAAATATTATCTCCATTTGGAACTTTTAGTGCTTTGATTCTATTTTTCTTTTTATCTTTTGCAATATTTGAGAATATATCAAGAGTACAAGCTTCAAATATATCAGATACTTCTACCATTTTCATATCAAATCTTAAATCTGGTTTATCAGATCCATAACCTTCCATTGCATCGTTGTATGTCATTCTTTTAAATGTTTTAGGGATATCTTTTCCAGCAGCTTTAAACATATCATAGATAAGTTCTTCTGCAACTGCTATTACATCTTCTTGATTACAAAAACTCATCTCAACATCTATTTGAGTAAATTCAGGTTGTCTATCTGCTCTTAAATCTTCATCTCTGAAACATTTAGCGATTTGGTAATATTTATCAAATCCAGATACCATTAAAAGTTGTTTAAATAGTTGTGGAGATTGAGGTAGTGCATAAAATTCACCTGCATGAACTCTACTTGGAACTAGATAATCTCTTGCACCTTCTGGAGTAGATTTTGTAAGAATTGGAGTTTCAACATCTAAAAATCCTAGTCTATCAAGTGTATTTCTAGCAGCAATACCTACTTTTGATCTTAGTTGGAAAATATTTGCTGATTTTTTAGATCTTAATTCTAAAAATCTATTTTTAAGTTTAATCTCTTCATTTACTTTTGGATCGTTTAAGTCAAATGGCATAGGTTTAGATCTATTTTCAATAATTAGTGAATCTAAAACTATCTCAATTTTACCTGTAATTAGTTTTGGATTTTCTAATCCTTCACCTCTTGCTCTTACAGTTCCACTAGCAATTAATACAAATTCATCTCTTACACCATTTGCTACTTCCCATGCTTCTTTGTTATCTTGTGGATCACAAACTAATTGAACTATACCACCTTTATCTCTTAAATCGATAAATATAAGACCACCATGATCTCTTCTTGAATTTACCCATCCAGCTACTTTAACTACTTCACCAATATTTTTTTCTGTTACATCTGTACAATAATGTGTTCTCAATATCTTGCCTTTTGTTGTATTTATATTCGCGATTATATCTAATATTTACTTTATTATGATTAAAGTGATATTTTTTAAATTTACAATATATGTTTATTTTAATAAAATTTAGTTAAAGTATAATATAAGATTTATTTATAAAAGGAAAATTATGAAATTATTATTTATATTGTTATTTAGTATTAGTGTTTATGGTATGCAATTAAGTGAAATAGCCCAAGAAGGTAAAGAACTTTATATGGAAGCAAATTGTCAAAAATGTCATGGAATAGATAGTAAGTATGATCCTAAAAAAAATAAAGTAAAAGATTATAAATCTTTAAAAAAATGGGTATCATCTTGTATGGTTTATTTTGAACATTCATGGTTCCCTGAAGAACAAAATGCAGTTTTAGTTTATCTTAATGAGATAAAATATAATGTAAATTTAGAAGAAAAAGAGTAAAGATTTAGTAATCTTTTTTCTTTCTCATTCTTGCAAGTTCTTTTTGAACTGAGATATTTATACTCTCATTTGGCTCAAAATCAAGGGCGTAGTTTTTATTATCATAATCTACGCTATTTAATATAACTTTTACAGCTTCTATTCTAGCTTTGTGTTTATCATCACTTCTTACTATATGCCAAGGAGCTGGTTTTGAGTTTGTTCTTCTTAACATCTCATATTTTTTTTCACTAAACTCATCCCATAGATCTTGAGCTTGAAGATCAACTTCACTTAGTTTCCATTGTTTTAGAGGATCTTCTTTTCTTGAGTTAAATCTAGCTAATTGTTCATCTTTTGAAACAGAGAAATAAAGCTTGATTAGTATAATATCTTGTCTTACAAGATCATTTTCAAATCCAACTACATCTTCCATAAATATCTCATATTGTTCAGGTGTACAAAAACCAAATACTGGTTCTACCATGGCTCTGTTGTACCAAGACCTATCAAATAATACTATCTCACCACCTGTTGGGAAGTGTTCAATATATTTTTGGAAAAACCATTGATTTTTTTGAGTTTCAGTTGGTTTTCCAAGTGCTACAATTCTATAGTGTCTAGAGTTCATATATCTAGTGATTCTTCTTATTGCACCACCTTTACCACTTGCATCTCTACCTTCAAAAAGTATAATCATTTTCTTTTTTGTTTTATCAAGATATTTTTGTAGTTTTATAAGTTCTACTTGGTATTGTCTCATTTGTTCATTGTCAAATATCTTTTGAATACCTTTTTCAAGAGTAAATGGATCTACATCTTTATAGTTTTTTAACAACGATTTCATAAGTTTGTATTCATCTTTAATCTCATCACAATTATCATTACTTTGAGATATTTTTTTAACACTTAATTTTTTAGTTGGTAGTTTTTTTGATGATTTGTTTTTTATAGAATCTTTGTATGCTATCATTAAATCATAGGCATCTTTTAGTGTAAGATTATCAGCTTTACTATAACCTAAAACTTTGATATATCTTTTTTTGTTTAGTTGAAACCTAGTGATATATTTTTTACCAAATGTTTTATGAGCTTCTTTAGAGATATATAAACCTGTGTGTTGTGTTTTTTCAAAATCTTTTAAATTCATATAATCTCCTTTATTATTATCGTATCTTTATTGTTGTATAATTTTCGGATTATAGCTAGTTTAAGCTAAAATTAAAGTTAAAGGAAAATACTATGATAAGATTGGGGTCAAACTCTACAACAAGAGCAAAGATACTAGAACAAAACAATATCAAGTTTGAACAATGTGGTGGAAACTTTGATGAAGAACAGATAAAAACTACAAATCCAGATGAGTTTGTAAGAATTGCAACACTTGGTAAATTTGATGAATTATTTGCTAAGTATGGCTGTGATGATATGCCATTGCTTGTAGCAGATAGTGTAGTATCATGTGAAGGTAAGCTATTAAGAAAGGCAAAAAATAAAGAAGATGCAAGAGAGATGTTAGAACTTCAAAGTTCAAATAAAACTACAATTATAACTTGTATGATATTTAAATCAAAAGATACATATATTTTTGATGTTAGTTCAACAACATATACATTTGAAGAGTTTAATAAAGATAATCTTGATAAATATATTAATTCAGGGGAGTGTATGGGCAAAGCTGGAGCTATTATGGTTGAAGGGTTTTGTAAACCATATATAAAAAGTGTTGATGGTTATGAATCAACTGCAATGGGACTTTGTGTAGAAAAACTTAAGATGTTTTTATAAATTTATATCTTTTTTTAGGTTTTTTATATCTTTTTTATATCCTAGTATAACAATAACATCACCATTATCTATCTTATGATTTATTTTTCTTGATGAAAAAATAAATTCATTTGATATTTCTTTATCTTGAATACCTAAAAAGATTAAATTATGCTTTTCAAATAAATCAATATTATCAAATGATTTTCCATTTAAAGTACAATTTGGAGTTATTAAAATCTCTTGAATATCAAGATCACTATTTTTATACAAAATATCATCTAAAATTTTAACAGCCATTGGTTTATGTATTTGTCTGAATATTTTTAATCCTGCAGTTTCATAAGGATTTATAGTAGTATTTGCACCTGCTAGTTTTAACTTTTTAGCTTCATTATTATCGTTGCAATAGGATATTATTTGAAGGTTTTTATTTAAATTTCTAGCACTTAATGTTACAAATAAGTTTAGATTGAAATTATTATGCATACAAAAAATAGTTTTAACTTTAGAATCAATACCTAAACTTAATAATTCTTTATCATCATAACATTCATAATCATAAATATAAGGTGTATACTTATCTGTTAGTGCAAATTTAATACAATGATCATCAGGTTCTATTATACAAAATTTTTTATTATCAGTTTTTAATCTATATGCTAATTGAGCTGCAAGTTTACTATATCCAAATAATATTATCATGACTGAATCCTATGTGATTGAATATATGTTTTAAATTCATCAATTGTTTTTTCATATCCTATTACAATTAAAAAATCTTTTTCATTTAAAATTGTATTTTCTTTATTTGGATTGAAAATAAAATTTTCTTTATTATTATCATGTACAATACCTATAAAATTTATATTAAAGTTATTAAATTCTATTTTACTTAGTGGTTTATTAATAAAATTAGAATGTTCAAAAATCTCTATTTCACTCATTACAGCACCTTTATAGTCAACAAGTATATCATCGATTGCCTCATAGGCAATAGGAGCATTTAAATAACCAAGTGAAACATAAGATGCAGCATCATTTAACTCTATTAATTTTGTAGCTCCTGCTACTAATAGTTTTTGTTTTACTTTAACTCTATTTGATCTGCAAATTATGGGTATATTTTGATTTATACTTCTTATGGATAGTATAATGGAAAGATTTATTGTATCATCGCTAGTTAATACAATAACCTTTGATATATTTTTATTTATACCTATTTTTTTAAGTAAACTTATATTTGTAGCATCACCATTTATTATATTGATTTTTGCATTTTGGTGTTGTTGTATTATTTTATTGTTATTTTCTAGTATTAAAAAGTTGTAGTTATTATCTTTTAGATTATCAATTAAAACTTGAGCTGTTTTTCCATATCCACATATTAGGATATATTTCTTTAGTTTTTTTATATTTGCTAAAGTACTTGATTGTTTGATTGTATCTAGTTTTTCATTTAATGAACTAGTAACAATAGAAGTAAAAAATGCAATAGTAGTATAACCAGCTAAAATAAGAATAATAGTAGCAGATCTACCAGCATCACTAACAGGAGTAATATCTCCATAACCAATAGTAGAAACTGTAATAAATGACCAATAAATTGCATCCATAAATGTATCTATTTTATCATTTAGACCATTTCCTTCATAGATATAAATAATTGTTGCAGAGAAGAATATAACAAGTAAGTATAGTAGTAATAAAAGTGTAAGCTCTAGTTTTTTTTCTACAAATACTCTTGTAAATATATTTAAAGAACTTGAGTATTTTAAAACTTTAAATAATCTAAAAAGTAAAAATATTCTAAGTATTCTAAGTGGTCTATATGATGGAAGTATTGCTAATAAGTCTATTATTGAATTTAAAGAGAATATATATTCAAATTTCTTTTTTGTGATAATTTTAAGGCTATCAAATATGTTGTATTTGATATTTAAAAATTGTGATTCTTCATAGTCATGAATAATTTGTTTATGAGAATCAAAGCTAATAGTTAATCTTCCTAGCCATTCTAAAATAAATACTCCAACAGCAAAATATTCAAAATAGTTTATATAATATGGAAGATCATGCTTTACTTCATAAATTAGTATTCCAACTGTACTAATTACCAAAAAGATCATAGATAGATCAAATATTTTCTTATGTTTAGAGGAGTTATTAATAAGTATATTGTATAAAAACTTTCTAAAACTACTATGTAGTTTTGAAGCTTCTATTTTATATGCAATATTAATTATTAGATTATTCATTTGTAATTAATAATTCAATCTCTTTTTTTAGTAAGTCTATATCAATATCTAAGCTAGTTGCTTGTTTTAATGCTACATCTATCATATTTTTATCTAAAGGTTTTATAATATTAAATATAGTATTTACTAATTTTAATGTTTTATTAACCTGTTTACACTCTCCATTTAATGCATTTATAAAGTTTTGATTAAAATTCCAATGTTCAAGAATTAATATACTAACTTCTGTAGATGTACAGTTATAATATTTTCTTTCTACTTTATGGATATATTGTGGATCTTTTTTTAGTTCTTGTAAAAATTGATCTGTTTTATTTTCTATAGTTAGTTCTTTTGAGATAATAAATTTACCTAAATCTTGTAAAATTAGAGGAAGATATATTTTTTTAAGAAGTTCTGGATTCTCTTTTCTAAGCCAAGAGCTTATAAATTTTAATTTTAAAGCTAAAAATTCTTTAAATTGAACTTGATCAAGTCCATAAGCATCAACATTTGTTGATAAACTATCTTCAATACTATTTGATAATACCATTGATATTGTAAAATCTATACCCATTAAATATATTAAATTTTCTACAGATTCTACTTCATTTCTAAAACCAAACATTGCTGAATTTATTGTTTTTAATAAATTTGTAATAATAATTGGATCTGTACTTAATATATCTACTAACTCTTCTGCTTGTTTATTTGATTTTGTAGAAAAGCTTAATGTATCCAATATAGTTTTAGATAAAGGAGCTAGATTTTCTATTTGTGTTAATATTGTTTGCATATTTTCATCCCATTGCGTATGTAGAATCATATCATTTAGTTCATTAAAAAATGTTTTAAATTGTAATTTTTCTTCATTGTTTATATTTTTATCAAACTCTAAATATATAAATATATCTTCAGAATTTTTATTTATGATATCGATATAAAGGTTGTCTTTTATTAATGATTCTTTCTTCATAAAAACAATACTTAATTTATCAATCTCTTTTGCAGATATGATTTTAATATTATTTGAGTTTATAAATCTTCCAGTAGCAGATATAATTTTAAATCTTGATGATACTTTTGATTCATCTAAATATGAAATAAAACCACCTTTAATTTTATAGTTGTCAAATTTTAGATTATTTAATATAAAATCTAAAAAGTCATATAAGGTTGTTTTACATGAAAGAAAGTTTCTAAATATTTCTGTGTTCAAATTAATTTCCTTATAGTAAAAGTATATAGTATTATAAGTTTAAATTACATTACTGCTCTTTGTATAATTGAAAATTTATTGATTTTGTGTCATTTCGTAAACCCAATTATACAAATCATACATATCTTGGTATATTTTAAATGCCTTGTCTAATATATTGATACTATAAAAGTCGTCATCTATACTATACTCTATATATGCATACATTGCACCATATAATGATAAATCAATATATTGATCATCTTTATATTCACTTAAAACTTTTGGGATATTTTTATACTTTTTAGTAGGTAGTTTATAACCCTTTTTTACAAGAGTATTTAAAATATTTTGTAGTTGCATTCTTTTTGTTTCATCTTTTAAATACTCTCTATAATGTTTTAAAAGTGGTGGCTTAAAATTTCTAATTCCTGTAGAAATAAAATAACTATCTTTAGTATAATGCATATAAAAAGATGAGCTTTGCATACGATGATGATTTCCACCATAAAAGATTATTCCTATTTTATCTTTCATTGGTAGTTTATTTTTACTAAATCTTACATCACGATATATTTTGAATAAGCTTTTTCCCACTTTTGGATTAAAGTTTATATTAGCATCTAGTATTTGTAAAGTTTCTCCCATATCTTCTACGAAGTTTTCATTTACTTTTCTTATATGCTTTTCCCAAATATATCTATTTTGTTCAAACCAAACTTTATTGTTGTTTTGTTCTAAATCTTTTAAAAAAGATATACCAGCTTTACTAAAACCATCAAATACCATCTTTTATCCTTATTTTTTGACATAATTTTATTTTATTTTTTATACATATATCTAATACTATTATATTGTCTTGAATATATCTATTATAAGATAATAGATTTTTTAGTAGTATATTATTTTTAAAATACAGATTATTATTTTTATAACTTAGATTACTTAAATTTTTATCGTTAATTATTTGTTTTTGTAGAAATAATCTTGTAGATTCAAACTCTATTTTTAATATATTTTTATAATAATTAATTTTGTTTGAATTATTTAAATCTAAACTAATATTTGCAACACTTACTAATAAAATAGAAGATATAATAATAGTAAATAGTAGTTCTATTAGTGTTATTGATTTTTTATTTATGTTCATTAAATATTATATCTTCATTTGAGATAGTTTTATTTTGTAAAAAATTATCATATACAATATTTAGTTTATCGTAATATATATTTTTGTTTGTACTTATGATGAGGTTTGAAAAGCTGTAGATTATAATAGATATAATAACTAAGCTTAACAAAACTTCAATAAGTGTAAAACTATTTTTTCCCAAGAGCTAGTGCTTTTTGATATGCTACTTCTATAGCTTCTATCATTGCATATCTTACATTGTGTTTTTCTAGTACACTATATCCAGCAGCTGTAGTTCCACCTGGACTCATAACGCCATCTTTTATTGATGATGCATTTTGTTGTTCTAAAAGTGAAGCAAATCCATCAAATAAACCTGCACTTAATTGTTTTGCATCTTCTCTTTTTAGTCCAGCATTTACTGCACCATCTTCTAATCCTTCTGCAACTAAAGCTAAAAATGCAGGACCACTTCCAGCAAGTCCTGTAGCTATATCTAACTCTTTTTGAGTATTTAGCCAAAGTGTTTTACCAATAGCATTAAATATCTCAATAGCACTCTCTTTTAGAGTTTCATCTCCTGTAATTGTTGTCATAGATTTTAAGTTTGAAGCTGCTAAATTTGGCATAGTTCTTATATATGCTTTTGATTTTATAGCTTGTTTAAGAGATTCTATAGTAGTTCCTGCTAATACAGAGTATAAAGAGTTTGCTTCACCACTTAAAGATAGTTCTGGTAGTGAATAAGGTTTTACACATAAAATTATATTTTTATTTGTTATATCTTGATTTGGTGTTAAAGTTGATATAGTAATATTTGGTATCTCTTTTTTTAATTGTTCTAAAGTTGATATATTTCTTCCAAGTACTTCTATTTCATATTTAGAGATTAAGCCTTTTATTAAAGCTTTTGCCATATTTCCATTTCCAATAAATGTTAATTTCATATTTTACCTTTTTTATTAATAATATTATTCTAACATAAAAATCAAAAAAATAATATTATTGAATAATTTATAAACAGTTTATAATAATTCTATTTTGATATTATGCTATACTTTTATTAGATTATTACAAAGGTTTATAATGGCAGATACTACAAAATCATTAGATGATTTAATAAGAGGAAATCAAAAATTTAAAGATGTACATTTTCCAAAACTTGAAGAGAAATATGGAAAACTTGTAGAATATGGTCAAAATCCACAAATTTTATTTATAGGATGTTCTGATTCTAGAGTTGTACCTGATTTAATAGTAAATTCAAAACCTGGGGATATGTTTATTTTACGAAATATTGGTAACTTTGTACCACCATATGCAAATGATAATGACTTCCATGGTAGTTCATCTGCAATAGAATATGCAGTTAGTGTACTAGGAGTTAAAGATATAATTGTATGTGGACATTCACATTGTGGGGCTATATCTTCACTTTATAAAGATCTAAGCAATGAACCAGAACTTCAACATGTAAGAAAATGGCTAAGTCTTGGACAAAAAGCAAAAGAGTATGCATCTTTAGCACTTGGATCAAATGCTACAAAAGAAAATTTACAAAAAATAACTGAAAAAATATCTATAAAACATCAGTTAGAAAATCTTTTAACTTATCCAGCTGTTTTAAGAAAAGTAAATAGTGGTGAGTTAGATATTCATGGGTGGCATTATAAAATTGAAGATGGAAGTATCGAAGTTTATGATGGTGAACTTTGTGCTTTTAAACCATTAAATTAAAAAAGAAAAGATTAATCTCTTCTTTTTTTACCTTTACCTTCATCATCAAGTTTTATAAATATCTCTAAATCTTTTTTCATTTTTTCATCTAAACTATTCCATATTTTTATTTTATTTTCATATCTTTTAAAATCTTCAGTTTTACTTTTTTTTATATCTCGTATTAGATAATGGTATCTAACCATATTTTTTGTATAGCTACTTAAAAAAGGCCAGTTTTTTATTATTTGATAGCTTCTTTCTTCATGATCTGTAAAGCTATATTCACCAAAAACTATATCTTCTTCATCTTTTTTATATGCACTAAAAGGTTTACCAATATCATGAAAAATTGCAGTTGCTATCATCTTGTATTGTTTTGCTTTTATTGTAGAATATAAGACTCTAAGAGTATGTACTAAAACACCATGCTGATGCCATTTGTTTTGTATAAAAAATAAACTATTTAAAAAAGGTTTTGATAGTATTTTATTATTTACTTTATCCATATATTACAGTTGTATCTATTTTATTTAAGAAGTTTTGTACTTTTTGATCATCTTTTGAGATATTTGATTTTATGTAGTTTATATCAAGATTATTTTTATATTCTTCTAAGCTATCTTTTGTAATATTTGTCCAAGTGTTAAATAAAGAGTGATTTAAATATTCATTTAATCTATTTATAGCTTTAAATGTTTTTAGGTAATTTTTATGAGATTTATCTAAAATTAGTTGTGAATGTTCATTTGTAAATACTATATAATCATCATCTAAATCTATTTCATAATTATCAATTTTATATTGCAGTTTTGAGGCTAAATAACCATTTGAATCTTTTAGTGTGTTTAGTATTAGTTTAGCTTCATTAACATAAGATTGTCTTTTTGTTTTGTTCCAAAAAAGTGGAGCAGGGGCTAGGTTTGTTATCCTGTCTGCTAGTTTTACCATCTGCACACAATATGGTTGTTTAACAAGTCTATTTAAACTATCTTTCATTTGTTCTTGTTTAGTTCCTAGTGTTTCATCTTTTGTAAGAGCTTCAACTCCAGCTATAACAGAATCTATATTTTCAAGTTCTAAAGTATCTTTTGAAACTATTGTAGATGTATCTTCATTTACATCGTGTAACAATGCACATGCAATAGCAATATTTGCTTCATCATAAGATATTTTAGAAATACTTAAAGAGTGTATAATCTCATTTGCAACACTACATATATGAAAAGAGTATGGTAAACCTTCTGGAGTTTTTTGCTCTTTATGAGCTTTTAGTGCAAATGCTAGCGCATCTTTATATACTTTTGTACTATATAATTCTTTTTCATTGTAGTTGTTTGACATTATGAGTTCCTATATGCTTATTTTAATAATTATAATATATAATTGTATAAATGTAGTTAAATACGACTATATATATGAATAATGAGGTTAAAATGGATAAAGAATCAAAAGATAAAAAATCTTTTAGAGAACAATGGGAAGAATTGATGAAAAAATCAAGAGCCAAAAAGGAAGAAGAGAGTTCATTTTTTAATCTATCTTATAGAACAAAAGAAAATATACTTTCAGCTATTTTTATAATAGTAATTGGTTCTTTGATATATTTTATTAATCCTTACTATATAGGTCAAGGGATAGTTTATTTTACAGCTTTTGTTGCTGTTATGTATATCTTATCTATGATTAAAGGGGAGATCTCTAGTGGAGTTATATTTGCTCCATTACTTATAATGTTAGTAATAGGAGCTATTATTATGAACTTTTCTGATGAAAATAAACCTGTACTTAAAAATAATAGCACAGAACAAGTAAAAAATATAAGTGAACAAAATAGTTTAATACCTACAAAAGTGTATTAAACTTTATTTCATTGTAAAATACTCTTTTTCAATAAGTGCTATATTTTTTATCATAGCAAGTATTAGTTTTGCTATTTTATCTTGATCTTGTTTTGCTATATTATCTAAAACTATTTTTGTGTCATCTTTTTTTAATATGATTACTTTAGAATCTATAACCTTTATATGTTTTATATTTTTCTTATGTAGTATATATCTTTTATTATTTTTCATATCTACTAATCTTAGATGGCTGTATTTTTGGTCTTCTATATCTAAAGGTGAAGCTACTACTGGTAGGATAAAACTATATACAACCCCATAGTTGTATTTTTGTAAAATTTTATTTAGAGTCTCTTTTTTCTTAAATAAATTTAGATACTTCATAAGCATAAACTGGTACCCATACACATCTATATTTTTTATTTGTTTTACTTGTTTATATGGTCTTTTGTTTAACTCATCAAATAATTTTATAGCAAATCGTGTATCTTTTATATATGCTGTTTTTTTGTATTGTTTTTTAATAAGTAATGCAAGTTCTTGAATACTAAGGGTAGATAGATCTTTTTGTTTTAGTTTATTATATTGTTCTTGTTTTAGTTTTTCTTGTTTATTTTTGCATGTTTTTTTAATATCATTTATAAACTCTTTTTGTAAAACTTCCCTTATAGGTTTATTTGAAATCCAAAGTGGTATAAATATCATCTGAAATGTACTAACTTCTTTATAAGTAATTCCAACAAGATTATCTATGATCTCTTTACAATTTGGCATATTTATTATATCATCAACCAATAAATAATAATATGCTCTACTATTTAAAGTAAGATATTTTTTATGATTTTTGGCATATTTATTTGTTTGAAGTATATAGTATTTATTTTTATATTTATGTATAGAATAATATTTATTCTTTATACTAAACTTTTTGATAGCTTTATTTGTGGTGATTATATTAGCACTCGTAGTATTTCTAGAGTCAAATCCTTTATTAAATAAATCATACTCAAATGATATATAATTTATAGCACTATTTAAAGCTATATATCCAAATAATATAGAAAAAACTATCTTATATATCTTTGATAGTTTTTTATCTCGAACTCTTTTTCTTGTATCTTCTAATTCTTGTTCTAAAGGTGTATTTGTCTTTTTGGGATATAGTGTATTAAAAGCAAAACTAATAGCAGTAAATACCAATATAAAAAAAGCAAAACCTATAAAACTAACAGGATTTAGGCCTAAAAATCTTTGTGCAAGGGTTGCAACTACTCCTGATATAAGTATTCTTACAAAGTTATTGTTCATTTAATAAATCTTCCATATCTACTAGATAATTTAAAAGTATAAGTTTAGGTTTTACACCATCTATTTCAAATACTTTATTATCTTGTGGTTTATAGTTTGATATATTATAGTTTATTTGTTCTTTTAGTTCCATAATCTTTTCATAGCTTAATATATCATATAGTTTTGGCAACTCCTCAAAAATCTCTAAAAATCTATTTGCATTGTCTATACTTACATCTTTTATAGCTACACTTTTCATTAGCTCATCAAGGGCATATAAAAAAGATTCACTATTAAATGGATAGTATTTTTTTAGTTCATTTACAACATCTATCATAGAAGATATATAAGCTTCATCATCTTCTAATACTATAGAACTAAATGTATTCATAAGATAAAATATAAGCTCATCATCAGTAATTATATCATGACCATTAACAGATTTTATATCTTCTAAAAATGTACCTAAAAACCACTCAATTGATTCTACTTCTTCACCTTGAGCTTTTTGTATCATATGAAGTGAATTTATAAGTAGTCCAAATCTTTTTGCTAGATGAGTTGCTATT
>Ga0256843_1001398_pt1 | contig 19112 bp, 16 predicted proteins | sample AlvinellametaG_FD_191572 | JGI IMG/M metagenome (GOLD analysis project Ga0256843, IMG submission 191572) | Pompeii worm associated microbial communities from hydrothermal vent at the East Pacific Rise, Pacific Ocean - Alvinella | ecosystem: Host-associated > Annelida > Integument > Unclassified ... | reverse complement strand
AAATAATCGAGGCCAAATCAATGGATATGAATATTGATGATCAAAACAAACCTTTATACAAATAATAACTATTTTGGTTGTCATCTTTATTCGGCTAATTTTTTCCAACCTATTTTTTTCATATTTCTGACAATTAAAAAGCCGGCTATAACGGCTATACTGAAAAATAAGAACGAAAGCCGGTAATTTTTAAAAATAAATTTACCGATACCGAAAAGGGTAAAGATAACCAAGATACTACCCAGAAACCAATTGGCAAACATCAATACAAAACCCTGATCGCCTTTAACATCAGGTAATAATTTTGCAACAGGTTCCCAGCCTTTACCACCCGGATGCACTTTGGTATAAAACTGTTTTAATTTACCTTCCGATGTTGGTCTGGTCAAAAAAGTAACCAGTAACCACCAAAAAGTAGACCAAGCAACCACGCTGAGTAGGATGACAGGATAGTCATCACTCAATTTAAGGCCTAAACCAAATGCCGGACTGATAAGAAAGGGTAGTAAAAAATAAGGAGCTACCATAGCCGTTATTTCACTCCATGCATTGATACGCCACCAGAACCAACGTAGAATAAGCACCAGACCAATACCACCACTGGCTACTAATATAAACTGCCAAGCTGCACTGATTTGGGTAATTTGTGTGGTAATGATTAAGGCAATAAACATTAAGATAAAGGTAGTTATACGAGATATTTTTACATAATATTTTTCAGAGGCTCCGGGCTTTATAAAAGGTTTAAACAAATCGTTAATAATGTATGATGTTCCCCAAACGGTTTGTGAAGCAATCGTAGACATATAGGCGGCAAAAAAAGCGGCTAACATCAATCCTAACAGTCCACTGGGAAGCAAATCACGTATCAACATGACATAAGTAGATCCCTTGTCTTGAATTTCGGGATATAAAACCAATGCCACCATGGCTGCCAATATCCAAGGCCAAGGACGCAGGGCATAATGTGCAATATTAAACCAAAGGGTAGCAAAAAGCGAGTGTTTTTCATCTTTGGCCGACATCATACGTTGGGCAATGTATCCGCCTCCACCGGGCTCAGCTCCCGGATACCAACTGGCCCACCACTGCACACCGAGATATGTAAATAAGGCTGTTAAACTTAATTTTAAAACACCATTACCGGTTTCTCCGGCTGTTTGAGCTGCGTGACTGCTATTGCCAACGTCAGGTATAAAGTCAAAGATCCATTTTTGATTACCCAAGCTCTCCTTTAAACCGTCAATGCCACCAATATGTTTTACCGCATAATATGCTAAGGCAATACTACCGGTCATGGCCATTACAAACTGAAAACTATCGGTTATGGAAACACCCATAAGACCCGACATTGAAGAATAAATAGCTACAAAAAACATCATTAAACCGACATATAATAAATGTGCCGAGAAAGTAATCCCGAATAAATGAATTTCGTGTAAACCAAAGAAGGTTAAATCCGGAAACATCACTTTTAATATTTTGACCATAGCCAAGTTAACCCAGGCAATAACGATGGCATTCATGACAATACCGATATATACGGCTCTAAATCCCCGTAAAAATTTAGCCGGTTTGCCTTCGTAACGAATATCAACAAATTCGGCATCCGTTAATATATTGGCACGCCGCCAGAGGCGTGCAAAAAAGAAAACGGTTAACATACCGCCAAAAACCATATTCCACCAAAGCCAATTGCCCGCAATACCGTTTTTTGACACTAATTCGGTTACCGCCAAGGGGGTGTCGGCTGCAAATGTTGTGGCAACCATACTGGTGCCGGCTATCCACCATGGTAAGCTGCGACCGCTTAAAAAAAAGTTGCTGGTATCTTTTCCGGCTTTTTTTGAATAATAAAAGGATATGGCAAAACTTAAAATAAAATAGGTAATTATAATTACCCAATCGAGTTTGGAAACTGTCATAGCAAGTTGGTTTTGGTTTGTTGAAAATCAAAAGTAAGAAATATGATGCAAACCGGCAATTATTATTAGATGAATAACCCAAAATTAACGATTAAAAGCAAAGAATAAGTTTTTTTAAGATTATAAAAACAAAAAAACGCATCTCATAAGAAATGCGTTTTTATTTAGTAGCGGGAGCAGGACTCGAACCTGCGACCTTCGGGTTATGAGCCCGACGAGCTACCTACTGCTCTATCCCGCGATATTGTAATGCAAAGATACAACAAAAAATACATTATTGTCAAGAAAAAATAAATTTATTTTTATACATATGATTTAATATAATTTTATTAATTTTGCACGCACTATCAGCAAGACGGAATCGGATAGTGAAAATATTGAAAATCAAAGTTTAACAACTTTCATTTTAATTTGCTTTATAGATTCCGGTTAAAATGAAATACAAATTTTTATCAGCATGTCTGAAGAAAATCAAAAACAAGATGCGGTTCAACCCGAAGTAGAAGCGCAAAAAGAAGCACAAGAAGTGCAAAAAACAGAAGAAGTTCAAGAACAAGATCCCCAAAAATTCTTAGAGGAATTTAATTGGGAAGCCTATGAACAAGGTATTGAACCTATCAAAGATGAAAAACTATTGGAGTTTGAAAAATTGGTAGATGAAAAAATTAAAGTTCTTGACGAAAATGAAGTTATCGAAGGAACTGTTATCGATATTACCGATCGTGATGTAATTATCGATATTAATTCAAAATCGGAAGGCGTATTGCCCCGTAACGAATTTCGTTACAATCCCGATTTAAAAGTCGGTGACAAGGTAGAAGTTATGGTCGTTCGTAAAGAAGATAAAAACGGTCAATTGTTATTGTCTCACAAACGTGCCCGTCAACTAAAAGCTTGGGAACGTGTTAACGAAGCCCTTGCCAATGACGAAATTGTAAAAGGTTACGTAAAAGCCAGAACCAAAGGCGGTATGATTGTAGATGTATTTGGTATCGAAGCCTTCTTGCCCGGTTCGCAAATTGATGTTAAACCTATTCGTGATTATGATCAGTATGTGGGTAAAACCATGGAATTTAAGATTGTAAAAATCAATCCCGAATTTAAAAACGTAGTGGTTTCTCACAAAGCGCTTATTGAAGCCGACTTGGAAGAACAAAAACGTGAAATTATTTCACAATTGGAAAAAGGACAAGTTATTGAAGGAACCGTTAAAAATATTACATCTTATGGCGTATTTGTCGATTTGGGTGGTATAGACGGATTAATTCACATTACCGATTTGGCTTGGAAACGAATCAATCATCCCAGCGAAGTGGTCAATTTAGACGATACGCTTAAAGTGGTTATCCTTGATTTTGATGAGAAAAAATCTCGTATCCAATTAGGATTGAAACAATTGGAGCCGCACCCTTGGGACAACCTTGATGAAAACTTAAAAGTAGGCGATAAAGTCAAAGGTAAAGTATCCGTTATTGCCGATTACGGTGCTTTTGTAGAAGTTGAGCCCGGTGTTGAAGGTTTGATTCACGTCTCTGAAATGTCTTGGAGTACGCATTTGCGTTCCGCACAAGATTTTGTTAAAGAAGGAGAAGAAGTTGAAGCTGTTATCTTATCATTAGACCGTGACGAACGTAAAATGTCTCTTGGTATGAAGCAATTGACTCCCGATCCTTGGGCAGATATTGAGAAAAAATATCCCGTCGGTTCTAAACACAAAGGTGTGGTGCGTAACTTTACCAACTTTGGAGCTTTCGTTGAGCTGGAAGAAGGTGTTGACGGATTGATTTATATTTCCGATTTAACTTGGAACAAGCGTGTTAAGCATCCTTCCGATGTCTTAAACATTGGCGACGAGGTAGAAGTAATTGTATTAGATGTTGACAAAGACGGTCGTAAATTGAGCTTAGGCTTAAAACAATTACAAGAAAATGTTTGGGATACCTATGCAGACAAATATGCTGTAGGTACAGAACATGAAGGTGAAGTAAAAGAAGCTGCCGGAAAAGGAGCTACCGTATTATTAGACGGAGAAGTGGAAGCTTTTGCTCCCGGACGTTTAATGATGAAAGAAGATGGAACCAAATTGAAAAAAGGTGAGACTGCCAAATTTAAAGTAATTGAATTTGACAAAGACGCTCAAAAAATAGTGGTTTCTCACACGGCAACTTATAAAGAAGATGAAGCACGCATTGTTCGTGAAAATAAAGCCAAAATGCAAAGTGAAGAAAAATCTACCTTAGGTGATTTGGATGCTTTGGCACAATTGAAAAAAGATATGGAAAGCGGAAAATAATTCCAAATCCAATCATTATATTAAAAGCTGCTCGGTTCGGGCAGCTTTTTTTTGCTATAAAACTATCTTAAATAAACGAAATTTTGGATTAATATGTTCTTTTGGTATAAGAAGATATAATGACGCTTATAAATCTAATAGATGTTAGAGATATAAGGATGCAAATGAGATACCTCAATAGAGTGAATTATTAACTTGAAACCAGTGACTTAATAATCAGTTTTTGTAAATTATTTAAAAGAAATATATTTTTTAACGTTTCAGCGTGTTGGATTTGCCAACAAATCGTTGAGATAGTTTTGTTGGCAATAAAAAAAATATTATATTAGTTGTATATTTATTCCAAAAAATGAGATTTTTATAATTTAAAATCTCATTAGTCTTAAACAATATTGTGCACAAAATTGTTTGTTATGCCCTCAACCGCCTTAGTGCGGACAGCTATTTCTATGTTTAAATTTAACTAATTATTTACTCTAAAACTAAAAATTATGAAAAAGTTATTTGTATTATTAATTATGGTATTGGCTATGCACAGTTTTACTGCATGTACACCTCAAGCCTTAGACGACAAACAACAAGATCAGACAGAACAAGCTTCTGATTATGGTGATGATGATGATGTTGAAAATGATGATGATGGTTTCTAATCTGCTGTAGTTTGAAACAAAAAAAATAAGCCGGTAATCCGGCTTATTTTTTTTTTGTGTGGGATAAAAATGCTAATTTTATAGCCTAAGAAAACTGTCTATGAGTCGTTTTTATATTATTATCGGGTTGGGTATAGGTTTATTACTGAATACTTGTACCCATAAGAAAATCAGGCAGGCTCATGCCCTCTCATCGGTAAAAGATACATTGGCCTTAGTGTATTATAAAAAGGCACGTAATTTTGAGGCAGATTACTCTTTGGACAGTGCTTATTATTATTTTCAAAAAGCTGAAAAAAGATTTTCAAAGCGTCAAGACTCTTTCTTTTTACAACGTATATTTTTTCGTAAGGCAGCTATTGATTATAAAAATAGTGATTTGCCTGCAGCCGAAACTAATGCTGTTAAGGCACTGTCTTATGCATCTTATTTAGAAAATAGATATAATAAATACATATATAATCTTTTGGGATTGATAAATAAAGAAAAAAAAGATTATCAAACAGCTTTATCTTATTTTAATCAATATAGAAAATTATATAGAAGGTTTGATGATACCCTTAAAAGTTTTATAGTGTATCATAACAATATGAGCAATGTATATAAAGCATCAAAACAATTTGATATAGCCATCCGGCATCTTGATACCATCTTATCCGTTGCAGGTGTAAAATCAAAATATCCTCAAAGATATGCGCGGGTATTGGATAACAAGGCCTATAATTTAATCAGGTTGCACCAATATGATGGTGTTATAAAAATTTTAGATAGCGCTTTGCAATTGCGAAAAAGCGCATATAACTATCCTGGACTGATTATGAGTTATTTAAACTATGCGCGTTACTATAAGCAAACCCGGCAGCTGGACACTGCACATATTTATGCGCAAAAAGCCTATTTATTAGCTAAACGGAAAAATATTCCCGAAAGCCGTTTAGAAAGCTTGGTAATGTTGGCAGGGCTTGATAGTTTGCATGCAGTTTCTTATTTTAAAAAGTATATCCATTTAAAAGATAGTTTGCATTTTGTAAAATTAAAAGCCAAAGAGCAAACTGCATTAATCCGGTACGAAAGCCACCGAAAAGAAGAACAACTTAAACAACAAGAACAAGAATTGGTGCAAAAAAAAATAAGAAATCGTGCTTTGACCATTGTTTTAACAACAGTATTGCTTGTTTCGTTATTGTTATTGTTGCAGTTTAGAAAAATAAAAAAACAACATCAAATTATACATGAAAAAAACAAACAACTCTTACATCAAAACCGGTTGATAGAGACTATTTACCTGGAAATGCACCACCGCACTAAAAATAACTTGGATTTGATTAGTATGATTTTTATAGAACAAATTATAGATACAACTCATGATGAAAAATTAAAAATACAGTTACAAGAACTTCAATCTAAAATAATGAGTATCAAAAATTTGCATTTGTTATTGCAAACCAATAAGCCCGATGTAAATATACCCCTGCGGGACTATACCGAAAGGGTTATTGAGTTTTCGCGAAAAGCTATTGCCAACAGTAATTTAAGTATTATTAACAGGGTAGCGCCGGATATTCACATAAATTTTAAACAAGCCTATCCACTTGGTTTGATTATCAATGAGTTTATTACCAACTCTATCAAATATGCTTTTGATGGTATAAAACAGCCGGTTATTGAAATAGTTGCACATAAAAATAAGGATCAAATTGTATTGACATTACAAGATAACGGCAAGGGTTTTCCGGAATATATCAATTTTGAAACAACCAATTCATACGGATTAAAAATGATAAAGTCATTGATAACACAATTAAAAGGTAATATTGTTGTAAAAAATGAAAAAGGTTTGCAGTTTGTAATTCGTATTCCTGTAAATAATAAATAAAATTGTTATTTTTGAAACCTAATTGATTAATTAATCAACTTATAATGAAACAAAGACACTTGCTTATTGTTGAAGACAACAAACTTTTTTATGACCGGTTAAAGAACAAATTAAGCAAAGAAAATTTTAGTATTGCCCCCTTTGCGCCGAGTGTTGCCGAAGCCTTAAACCATATTCATAATAAGCGCCCCGATTTAGCACTTTTAGACATCAATTTGGAAGGCGAACAAACCGGCATAGATTTGGGCAAGATTTTATACGAACAATATAAAATCCCCTTTATTTATGTTACTGAGTTAGATTCCGATTATGCTTTTTATCAAGCTTTGCAGACCAAACATAAAGATTATATCACTAAGGCCGTTGCACAAAATGATTTTAAAGAAATACTACGGGCTATTTATACTACTTTGGCACAAGAACCCGAACATGCTAAAAAAGCCTCTAAGGGTATGGAAGCACTTGTCGATTATTTAGACAATATTAAAATAATGGGACTGAATCAGGTTTCAAGAAAACCGGTTGATTTTGAAGATATTATCTACTTTTCTTTAGATGATTATATCAATAATGATGGTGTAAAAGAAAATTTGCAAGCTAATTACATATGGTTGTGGACAAAAACAGGAGAGCGATTGTTTTTAAAAATATCTTTGACCGATTTATATGAAAAATTACCCGAATTTTTTGTAAGAATAAATATAAAAACAATCATTAATATTAATTATATTGAAGGTATTATTAATGGTGCTAAAATATTGGTGGCAGGTAAAGATTTTAAAATTACACCTACCTATAAAAATGATTTTATAAAGCGCTACCGGCAGTTTTTTTCATCCTTATAATAAAACACGAAGCTGTCTCAAAAGGGTTTTTCATAAACAATTCATAAAATAATGAAAATATAAGTTGTTGATTATTAGACATGAGATTCCTCACTTTGTTCGGAATGACAGATATTTCAATCTTTTGAGACAGCCTCGTTAAAAATTATCATTTCTTAATATTTAAAAAATTTCACGACCGGCAAAATGAAAAGCCGCTTCAATCAAAGCGTTTTCATCGCTATCGGATCCATGAATGGCATTTTCACCTATTGAAGTGGCATACAAATTACGAATAGTGCCCGGTGCCGCTTCGGCAGGATTGGTAGAGCCTATAAACGAACGAAAATCTTCAACGGCATTTTCTTTCTGTAAAACGGCAGCTACAATAGGACCGCGGGTCATAAAAGCCACCAATTCGTCAAAGAAAGGACGCTCTTTATGAATAGCATAAAATTGCTCTGCATCTCTTTTGGATAATTGGGTCATTTTCATAGCCACAATTTTAAAACCGGCTTGATTTATTTTGTCTAAAATAGCACCGATATGGCCGTTTTCAACCGCATCGGGTTTGATCATGGTAAATGTAATGTTTCCTGACATGTGTTATCTTTTTTATTTTTGGCAAATATACTAATTTTTCTAACTCATAAAAGCACTTGTTATTTGTTTTGAACCGAGCTACGTGTTAAATATTTATTTAGAAGTTTATGTATAACAGCCTGTCACTTCCTTTATATTTGTATAATAAAAAAATTAAAGTTTATATAGAGAAATTTCTTTTAACAACTTTAATTTTATTAATTATTTTTATGTAATAAATAGCAGTGTAGGGTGAACTTTTGTCACTTCTAGTTTTTTAAAACTATCACGAGTGTCCCGAGAGCGAAGCGATTCGGGATGTATCGAGAAGTCACTTCGAATAATCCCCAACTCGTTTCGGAATTGTATTTAGATGCTATCAGTTGTTCATACAGGACCAATTGATATGCTTTCGGGACTAAGGTATAAATTTAAGTAGTAAAATCTTTCCCTGTAAATTCCTTTTATTTTAGTATTTTTGTAGCTTAATGAAGTAATAATTATGTCGGATTCCTTAAAAGCATTACAAAAACTTTTATCTCAAATAAATAAAATCAGTATTGTCATACATCGTAATCCTGATGGTGACGCTATAGGAGCAGGATTGGCATTACAATCGTTTTTACAAAAAAAAGGCTTGGACGTTACTTTGATTTCACCTAATGAAGTTCCCGCCTATTTAAAATGGTTGCCGGGAGCAGATCAAATTAAAATATTTGAGCAAGATAAAGAAGCCGTAAAACCGGTTTTGAATCAATCGGATATCATTTTCACCCTTGATTTTAACGATTTGACACGCACCGGAAAAGATTTAGGAAATTATTTAAAACAATTGACAGATAAGATTTTTGTTATGATAGACCATCATTTGGAACCGGCAGATTATGCTCTTTTTACTTTTTCCGATTCCGGCAAAAGTTCTACCAGTGAAATGGTTTATGATTTTATGGACAATTTGGGAGGCAAAGACTTGATTGATAAAGCCATGGCTACCAATTTATATACAGGTATCATGACCGATACCGGTTCTTTTAAATTTCCTAATACCACACCGCATACTATGTGTATTGCCGCCGAATTGATGAAAAAAGGTATCAATCATAATGAGATACAAATCAAAATTTACGATTCTTTTTCACTCGACAAATTACATTTATTAGGTGAGGCTTTGCACAAATTGGTATTTTTACCCCAATATAAGACTTCATACATTGCTTTGTCAAAAGACGATTTGCAAAAATACAATTACCAAAAAGGAGACACCGAAGGTTTTGTCAATTACGGCTTGTCATTAAAAGAGGCTGATTTTGCCGTTTTATTTTTGGAAAATGACGACGAAGGGGTTCGAATTTCATTTCGTTCCAAAGGAAAATTTCCGGCAAACGAATTTGCTAAAAAATATTTCAATGGAGGCGGACATCTCAATGCAGCAGGTGGTAGAACCAATGCAACCTTGTCGGAAGCCGTGCAATTGTTTTTAGAAAAATTACCCGAGTTTATTTCAACTTTAAAACCAATTCATGGATAAAAAGGCTGTGTTTCTTTTACTGATAATTCTTTTAACGGGCTGTAAAAACAATAACCAATCGGCGCGGGCACCCATTCAACATCAAAAGTCAGGCGTTGATATGAAGTCAGTGCGTCAAAACCAAGCTTTGAATAGGCGCGAAGAAAACTATATAAAAAAAATGATAAAACAGGACAGCCTGCATCATTATATAGATTCCGGACATGGCTTTTGGTATTACTTTACAAAACAGGTTAAACAAGGTACCAAAGCCAAAGCGGGAGACAAAGTTTGGTTGAATTATGAAATCAGAGATTTGAGCAACCAAATTATTTATAGTGCTTCCGAAATAGGGGAGAAGTCTTATTGGGTTGATCACGAAAATTATTTCAGGGGATTTAGAGAAGGGGTCAAATTGTTAAAAGAAGGTGAATCGGCTTGGTTTTTATTTCCTTCCAATGCCGCTTACGGTGTGCATGGCGACGAACGTCGTATCGGCACCAATATTCCTTTGAAAGTCAAAATAAAAATATTGAAAATAGAAAAACAAAAAACAGAATAATTATGAAACAAATCAGTCTAATGTTATTAGCACTCATTTTGAGTTTAACAGCTTGCAAATCATCTAAATATCCGGATTTAAAAGAAGGTTTGTATGCCGAACTGCAAACGGATAAAGGTGATATTTTGTTACAATTACGTCCCGACAAAGCCCCTGTAACGGTGGCTAATTTTGTAACTTTAGCCGAAGGAACCAATCCGTATGTAAAGGATGAATACAAAGGTAAACGTTTTTATGATGGGTTGACCTTTCACAGAGTTGTAAGTAAAGCCACAGGAGATAAAAATGATTTTGTTATTCAAGGTGGTGATCCTTTAGGTAACGGACAAGGTGGCCCCGGTTATCAGTTTAAAAATGAAATATCCGATTTAAAACATACCAAAGGTGCTCTTTCTATGGCGCGTGAACCACAGCCCGACACCAATGGGAGTCAATTCTTTATCACTTTGGCCGACACCCCGTTTTTAGACGGCAAATACAGTGTTTTCGGTTATACGGTTAAAGGTTTTGATGTGGAACAAAAAATCAGAAAGGGAGATACCATAAAAAAAGTGACTATTATAAGAAAAGGCAAAGCTGCTAAATCATTTGATGCCGTAAAGGTTTTTAATGACTATATGAAAGAAAAGGTCGCCAAGGAACAAAAAAAGGTAGAAGCCAAAAAGAAATTAGCGGCAGAATTGGCTGCTAAAAAAGAACAAGCTAAGGCCGATCCTTCGGGTTTAAAAATTTTGATAGAAAAAGAAGGAACCGGCCCCAAACCAAAAGCAGGTGAGTGGGTGCAAGTCGATTATACCGGCTATTTGCCCGATGGCACCAAATTTGATTCGTCAAAAGGACGCCAACCCATTCGTTTTCAAGTTGGTAAAGGTCGTGTAATTGCCGGTTGGGACAAAGGCATAATGCAACTTAAAGAAGGTAGCAAAGCCATATTATTTATACCGCCGTATCTGGGTTATGGAGAACGGGGAGCCGGTGGGGTTATTCCACCAAATTCCGATTTAATCTTTGAAGTGGAACTGCTCAAAGTCGGAAAATAATTTTTTTTCATTTTAAGAAAAATGTTATAACTTTATACGCACAAAATAATTATAAAAAAACTTGGAATTATGGAGCAAAAAGTAAATTATCTGAGTGACTTGGAGTTCAACTTGGATACTTGGAAACGGGAATTGAAATTTCACAGAGATGAAATGGATACTTTTCAAGAAAAATTAGATGAGGTAGCTGCCCGTAAAAATTTAGATAAACAAGCTTTGGTAGATTTGGAAAGCTTTCAAAACAAAATATTAAGAGAAAGAAAAGTTATTTCCGATTTATTGCATAAAATCAAACAAAAACGTTTGAATTTAAAAACCGCAGATATCAACGAGCCTTTAGACGGTCGTTTGTATCGTGAACAAATTCCTCTGAGAGATGAAATGCGTACTTATATCCGTTTGCATTACGATTTAAAAGAAGCCATGATGGATTTCTTTACCCAATGGTTAGATTAAACGGTTTAATATACTAATTTTAATCAAGATCCCGGGTTATACTCGGGATTTTTTTTAAAATTTAATACCCCACATTTGGTATTATTCATTTAGTAATGGTAAAATTAAGGACTTTACAACATAGTGATGCTTCTAAGATGGCTTTGATGCTCAATCAAAAATCGCTTTGGGATAATATGCGTGATAATATGCCGTATCCTTATACCGAAACTGATGCCGTTTATTTTATCAATTTATCAATAGAAAGTAAAGCCGGTATTAATTTTGCCATTCTTTATAAAAACGATTTTTGTAGCGTTATAGGTGTAAAACCTCAAACCGATGTGCATCGAAAATCTGTTGAAATAGGTTATTGGATTGGGCAAGCTTACTGGAACAAAGGTATTGCCACACAAGCGGTTAAACTAATGACGCAATGGGTTTTTGAACATTTGAATGTCAATCGCATTTTTGCCCGGGTATTTGCTTTTAATGTAGCATCACAAAAAGTTTTATTAAAAAATCTTTACCGCCAAGAAGCTACGCTTAAACAAGCCGTTTATAAAAATGGTATCTTTGTAGATGAATTTATTTTTGCCAAATTAAAACCGGAAAATGATATATATTGATATACATACCCACCAAAAAACAAATACTGATGGCGTTTTTAGTATTTATAATGTCATTGCCGGTCGTGATAAGTTGCCTGAAAATCAATTTTTTTCAATAGGCGTGCATCCTTGGTATCTCAATAGTGCTTATTTGGATATTTTGATTCGGAACATATCAAATCCCAACTGTTTAGCTATAGGTGAATGCGGTATGGATGCCTTGCCGCAATCAACGGAAAAATATGCACTTGAATTACAAGAAAGGGTTTTTACAGCACAAATTCATTTAGCCGAAAAGCATAGAAAACCTTTAATCATACATTGTGTCAAATGTTATGATAAACTGTTGCATTTAAAAAAGCAGTATCAACCGCTAATGCCTTGGATTATTCATGGCTATACTAAAAATAAAGAATTAGCTTTACAAATGATTAATGCCGGTTTTTATTTGTCTTTTGGGGCAGGTATTTTACGAAGTAAAACCAATCAAGAAGCTTTGAAAAGTTTACCTTTAAACAGATTTTTTCTTGAAACGGACATGGCTCAAAACAGTATCAATGAGATATACGAAACGGCAGCATCTTTATTGTCACTAAAAATATCTGATTTACAGTTACAAATACAATCTAATTTTATGCATGTTTTTGAAATAGACCTGCCTCTGAAAAAAGTTAATTAATAAATATGTAAATTATGAACAAAACAGCCTTAACTATTTTGGTTTTATTGCTTGTGACGGCTTGTCATAATAAATCCGCTATTACATCAAACAGTCAAAATTTGATCCAAGCCCAATCCATTATCAAGACTATTCAACAACGTATATTACCCGATAAACGTGACCACATTTTTGATATTGTCATAAAACAAAACAATAATACCATTGTATTATCAGGCGCTACCGATTTTAAAACCTTGCTCAATCATATAACCGACAGCCTTTCAGCTCAAAAAATACCTTTTCTCAATCAAGTGCAACTATTGCCTTTGCCACAGTTTGAGCATAAAACCGGGGTAACCCGTTTGTCGGTAGCCAATTTAAGAGCCAAGCCCAAACATTCATCCGAATTGGTCACACAAACTTTAATAGGTATGCCATTGCAAATATATGATTATAAAAACGGTTTCTATCATGTGCGCACCCCCGAAGGTTATTATGCTTGGATAGATGCAGCAGGAATAAAAATACTTACAAATCAATCTTTTAAGCAATGGTTATTAAAAGATAAATGTATTGTCACAGCTCAGTATTGCAAGGTATATACCAAGCCGAATTTAAGTGCGTTTCCTGTATCTGATGCTGTGTTAAATGATGTTTTTATTCCTTTGGAAAAGGAGGATGACTTTATTAAAATTGCTTATCCCGACGGTAGAACGGGCTTTATTCAAACTGAAAATGTAATGCTATTGGATGCTTTTAACGATGCCAATAATCTACATACATCTCCAAATGATATTATTACCGCAGCTAAACAATATTTAGGTATTCCTTATTTGTGGGGGGGCACTTCTGTCAAAGGTTTGGATTGCAGTGGTTTTACAAAAACCGTTTTTGCCGAATTTGGTTATTTATTGCCCCGTGATGCTTCGCAGCAGGCAAAAATCGGGCAACAAATTCCGGTAAACAAACAAGATTTTTCAAATTTGAAAGCCGGTGATTTGTTATTTTTTGGTAAAATAAAAAATGGCAAACCAAAAGTAACGCATGTTGCCATTCATATTAACAACGGTAAAATAATTCATGCGACAGGCGAAGTAAAGATTGAGAGTTTAAACTCCAATGACAAAGATTATAATAGTGAGCGCTTAAACAGTTTGTTGTTGGCACGCAGAGTATATAAGGTATATCCGCAACTGTTCTCTAAAATTTACAAGTAAAATTTTTAATACTTCATTACCACAGCGTTGATATTCATACCGGCACCAACAGATGCCAACATTATCAGGTCGCCTTTTTGTAAATCATGGTTTTCTAATTCGCCACGTCTGACCATATCCATCAGGGTAGGAATAGTAGCTACCGAACTATTTCCTAACTTATTGATATTCATAGGCATAATATGTTCAGGGGCTTGTTTTTTATATAAACGGTAAAAACGGCGCACAATTTGTTCATCCATTTTTTCATTGGCTTGGTGAATAAAGACTTTTTTCAAATCATCAATATGATAACCGCTTTCGTCCATAGCTGCTTTCATGGCGGCAGGCACTTCGTTAAGCGCATATTCATAAATTTTATGCCCTAACATGCGTATATATTTGGCATTTTGATTATGATTGGGATTAAAAGATTTGTCGTTAAATAATAATCCGGCTTGAGGATGTGCATGTGATACGGCTTTGTAGGATAAAATACCATTACCGTTTTCATCATCATTTAGTTTAACGATGACTGCACCGGCGCCATCGGCAAAAATCATGGCATCTCTGTCATGCGGATCAACAACGCGAGATAAAGCTTCTACACCAACAACCATGGCATATTTGGCATCACCCGCTTTCATAAATTGGTTGCTCATAATTAAAGCTTGTAACCAACCCGGACAACCAAAAATAACATCAAAGGCAATGGCTTTTGGATTAGCCAGTCCCAAGCGGTTTTTGATACGGGAAGCTACCGCCGGCATAAAATCAGAAAAATAATTCCCCTTTTCTACATCACCGAAATTTGTTGCCGCTATAATGTAATCCAAGTCATCAGGATTGATTCCCGAGTCGTCTAAAGCACGTTGAGCTGCCACTACAGCCATATCGGAAGCTACTTGGTCATCTTCCAGCCAACGCCGTTCTTCAATACCTGTTATAGCTTTAAATTTTTCAATGATGGTTTCATTAGGAGTATCAAATTTTTGTCCGTTAGCATCGTAAAATTCCCAATCCAGAAAATGTGAATTAGGCACAATTTTAGTAGGAATGTAACTACCGATACCAATAATTTCTGCTTTAACTTTAGCCATGATATAAACAAATTTAGCTGCGAAATTACATAAAAAACTTACAATAGCAAATTATGAAAGTTAAAATTTAATGATTGGTTTCCAAATCTTATAATTTTAATGGTTATTCTTTATGCTTGGTATCAATTAAAATAGTAACAGGACCGTGATTAATCAGAGAGACATTCATCATGGCACCAAATATACCTGTGGCAACTTTTTGGTCAAAATTTTCTTTAAATTTTTTGATAAAAGCCTCGTAAAGCGGAATGGCAATATCAGGTTTTGCCGCATGTATATACGATGGGCGGTGTCCCTTTTTGGTTTTGGCATGTAAAGTAAATTGGCTGATAATCAACACTTCACCTTCAATATCTAATAAGGATTTATTCATTTGTCCGTTGGCATCGTTAAAGATTCGTAAGTGTTTAATTTTATGCACCAACCAATTAATATCATCTTGTGTATCGGCATTTTCAATACCAACAAAAATTACCAAACCTCTGTTGATTTTACCATGAATTTTACCTTCTATTTCAACCTGTGCTTGTAATACTTTTTGAATAACCACTCTCATTTTAGAATACGGTTTTTAATAATTAAAATAAAGTGGGTGGTTCGTTGTTATTTGGTTTGGATTTTTCCGGTTTATTTACTTCAACGGTTTCTTCGGGTTTCGGAATTTTAATTTCAAATGCTACTTTTTCAATAGCTTGTTCCACATCTGTATCTTCTTCGTTTTCTTGTGTAGTGGCCGTTTTATCTTCAGAAGTTAAGGACGGCAATACTTCAATTTTTTTCAATTTGGTTTTACTCAACATATTGCCTTGTGCTTTGATACCTTTGACACCGATAAACTCGTTGACATCAATCTGTTGCGGTTCTTTTTGTTTTTTGCTGCGCTCTTTGCCAAAATGCAGTTCCCAAACCGGTAACCAATCATACGAAATTTGCAAAAGTTCGGCATTATCTGGAATAAATATTTCTTCTTTTTTTAATTCGTCAATCAAAAAGCGTTTGATATAGTAGCGTTCTTTATCCTTGTCGTAATAAGCGGCAGTAACCGGTTTATTAGGTATATATTTTTCAAGCAATAAAATATTATCGGGAAAATGTTTTTCCAAGTCCGGCACAAATTTACTAATACGTCCGTCGTCCAAAATCATAACCAAGCTATCGTCACCGCTAAATTCACCCAAAAAACGACCTCTTTCTTCGGTGTTGAGGCGCATTACCACATTGTCAAACCATATTTTACGCGGTTTTAAGGTTGACACGCCGGCTTCTTTCAGCTTAATGGCTTTGACAGGTAATTTGGTAACCAAGTTACCACGCACACTACGCCCTTTGATTGCCAATTCTTTAAAGTCGATATCAAATTTGGTTTTGCGCAAGCTCCCTGTTTGTCGCAAATGCACCGTTACCACTTCGGCTTCACCATTGGGATTGGCAGAAAAATACAAGATTTGAGACCCCGGATTTCCGGCGGTCAAATCATATTCTTTGTCACGGGTAACGCCACTGACAAAGAAGCGTTTCATATACGAAGGGCCACGTTTGCCGTCACGATAAATCAAATTATATATGGTGCGTTTATCTTTTTTCTTAAATACATTGACATAGATTATATCTTTGCCAAAAAATTTCTTATCCGCTACTTTTGACACCATCATTTTCCCGTCTTTACGGATAACGATAATGTCATCAATGTCCGATACATCACCCACATACTCATCTTTGCGTAAGGAAGTTCCCACAAAACCCTCTTCGCGGTTTACATAAAGTTTTACGTTACGCATCACTACTTTTGTCGCTTCTATATCGTCAAAAATTTTGATTTCCGTTTTACGTTCCCGTCCTTTTCCGTATTTCTTTTTCAGGTTCTTAAAAAAGTCAATAGTATAGTCAATAATATGTTCAAGATGGTGTTTCTTTTCGGCTATTTTTTCTTCAATAGCCTCTATATTTTTTCGTGCTTTATCAATATCAAATTTAGAGATGCGTTTGATTCTGATTTCTGTCAAGCGAATTAAGTCTTCTTCTACCACCGGACGTTTCAGGTGTTTGATATGCGGTTTTAAACCTTCGTCAATAGCTTTTAATACACCTTCCCAAGTTTCTTCCTGTTCAATATCACGATAGATACGATTTTCAATAAAAATACGTTCCAACGATGCTGCGTGCCATTGGTCTTGCAGTTCGCCCAGTTCTATTTCCAGTTCTTGTCGCAACAAGTCCACCGTGCGGTGGGTAGAATGAATCAACATGTCGCTGACACCCAAAAACAAAGGTTTGTTGTCTTCAATAACCACACCCAAGGGCGAGATAGACATTTCGCAATTGGTAAAAGCATATAGTGCATCAATGGTTTTATCCGGCGATACACCCGGTGGCAAATGCAAACGAATTTCGACATTTTCAGACGTATTGTCTTCTATTTTTTTAACCTTTATTTTTCCTTTGTTGTTTGCCTTAATAATACTATCAATCAAACTACCCGTAGTGGTTTTATACGGAATCTCGGTAATTACCAAGGTTTTATTGTCTTCAACATTTATTTTGGCGCGTATGCGTATTTTTCCACCGCGTTTACCATCGTTGTAATTGCTCACGTCTATCATGCCGGCAGTAGGAAAATCAGGATACAGCACAAATTTTTTGCCCTGCAATACCTTGATGGAGGCATCAATCAGTTCATTAAAATTATGTGGTAAAATAGTTGTGGACAGACCTACGGCAATCCCTTCGGCGCCTTGTGCCAGCACAATAGGAAATTTAGCCGGCAAGTTAACCGGTTCTTTTTTTCTGCCGTCATACGAAGCCGCCCATTCGGTAATTTTCGGATTAAACAGCACATCCAAAGCAAACTTGCTCAACCGCGCTTCAATATACCGCGAAGCGGCGGCGCTATCACCCGTCAAAATATTTCCCCAGTTTCCTTGCGTATCTATCAGCAAGTCTTTTTGCCCCATATTGACCATGGCATCGGCAATAGATGCATCACCGTGCGGATGATATTGCATGGTATGTCCTACCAAGTTTGCCACTTTGTTGTAACGACCGTCATGCAATTCACGCAACGAATGCATAATCCGGCGTTGCACCGGTTTAAAACCGTCCTCAATTGCCGGCACCGCCCGTTCCAAAATTACATACGAAGCATAGTCGAGAAACCATTCTCTAAATTTTCCGCTGACCTTTTTGATACTTTCCTGTTCGTTATGTTGCTGTTCGTCCATAAATTTTACTTGCCAAAAATATTTTGTAAAAATATAAAAATTTTTATTTGGGCGTGTCCCTTGCCCATGCTATTATTCCATTTGTTATTAACAATATGCGAAATAGGTGTAACCCACAATTGATTTACAGTAATTTTTTATTCTTTCCAGCCGCGTCGGGCCGGGCTATCCGCTTGTAGTTCCGCTTGCCAAATACACAAAAAACGGCAGTGCTTATGAGCTCCCTTCGGTCGCTATATCACTGCTATTTTTGTAAGTATTTGGCTGCGCGTAAGCTACCGCTGCTATCCCTCACGCGGGGCTACCCGCCGTGGCTATTGTAGTATAACAAGTCTTCTGTCATTGGATGTCAAGTATTATTAGATTTCTCATCGTCCGTTCTTCACTTCCCTCAAAATGACATCGATTGTCAGTTATTAAGCATTTTAAATACATTTGTCATTTCGAATGCAGTGAGAAATCTGCCGATGTATTTACAAGGTTGTTCACTCGTTATTTTATATCAAAAAGTCCGGTGGCTTCGATACGATTTCCTCATTCCTCGTCAATCACTCGGGTATCTAAATATGGCAATTTGTTGATCATTGCGTGTTCCAAACTTGCTTCGGAATGTATCGAACTGACACAACATC
>Ga0256843_1001397_pt1 | contig 19115 bp, 19 predicted proteins | sample AlvinellametaG_FD_191572 | JGI IMG/M metagenome (GOLD analysis project Ga0256843, IMG submission 191572) | Pompeii worm associated microbial communities from hydrothermal vent at the East Pacific Rise, Pacific Ocean - Alvinella | ecosystem: Host-associated > Annelida > Integument > Unclassified ... | reverse complement strand
TACTACATCTATGAAAGTTAAAAGGGTAGGTTACTTTACATTCATTGCAGATATATTCAAATCCTATAGTAGCATTTGCTTTTCCTTCTAGTTTTATAAGTATATCAAGCTCGAAAACAGAACTTGATGTTACTTCTTGAATATATCCTTTTGCACTATAGAGTTCTTTAAGAAAAGTAGAATTTGCAACAATATTAAAATCTACTTTTTCTTTAGGAAGTTGCCATAAGAGATCTGCTATTTTGAAAGTTTTTTCTAAAGGGAGATGCTTCCAAGCTAGTGTATGATAGTTTTTAAAAAGATATTCAAAAATAATCCTTTCTAGCATTTGATGTTTCTGATAGAGTTCTAAGATCTTTTGAGTAACATCTTTTTTCGAATCGATCAAAGAAAGGATCTGAAGGTAAAGTGCTTCTTTGGAGATATCTTCGTTGAGCTGATCTAATGGCTCTAAAACCTCTTGAGCAGCTTTATAGTCTTTCATATACTCATATACAAGTAAAAGGTAGTGTAGTGCTTGAGGGGTTCTTGGGTTTTTGCGGAGTATCTCTAAAAATACATCTCTACTTCTTCCTAAAAAACCAGCTTTGAAGTAGGTCTTTCCAAGTAAGAACATGATCTCTTTTGTATTTCCACTGTTTTTGTTATATAAGAGAAGTTCTTTGTAGATCTCAACTGCTTTTTCATAGTCGCCGTTTTTTGTATAGGTATCCGCAAGTAAAAGCCATGATTTTTCTGAAAGTTCCCCTTGATGGATCATCTTCTTGATTTCTACTTCACTTGGAAGTACATGAAATTGAGCAAGGAACTTATCGAGGTATTGATGATTATCTTTTGTTTTGTAACGTCCCCACCAGTAGGAGAAAAAAGAGATCATGAAAATGATACCAAAAAGAATAATGATCGAAAAGAGAGGATCTCGAAACTCTATAAAAAAACTACCCATATATTACGATCCCATAATCATCTTTGAGGTTGTAAAATGTTGCATCAGGAGTGATCTCAAGATCTTTTAGTCGTCCAAGATGAACGATGGCATTGTTGGGTACTTTGATTCCATTTTGGGTAAAGAACTTTCGCATATTGACAAACTTGATATCTTCAACATATTTGTATTCGAACTCTTTATATAAACGCATCTTATCATACGAGAAGATATGCTCATTTACATGTAAAGCATCTGCAGCGTATCGTGTTGGAAGATATCCTGAAAGGTCAGTCAGAATCTCCTCTACAAAATCATACTTTTGTGGGAGTGTATGTTTTTTTATAAAAATATATTTGTTATTGAGTTTGATGTGTGGTGTATCACGCCAATATTTGTATAAAGGGTTAGAGACGCCAAGCTTATTTCTGACCTCTTTCCAAAGCCAAAAATGATCGAGTTTATTTGGTAAACTTGACATCTTCTTCCCCTTTGTATTTTATGAGAAGATTATATAGTTTTTTTCTAAAAAAAATTATTAAAAAATTGCTACAACAGCTTTTGTAACAACAAATCCACCAATCACCAACCATAAAAACATTGCTCCTGCACTATAAAGTGGAGCAAGTCCAAGACCTTTGAATTTTGCAAAACGAGTTCCCATACCAAGAGCGGTCATCGCCATTGTCAGTAAAAAGGTATCTATCTGATTGATAATAGAAACGATATTCTCTGGGATAAGATGAAGAGAATTAAATCCTGCCATACCGATAAAATATACTGCAAACCAAGGGATAACAAGTTTTACTCCTCCTGCTGCACTTCCTGTTTTTTTCGCACTGTATGAGAGATAAATTCCAAGAACAATAAGCATTGGTGCTATCATAATAACACGTGTCATTTTAACGATAACTGCGTTGTTCGCCATTACTTCAGGAGCACCTGGGATTGAAGCAGGAACTGCTACAACTTGTGCAACTTCATGGATAGTTCCCCCTACATAGATACCAAATTCACTTGGGGTCATATGTAAAAATCCAGTTGCTGGTTCAATGATAGTTGCATACAATACTGGATACAAAAACATAGAGATGGTGCCAAAAAGCACTACCATACTGACTGCAACTGCTGCTTTATGGCTTTCAGCTTTTAAAACCGGTTCTGTTGCCAAAACAGCTGCTGCTCCACATACACTTGCTCCTGAAGCAGTCAACATTGCCGTATCACGATCCATTTTAAAGATCTTATGTCCAAGCCATGTTCCAAGTAAGAAAGTTGAAGAAAGCATGATAAGTGAAACCATAAAACCTTCAACACCAACATCCATTATCTGTTGAAAAGTGATTCTAAATCCATAAAAAACGATCGCAAAACGGAGGATCTTTTTTCCACTAAAGACAATTCCTGTTTCCCATGCTGGAGGGAAATGGTTATGAAGAGTATTTGCATAGAAGATACCTATTACAATACCAACAACGAGTGGAGAGATACTAAGTGCTTTGACAGGTTCAAGTCCTGCTATAAAAGTAGCACTTGCTGCAACAAGGGCAACGAAAATGATACCACTAATGGTTCCTTTTCTGTTTTGGGGTGAAAATGCCATAGATTTTCCTTTTTGTATAAACTTTACATTAGTTTGTAAAAATTCTTAAAATTCTTACAAAAAACTGTAAGTAGTAAAACTGAAGGTGAAATTATACACTATTTTGAAGATTTTGTATTTATAAAACTTATAATTAAAAATTATATCCCGGCAAGGAGCCGAGATAAGTTATTTTTTTAGAAGGTCTGCACGAGGGAATACAAATGTAGCTTTTCTAAAGATAGATATTTTTTTACTTGGTTTACCATCTTTATCAAGTGCATATGCATGGATAGTAATAGGGATGATAACATCCTCACGAGTATTGTTTACTAACATATCTTTTGTTGTAAGTAGAACGATTTTTTTCTTTTTGATACCTGGTGTTACACTAAATGGTTTTCTAGGTTTTGTAATATCAATTTTACCATTTACTTTAATGTCAGGTTTTACATCAAAGAAAAATTTCATTTTTTCATTTTGTGTATTTTGTAATAAGAACTCATATGCATTTTCCACTATAAAGTGACAATCTTTATCTTTACCTAGTGTACAACCTCTAGGTTCAGTTTTGATAGAGTAGTTTCTATTTTCTTTGTTAATGTTAAGAAGCATATATTCTTTTTTACTTGCCATAACACCTAAAATGATCGTAATAAGGATCAATACAAGTATATAACCAATGATCTTAGGTCTGAAGTATTTTGTTTTTCCTTTTCTATAAAGTGTTTCATATTCACTTGACCATTTTACAAGTGTAGGTTCATTGAACTTAGCCATAACATCTGTACATGCATCAACACACTCTAAACAGTTGATACATTCAAGTTGCAGACCTTTACGGATATCGATATGTGTTGGACAAACCTTTACACAACTCTCACAAGCAGTACAAAGTGCATCATCACCGTTGATCTCTTTAACTTCTTTTTGACTTTTTGCAATTTTTTGGTGTTTTTCATCATAGATCTTACCACCACGATATTCATCATAGATAGCCATGATCGTATGTTCATCATAAAGAACTGACTGAACCCTTGAATATGGGCATACATAGATACAGAAGTTTTCTTTAATAAATACGATATCTGCTACTAAGAATGCTGCAACACCAAGAACAAAACCGATCATGACCATATGATCACCTGGGTTTTGTAAATAAGCAAAGAAATCTTCAGGTGGAACGAAGTACCACATAAAGTCAGCTCCGGCAATCACAGCCAAAACAGTCCATATAGCAATAGCGATGAGACGTTTTACTTTATTTTCAGGTTTAGAGTAATCAGGTTCTTGTTGTTTGTTTTTGATTCTTTTTCTTAGTTTAAGAAGTTTTGTCTCAATCAAATCTCTATAAATAACACGAAATGTTGTTTGAGGACAGATCCATCCACAAAACATTCTACCACCAAAAACGGTCATACCAAAGATACTGATAAACAGGATCATTAAGATAAACGGCATTAAGTACAGCTCTTGCATATCGAACTGAACAAATGCAAGGTGAAGTTTCATTTTGTCAAAACTTAGTAAAAAGAAATGGTTTCCATTTACTTTGATCCAAGGTAGCACCAATGCTACAACTGTTGCGATTACATAAAATACATAACGTTTTGGTCGCCAATGTGTTTTTGTAACTGTTTCGGCTTTACTCATTCGTTTCTCCCTCAAGGTTTTCATTTGGACATTTTATCGTATTTATAACACTTTTTTCAGCTTCAAGACCTTCTTGAAGCAAAAAAGAATCTAAAGCAAGCTCTTTGAGTTCTCTTGATTCGATATAATCTTTTAGAGAACTACGACTTACTCCAAGAAGCCGTGCCATTTCACTAACACTTTTGCCTTCTTGGATAAAGTTCATAATCTCTTCAAGATAAACATCAAATTTTGAGCTAGATTTACTTCCTTTTGGTCGTCCTACAGATTTTTGTAAACTGTTTTGACACAGTTGACGTAAACTGTCAAGTAATCCAAGCACAAACATAACACTGCTTTTTTGAGTCATTACTACTGATTTTTTGATGAAGTGAACTTCATATTCATTTTTTAACAAACAAGAAAACATCTGTACAAGATCATCCATATTTGTACTTAAAACCCAAACATCACTTACTAAAAGTGTTGCACCTTTGTTCTGTCGAAAAAGTTTAGTCACTTCACTTCTTTCTTCAAGTGTTTTGAGTTGTACATCATAGTCGATGAACTTGTGATCGATAGTGATCCCATTTGCCATAGAATATGATTTGATCAGTTTTAATTGTTCATAAGCAGAGTCAAAATTTTTGTCCGCTCGGATATAGGCAATAACCATTTTAACGATAAAACTCCAAATCTTTTAAATTTTCATCGTCATTATAGCGATAATTGACGATGAAAGTCAATAAAATCTATATATTTTCGTCATTTTTTTATTTAATTATTATCTGTTAGTCATTTCAAAGTTGTTTTTGAGTAAAATAAAAGAAAAAAGTATAAAATGCCAATGGACACAAAAACCTACCTTTTAGAAACGATCAAAAAACGCCCTATCATTATAGATGGTGCGATGGGTACGCAACTCCAACAACGCCATGAGCAAATCCCCGAAGAAGCTTGGGAAGGGCAAGAAGGGTGTAATGAGTTACTCAATGTAACAGCGCCTGATATTATGCGCGATATCTTTTCAGCTTATCTCACTGCAGGTGCAGATCTTATCACCACGAACACTTTTGGCTCATTTTCTTGGGTTCTTGATGAGTATGGTCTTGGGGATCGTGCTTATGAGCTTAGTAAAGCTGGAGCACAACGTGTTCGTGAGATGTGCGATAAGTTCTCAACTCTAGAACATCCACGGTTTTGTTTAGGAAGCATTGGTCCAGGAACGAAACTTCCCTCTTTAGGGCATATCGAATATGATGAGATGTTTGCAGGGTACAAAGAAGCTGCTTTAGGGCTTATAGATGGGGGAGTAGATATCTTTTTACTAGAGACCTGTCAAGACCCACTCCAGATCAAAGCAGCACTGCATGCATGTGAAGCAGCTTCCAAAGAGCGTGGAGTGGATATCCCTATCATGGTCTCTGTTACCATTGAGCTAAGTGGAACGATGCTTATAGGTACAGATGCAGCCACTATCGCTACGATCATGGAGCCATTTAACATCATCTCACTTGGATTTAACTGTGGAACAGGACCTGAACAGGTAGAAAAACATGTCAAAACTTTAAGTGAGTTGTGGGACAAACCTATCAGTGTGCATGCAAACGCAGGTTTGCCACAAAACAGAGGAGGCTACACCTACTACCCTATGGGGCCTGAGGAGTTTGCTGACAAACAAGAGAACTTCTTAAACTACAATGGCGTTTCTTTTTTAGGGGGATGTTGTGGAACGACCCCTCAACATATTCGTGCTCTTGTTGATCGTGTCCAAAACAAAGCACCAAAGCCACCAAATGGAAGTCAACCAAAAGCATTAGCATCTTTATTTCAAATCGCTCCACTCAAACAAGATCCAGCACCACTTCTTATAGGGGAGCGAAGTAATGCTACAGGTTCTAAAGCGTTTCGAGAACTCCTTTTAGCTGAAGATTATGAAGGGACACTTTCTGTTGCACAACAACAAGTAAGAGCTGGTGCACATGTGATTGATGTGAGTGTTGGTTTTGCTGGGCGTGATGAGAGTAAAGATATGCGTGAGGTGATGAGTCGATATGCGCAAAAGATCCCTCTGCCTTTAATGCCAGACTCTACCCAGACCAAAGCACTAGAGATCGCACTTAAACAAATCGGTGGAAAACCAATCATCAACTCTGTTAACCTTGAAGATGGGATAGAAAAATTTGATGCCGTGTGTCAACTAGCCAAAAAGTTTGGTGCTAGTCTTGTTTGTTTGGTGATCGATGAAACAGGGATGGCAAAAAGTTTAGAGCGTAAACTTGAAGTAGCAGAGCGCATTTATGAACTTGCAACTAAAAAACACGGACTTGATCCTGAGGATTTGGTATTTGACCTACTTACTTTTACCCTTGGAAGTGGGGATGATGAGTATAAAGATGCTGGGATCAACACCATTGAAGCAATCCGTGAGTTTAGCTCTCGCCATCCAGAGTGTGGAACAACCCTAGGGCTTTCTAACATCTCCTTTGGACTAGATAAAGATGCAAGACCATATCTTAACTCTGTTTTTCTTCATCACTGTTTAGAAGCTGGTCTTAGCTCAGTTATCATCAATGTTAAACATATCATTCCACTTAATAAAATGAGTGAGGAAGATATTAAAGTATGTGATGATCTGATCTTTAACCGTGGGGAAGAGCCTCTTTTTGCATTTATCGAGCATTTTAGTAAAAAAGAAGCTGTTGATAGTGAAGAAGCAGATGAAGAGTACCAAAAGCTGAGTGATGAAGAGAAGATCAAAAAGCTTTTAATGGATGGGGATAAAGAGAGGATGATCCCTCTTGTTGATGAAGTTCGCCACAAAATTCCAGCTGAGAAGATCGTCAATGAGATCCTTATAGATGGGATGAAAGTGATCGGGGAGCTTTTTGGAAGTGGGGAAATGCAACTTCCGTTTGTTTTGCAAAGTGCTGAGACAATGAAAGCAACAGTTGATCATCTTGAGCCATACTTGCCAAAAGTGGAAAAAGCAACCGAGACAACGCTTATCCTTGGTACTGTTAAAGGGGATGTGCATGATGTTGGTAAAAACCTTGTTGATATTATCCTCTCAAACAATGGTTTTAAAGTGATCAATCTTGGGATCAAAGTGGAGATCGAAGATTATATCAAAGCCTATAAAGAGCATGGGGGAAGTGCTTTGGGGATGAGTGGACTTTTAGTTAAATCAACCCAAGTGATGAAAGAAAATCTTGAAACACTTGCCAAAGAGGGGATCGATGTGCCTATCCTTTTAGGGGGAGCAGCATTAACAAGAGGGTTTGTAGATGATTTTTGTCGCCCTATCTATAAAGGTCCTATCTTTTATTGTCGTGATGCATTTGATGGAGTAACAGCGATGAGTAGGATCGAAGAAGGAAACTTTGACATTCGTATCCGACCAAATGATGGCACAGGTGGAGAGGATAAAGAGGAGGAAGAGGTAATCATCCCTCCTTTTGAAGAGATCAAGATGCCTTCACGTGACAACCCAATCCCAACGCCACCATTTTGGGGAAGAAAACATTTTGAACTTTCCCCTGCACTGGTTGAAAAAGCGTTTGATTGGATCAACCATAAGATGCTTTTTAAACAACGATGGGGATTTAGCTCCAAAGGGATGAGCAAAGAGGAATGGAAAAAACTGGAAGAGGAAAAGCTTTGGCCTACTTTTTATCGTCTTAAAGAGACTTTCCTAAAAGAAAACCTTTTTGAGCCTACTATCCTTTATGGATACTGGCCATGTAGAAGTGATGACAACACTTTACTTGTCTTTGATGCAAGTGAAGGGTGGAATAGTGAAGCTGATATTAACCGTGAACCACTTGAGAATGTTATAGGACGTGCTATTAAAACCTTCACCTTCCCAAGACAAAAAAAAGCTCCCCATAGAGCTTTAAGTGACTTTTTCCATAGAGATCGTCATGATGTAGTAGCCTTTACATGTGTGAGTGCTGGAGAAAAGATCAGCGAATATGAGAGAACTTTTTATGAGAATGGGCAGTATAATGAATATTACCAGATCCACGGCCTTGGAGTAGAATTAGCTGAAGCACTCGCAGAGATGGTACATAAACAGATCCGTCTTGATCTAGGGATCGTTAAAGAGGATGAAGGAAACACTCTTAATGAAGTAAGAATGAACCGCTATCAAGGGTGTCGTTACTCTTTTGGATATGCCGCGTGTCCAGACTTAGAGCTTAATCGTCCTTTATTTGATCTTCTCCACCCTGAAGAGTTTGGGATTGAGTTGAGTGAAACATTTCAGATCCATCCAGAACAATCAACTTCAGCGATTGTAGTGCATCATCCACAAGCGAGTTACTATAATGTTTAGACTATAATATCGAGATGGTGTAGTGAAAGAGAAGAAGGTTCCTCTTCTTCTTTTAAATTCGTTTTGTGAGATTTTGTTTTTTGTTCTTTTGTTTCTTCATCTGCTTCTTGACGTTGATGCTCTCTATCTGGATCTATCTTTTGATTTTCTTCAGTTGGTCGAATCTCTTGAACTTCTTTTTCCTTTTCATTTACGATATGTTGAGCAGCCATATTTTGAAAATCGAGCCGTGCTAATTGATCAGCTTTGATTGAAGCAACCGCTGGCGTTTGTTGATTGACAAAGATTACATTTCCAACTGGTCCTAAAGCCATTTTATTTCCTTGTATCTACCTCTATTGTGTTATATTTATAGTACAGTACATTTGCACCTTCTTGTATCTTCACTTCTCGTCTTTGAGTATAATCGACCAAATAACGATCTTTTATAGGTGTAGTAAATTCTACACATAATTTTGCCGCTTCATAGAGAACGTTTTGAGGGACTTTTTGTTTATCGGTAGAGATGATCACATGGCAACTTGGGCGATCTTTGAGATGAAGCCAGATATCTTTTGCTTTTGCATTTTGTAAGAGGGTAATATTACCTTTTTCATTCTTGCCAAGGCTTACTTTATATCCTTCGATAAAAAATGTCTCGATCGAGTCATCGTGTTTTTTTTGCTTTGTTTTTTGCTGTTTTGGAAAAAGCATAGTTATCTTTGCAATGCTTTGTGCATTTTTAATCGCTTCGATAAAATTTTGTATATAAGTGATCTTACTTTGGAGTGAATCTTTTTCTATATGAAGATTTTTTGCCCTTTGTTTTGCTTTTTTAGCTTTAGTAAAGAAGTATTGGGCTATATCTTTTGGTTGTGCAAAGAGCTTTTCTAACTTTACATGTAATGTTTTTCCATCATAATCAACTAACTCTAACTTTTGTGTATAGGGCTTAATGGTATGAAGGTTGGTTAGGATAAGATTTCCTAGATGTTCAAAATTTTTTGCTTGTTCAAACAGATCTTTTTCATTTTCAAGTTTTGTAAATGCTTTTTCTAATTTAGTAAGTTTTTTTCCTAAAAAAGTAATTTTTTGTTTTTTGAGTTGAGCAAGTTTGGCAGTATGCTCTTTTTCATATTCATTGTACAAAAATGTTTCAATATCCTCTATAGGGTATTCTTTTGGAACGAAGTCAGGTTTTGGAAGAGGTTTAAGGGGATGTCCTACTTTTACCTCACGAAAAGAGCTAAAAAGATCAACATGTCTCAAGGCCTCTAAAACTATTTCATCAGTATCTAAGATGATTACGTTGGTATGTTTTGCAGTAAATTCAAACTGCAAATGGGTAGTGATCTTTTTATATGCTGAAGTGATCGAAGTGGTAATGCGAAGGAGTTTATCGTCATTTACAAGGGTAATCTCTTCAATATTTGATCGGTTGAAACGTTTGGAGAGCATTACGTCAAAAGGAGCGTTGTAGATCTTTGTTCGTGTGATCTCCTTTTGTGTTTTCAAGATCTTAGAAATCCCTTTACGCATATCGAAATAGATAGTGTCATCTTTGTCAAATACAACCTTAATCAAGTTGTCATCGACTCTATAGATCGCTGTTATTTTGTGAAATTTTTGTAAGTATGTGGTTATTTGACGTAGATGTGAAAGTTTCATAAAATACCTAAGAATCGATCTATTGTTTCAAAATGGCGTGCAATTCCATCAAAACTATGACTGCCACCATCTTCTATAACCATTTTTGCTCCATTAAGATAGTCTAGAGCTTCGCGATAATCAAGTGTTTCATCCCCTTTTTGAATAAGTAAAAGGAGGTTATTTAGATGTGGATTAGTGATACGGTATTGCTCAAGCATCTTAAGATGGTTCTCTTCCCAACAAAATCGTCCTCCATTGGCATAAAAACATTCTACTTCACCAAGGGTACGTTTGAGTGTTTCTTGGGGTGTGATCGAAGGGTTGATCAAAACTGCTTGGATATCGTATTTTCTTGCTAAAAAGTTTGCGTAGTACCCACCCAATGATGAACCGATCAATTTGACATCATCGCAATTTTTGATGATCTCTTCTAATGTCGCTATAGCGAGTTCGGGGATAAAGCTAAGGCTTGGAGCTAAATACGCTATACCCATCTTTCTATAATGCTCACGAAATATCCGTGCTTTATTTCCTTCGCCACTACTTGCAAAACCGTGTATATATAAAACCATCTAAACTCCTTGAAGTGTTACGATCACTTTTCTTTTTCCGCCATACTCTCTATGTTCACCTAAGTAGATCCCCTGCCAAGTTCCAAGAGCGAGTTTGTTTGCTTTTATAGGGATCGTTAGGGAAGTAGAAAGCATAGCATTTTTAAGATGCGCAGGCATATCATCAACCCCTTCATAGGTGTGAATGAAGTAGGGCTTGTTATCACATATATCACTAAAAAAGTTCTCAAAATCTACTCGTACACTAGGGTCTGCATTTTCATTGATACAAAGACTTGCTGAAGTGTGTTGTAAAAAAATATTTACCAAACCTGTTTGTATATGAGATCTTGTAACTATTTTTTCTATATGTGAAGTGATGAGATGAAACCCCCGCGGATATGCGGGAAGTGTGAGATTTTCTTGGTAGGTTTTCATTAAAGCTCGGTTTTAAGTACCGCTCCGTTACTTGCATTTGAAACAAGGATTTGGTATCGTTTAAGCCATTTTGACTTGACTTCTTGTTTGTATGGTTTCCAGTTCTGTCTTCTTTTTTCTAATTCTTCTTCACTGACATTTAGTTGAAGCAAATGTGCATCAACATCAAGTTCGATCTCATCACCATCTTCTATAAGTGCTATAAGACCTCCTTCAGCTGCTTCTGGACTTACATGCCCTATACTTGCACCTCTGGTTGCTCCACTAAAACGACCATCAGTGATAAGTGCGACACTCTCCCCAAGCCCCATACCCATAATAAGGCTTGTTGGTGCTAACATCTCTTGCATACCTGGACCTCCTTTTGGTCCCTCGTAGCGGATCACAACTACATTTCCAGCTTTTACTTTTTTACTCATAATCCCAGCAATCGCTTCTTGTTGTGAGTTAAAACAAATTGCCGTACCTTTGAATTGACGCATACTTGGAGCTATCCCTGCAGTTTTTACCACAGCCCCTTCTTCTGCTAAATTTCCAAAAAGAATAGAAAGACCACCTACTTTACTATAAGGATTTTCGATTGGATGGATAATGTTTTCATCTAAGATTTTTGCATCTTTGATTCTATCTCCTATCGTTTCACCTGTTACAGTTGGATTGTCAAGGTGAAGTAATCCTCCACGTTTACTGATCTCATGCATTACGGCATTGACTCCACCGGCTTTGTTAATATCTTCCATGTGTACTGTTTCAAGTGATGGAGAGATCTTTGCGATGTGTGCAACGTTGTTTGCGATATCGTTGATTTTTTCTATAGGAAAGTCCACTTCCGCTTCTTTGGCGATCGCTAACATATGTAGTACTGTATTTGAGCTTCCACCCATAGCCATATCAACAACAAATGCGTTATGTACCGCTTTTTCATTAAGGATATTTCGTAGATTATATTTGCTATCTTCAGCCTTTGCCATCTCTACAACTCTTTTTGCTGCTTTTTTGACCATCTCTATACGCTCTGGTGTCATTGCCAGTACTGTTCCATTTCCCGGCAATGCTATTCCCATCGCTTCACAAAGAGTATTCATTGAGTTTGCTGTGAACATCCCACTACAGCTTCCCCCACTTGGACATGCTTCACATTCGATCTCATAGAGTTCTTCTTCGCTCATTTTTCCTTCATTAAATTCACCAACTGCTTCAAATGCTGTTGCTAAATCGATCGGAGTTCCGTCTTTTTTGTGTCCTGCTTTCATTGGTCCACCTGAGACAAAAACTGTTGGAACATTGACTCTAAGTGCTCCCATGATCATCCCTGGTACGATCTTGTCACAGTTAGGGATACAAATGAGCGCATCAAGTTTATGTGCGTTCATCACTGTTTCGATACTATCGGCGATAAGTTCACGGCTTGGAAGACTATAAAGCATCCCATCATGTCCCATTGCAATTCCATCATCAACACCAATTGTATTAAATTCAAATGGTACACCACCTGCTTCACGGATCGCTTCTTTTACGATCTTGCCGTATTCTTGAAGGAAAAAATGTCCTGGAATAATATCTATATAGCTATTTGCCACTCCGATAAATGGTTTATCGAAATCTTCATCTTTTAATCCTGTTGCTCGTAGTAGAGAGCGGTGTGGAGTTCTATCAAATCCTCTTTTTACTGTATCACTTCTCATATGTTTCCTTATTGCATATTAACTATTAAAATTATACCACGAAAGAAAAAATAAAAAAATTTTCTAAAATCTCTTTACATTTAATAAAAAAAAAGATATAATTCCACTCACTTAAAAAATGGTATATACCTTTGCGGGAGTAGCTCAGTGGTAGAGCATAACCTTGCCAAGGTTGGGGCCGCGGGTTCGACCCCCGTCTCCCGCTCCATATTTAAGTATGTTATTTGATATGATAGAAGTTTAAAACTGAAGTCTTGCCCGGGTGGCGAAATTGGTAGACGCAAGGGACTTAAAATCCCTCGCCCGTTTGGGCGTGCCGGTTCAAGTCCGGCCTCGGGCACCATGCTTTAGGTGCCATCGCCAAGTGGTAAGGCCGCAGCCTGCAAAGCTGCTATCCCCAGTTCGAGTCTGGGTGGCACCTCCAGTTTTTTAACTTATTCTTTCTTTTGGAGATTTGGCTGAGTTGGTCGAAAGCACCGGTTTTGAAAACCGGCGAGGGTAACACCTCCCAGGGTTCGAATCCCTGAGTCTCCACCATCTTTTTATTCACCTCATTGAAATTTATAAAATAAAATATATTGAAAATTAGCTTTTTATCCAATATCCAACTTGCTTTTATTGTATATGTATAAGAGTAGTACTGTTCTTACATGTAAGGAATATTTTTTAGTTAAGTAAAAGAGAGAAGAAGGTATTGTATTGTTTTAGTGTTTTTTTAAGAAAGTGGGGCAATGCCCCAAAAAAAGATTAAAGCGCTGCTTTAGCTTTTTCTACTACTGCATTAAATGCTGCAGAGTCATTCATAGCCATATCAGCAAGAATTTTTCTATCTAGCTCGATGCCAGCTTTTTTAAGACCGTTAATAAATCTTGAATAGCTGATGTCATTTAATCTACATGCAGCATTGATTCTGATGATCCAAAGTTTTCTGAACTCTCTTTTCTTTTGTTTTCTATCGCGGAAAGCATAGTACATACTTCTTTCAAGTTGTTCTTTTGCTTTTCTGAAGTGTTTTCTTCTACCGCTGTAGAAACCTTTTGCTAATTTTAGTATTTTCTTGTGTCTTCTTCTTCTTACGACACCTGTTTTTACTCTTGGCATATTTTTTCCTTTCCTTTACCTAGTCGTTTTTCCTAACTTGTAGGTGCCACATACTTAGTGGACTTGCCCACTTTAAAGTGGAGGGTAAGATCTTTTTAGGTATAACCTAGCAGATCATCTCTTTTACATTTGCAGCATCACTAGCATGAACATACTTTGGAGTATGTTGTCTTCTTCTAGTTTTTGCATCTTGTTTAGTTAAGATATGGCTTCTAAAAGCAGTTCCTCTTTTGATTTTACCGCTTTTTTTCACTTTAAATCTCTTAACTGCACCTTTTACAGATTTCATCTTTGGCATCGAGTTGCTCCCAGTTAAAAAATTCTTCATAAGCCTTTTTCAAGACTTTGAGGGCGCAATTATATCAAAAATAGCTTAAACTTAAGCTTAACTTTAATATCTATGTGCTAATCTCTCTTTCATGAAAAGAATAGATCCAAAACGTTTATACAAACACATAAAGTTTTTTTTAAAAACTTTTATCGACAAAGAGTTGACATTATTTGCTGCGAGCTTAAGTTTTTATACAATCTTTACTATCATCCCTTTGTTATTGATCATTATGACACTTGTCACTTCATTGCCCTCTTTTGGAGATATTTATTTAAAAGTACAAGATTATATTTTTTCTAATTTGATGCCAGTAAATTCAGATTTAGTTATGAAACAGATTAATGGGTTTTTAGCTAATAGTTCGAAGATAGGTGTTATGGGAATGACAATGACGATAGTTGCTTCTTTATTGTTCTTTCAAAACTTTGAATTTATTGCAAATCATATCTTTCGCGCAAAAAAAAGGCCTTTATGGGAAAGTATAACAACTTATTGGACCCTGATAACTTTAACACCTATAGGGATGGGAGTCAGTTTTTATATCACAGCAAAAATAGCAGCTATGATGGCAAAAAATGAGTATACTTCTGGTATTAATATCTTACCGTTTGTTCCTTATCTTATTACGTGGGGTTTATTTTTTGTGATCTTTCAAATAGCAGCAAATACAAAGGTCGATCCTAAAGCTTCTGCTGTGAGTTCGTTATTGACTGCTATTACGTTTAATGTGGCAAAAAACGGATTTGTATTTTATGTTGTAATGAATAAATCTTATACGACTATGTATGGAAGCTTCGCTATATTGATATTTTTATTTTTATGGATCTATGTATCATGGATTGTTTTTATTTATGGTTTGAAGTTATGTCACATTTTCAATGAAATCTTAAAACGAAAATCTTAAACGAATTGATAGTTTCGTTTTGCTCCTTTATAATGTTCCTTGAAATTAACATTAAAGGAAAAAAATGAAAAAAATTGTGTATTCTTTAGCAGCAATGGCATCATTGGCAGTAGTTTCAGCGGATGCTAAAAGCTTTTTATCTTTTGGGTATGGTTCACTTAGTGGTGATGCAGTAGATAGCGATACAGTATATGTTGAAAGTGGTATACGATTTGGAGAAGATATTAAACAAAGAGTGGGTTTTCGTTATAGTTATATGATCGACTCTGATTATTCTAAAAGTGGGACACTTGGCGGAGTCATAGATATGTACTATAAAATAGGATATGAAGTTTATAAAAATGTTGTTATGAGTGCCACACTTGGATATGCATTTGAAGATGTGGCATCAAGGGGTGATGATACTGTTTTAGCTACTGGACTTGTATATGGAGCAGATGTCGCATATAATATCAATAAAACATTTGATATAGGACTGGAGTATAGAAAATATGATCTTTCATATGATCTTTTAGGAGAACATGATTATGAGTATGATGCAATTTCAGCTTATATCGGTTTACGATTTTAAGATAGGAAAAAATAAAAATGGGAAAGAAAGATTATGACAAGATTTTGTTTCGGCTTTTGTCAATTTTGACAAAGCTGTCAAACTCAGAACTTCCTACTACAAAAGAACTCGCTTCAGAGTTCGGAGTAGGTATAAGAACGATACAAAATGATATAAAACGGTTAGAATATAGTTTTCCTATAGAACGAACAGCAGATAAAAAACTGAAATTTGTTGATGGATACTCTCTTAAAAGAACAACTCTTAACAGTGACGAGATGATGATTTTAAATCTTGCTTTATCACAATTTGATGATGTAGCAGATATTGATAGAATCAAATCTCGTATATTTAAAAAACTATTGAACTCTAATTTTACCAATCCGTACTTTATAAAACAAGATGATATCGAAGATATTGAGATAGAATCTCCTCTTATAGAATTCTTAGAAAAAAAGATACAAGATAGAGAAATAGTCCGTTTGAAATTTCAAAATAATGAAAAAGAAGTTGAACCTTATAAGATAGCAAATTTTGATGGTTTTTGGTATTTGTTTGCTAAAGATTTAGAAGATGGAAAGATCAAAACATTTGATATGGAAAAGATCAAAGATATTTATCCAAGTGGGAAATACTATAAAATAACACATAAACAGATTCATATGTTGTTAAATAGAGTACATTCCTCATTTTTTCAAGATGGTGTGAGTTTTGTCATTAGAGTGAAAGTTTATAGTGAAATAGCTCAGTATTTCAAACGTAAAGATTTTTTAGAATCACAAAAGATTGAAGAAGAACTTGAGGATGGCTCTTTGATCGTTTCATTTGAAGTAAGTCATGATGAAGATGTAGATAATATCATTAAATCATGGTTACCACATATTGAGGTGATAGAGCCAAAGCGCTACAGAGAGAAAATCTATAAAGAACTTCATAAATATATTCAAAAGATATATGATGAAAACTAAAAAGATGTTTTTGATCTTCTCACATGCACTTACACAGCAACAAATAAAACAAGCAAAAGAGAAATTTAATATAAGTGAATTTATATCGTTGCCACAAAATTTACAACAGATTTGGAGTGGTATTGATCCAGATATAGAATCTCTAAAAGAGACACTAGAACCTATATGTGAATTTTTGAAATACTCTGCCAAAAAAGATGATGTTGTTTTAGTACAGGGTGATTTTGGTGCTGTATGTATTGTTGTTCGTTTCTCTCAGGAAAATGATCTTCTACCTGTATATGCCACAACCAAACGCAATGTAGTAGAATATGTTGATAAAAATAGTCAAAATGTAAAAAAATCAATTTTTGAGTTTAGGAGGTTTAGAGAATATGGAATATAAAGGAACGAGGTTTTTTGACAAATATGTCCCTTTAATAATAAGTTTTATTATAGTTTTACTGTTCTTATCAGCTATTGAAAACTTTGATGGAGCTTTATGGCATTGGATTGATGCTATTATAACTATATTTACATTGATAATGGTATATATTAGCTATAAAGAGCAACAAAAACAGCTTGAACTAATTGAAATATATATAGACATTGAGGGAACACTTTGTAAAATACCAGTATATATTATTAGAAAAAATTTTACGAGAGCTGAAATTAAAGGGATTTTACGAGGACTTGTCAAAAACGATTCATATTCAATAGAATATATAGATAATCCCAGATCCACTTTTTTAAAAGATGTTATCGCAATCCAACAAGGTCAAAAAGACAAGCTTATTATCACTATAGAACCTCAAGATCAATGCGAATTTAAAGACAATATTTGTGAGAATCAGAGATATGAGTCAAAGTAATATATATCTGAATTATACAAAACTCACTTATAAAACCAAAACAAACAAGCCGTATCTTTTTATCGGTTCAAAGATTCGAGGAACATTTGGGTATGCACTTAAAGAAGAAGTGTGTATTAACCCTTCGTATAAATGTGAAGGATGTTTTGCGAGTACGCGATGTGTCTTTTATGAGATGTTTGAGAAACAAAACATTACACATCCATATAGATTGGATTTTAAACTCTCAAACAAGAAGATTAAGTTCTCTCTGTTTCTTTTTGGATCCTTGCAAGAACATTCAAAGCCAATCCATAAAGCGATGAAACGCTCTTTAAAAGAGTTTACAGATCTTAAGACAAAAAAAGCAACAAAAACTTTTATACCAAAATCAAAACCACCTAAACTATTGCGTATCACTTTAGAAACGCCGCTTCGCATCAAACAAAACAACCATTTGGCAACAAAAGATCTCAGTATCGTTGAGTTATGTAGCTCCATTCACCGTCGATATAATGCACTTGTAAATGAAGAGAAAAAGACCCTCTTTGATGAGCCACAGATCATCTCAAAACATCTGTATTTTCAAAACATTAAAAGAAGAAGCAACAAGCAAAAACGGATGATGGACTTTGGTGGTTTGATGGGTGAGATCGTCATTGCAAATCCATCTAAAGAGGTTTATGAAATGTTACAAATAGGTGAGGTTATCGGTGCAGGGAAAAGTACCGTTTTTGGGCTTGGAAAAATCAAACTAAAGGAGATACATGTATAAACTAAATTGCGTAACGTGCGGTTTTATTTGGAAAAGCATCAGTGCGGATGTGTATGAGTGTCCGATGTGTGAGAGTAATGATGTCGTGGTATTACAACAAATAAGTGAGGAAGACAATGAGTAGATATTTGTATGGTTTTAGCGTAAATGGTATCCAAAGTTATATCTTTGAAACAAATGAACTCAAAACGATCGTAGGTGCAAGTGAGATCATCAAGCGACTAAGTAAAAATGATCCAAAAGATCCTTTGAGTTTTGAAGCAAACTATAAGCCAGATGAAGTGATCATCAATGCCGCAGGAAATATTAAAGTAATATTTGACACCCAAGAAAAAGCAGAAGTTGCACTCAAAGAGTTTGCAAAAAAAGTGCATCAAAACGTTTTTGGTATCCAAACATCACAAGCTTTGGTAAAGTTCGAAGAAGGAGAGCTCAAAGATGCATTTCAACGCTTGGAAAAAAACCTTGCTATCCAAAAGAACAAGTCTTCTATAGTGATCGATCCTAACCTCTCCATACTTAAAGTTGCACCAAAAACAGCAAGACCGATCGTAAAAGAGAACAAAGACCAAGCAACTTTGCAAAAAGAAGCTGCAAACACTTCAATGGGAAATATCCCAAAAAATAAGAAAAACAAAACAGCAGTAATCCATGCGGACGGAAACAACCTCGGTATAAAGATCGCTTCGATGCTAAAAGACTTACCGACAGATGCAGAAGTGATCCAAGCATATAAAAGCTTTTCAACAAAACTTGATCAAGCAACAAAACAAGCCTATGCAAACGCAAAAGAAGGGATAGAGGAAAAAGACATACGTGAGATCATTCTCGGTGGTGATGATCTAAGTGTTATCTGTAATGCCAATTATGCGTTGGAT